>VOFH01002560.1_pt1 | contig 19245 bp, 32 predicted proteins | sample 5384091 | NCBI WGS metagenome assembly VOFH01 (sample SAMN12384727, study PRJNA508395) | human gut metagenome | isolation source: healthy gut G | host: Homo sapiens
GTTTTTGGATGTATACTCTGTAGTTGGAACTGGAATATATCCGTTCATAACAGTGACAACACCATTGGTAACTTTAACATCACAATCTTTTGATATCTTTCTTATTAATACCCCATGTAAGAAGGTCTTTTACTTCTGATCCAGTATAACCATTAATTCCAGTAACCGTTACTTTATAAACTTTACCATCTGTAACATTTACAAAGTTGACACCGCTTGATCCTTATGACCATTTGCTTCTAAGGTAAGGGTATAATCTTTACCTTCAACAAGAGTATTTCCATTAATCTGAACAAGTACGCTAGGTTTAACCGGAAGTCCACCAGCATATGTTGCATCCTGAACATAAACATTTTGTTTTACAAATTCTACATTCTTAATAGCAAATGCTACATAATCTACAACACCTTTAATGGTTGTTCCATCTGCTGTTGTGAAAGATTTGGTTCCTGTATAGCCAGTGCCATCTTTTGCAATAACATACACGTATGCGATATTGTAGTTATTACCTTTACTGTCTTTCATTCCTGTATTTTTACCAGAAATATTATCTACATATTTAATTTCGAAATCAGACTCTTTTGCTTTGAAACTGCTGTTGTGCTGCCAGTGGCATCTGTCTTGGAAATATTTTTCAGTACTTCACTTGCAAATGTCTTAGCTGTTCCATCAAAGTCAAAGGAATCTCCAGAATAGGTTGTTGTTTTTTTCGTCGGTTACTTTATAGCCCTTACATTAGATGCTCCATTAGCTACAGTAACATTTACACCATTGGAATTAAATACATTTAATTCTGCTTTTTACATATTCTTTGATGATGTTAAAGTCTACTGTAATGTTGGAACCTGTGAAATTTTATTTCCATCAACCGGTTTTAATACAACAGTTCCTTTTCCGGAAACATTTTCCGTAACTTACAATCTCAAACTGGTTTGGTGACATCATTGCCATTTAATGTAGCTTTGAATGTACGCGGTCTAACCTGTCTTCCAGTGTACTGGCATTCGCTATTATCTGTAAAGCTTACTTTTACATCAGATGTATTTGCAGGTGTGATTGTAAAGTTAGCAGATGCAGTTCCGGAATATTTTCCTGTAACACCTTTTACAGTTACTGTACCAGTTCCGACTTCTTTATTATTTGTGATGCTTACCTGCTCGTATTCACCTTTATCACCATAATCAGCTTTATCATACAGAGCAATTGCTCCATCGAGTACTGTATATGTAGGTGTGATATTACCGCCGGTATATACATAGCTGGATGGATTGATCTTGATCATATATCACTGGTAATAGCTTTTTCAACGATCTCTGACCATTTTTTGGTCATAGGGATTTCGACAACTTTTCCCTGTGCACCAGCAAAGTTAGGATTCTTGACAGTAATAGTTGCTTTGATATAGTCGTGAAGTTCATTGGTTCCTTCAGTACTAGGTTTTGTTGGATGTGTAGCTGATGCTTTACTATTATCAACGTATTCATATTTTACAGTGTAATCGTCAGCACTTAAGCCTTTAACAATCTTTCCGGTTGCATCTTTTGCTGTTACTACTAACTGTACATTATAATCTTTAGCTTCACCACCATAGCCTTTGTTATAAGTGATAGTTTTCGGTACTGTAACAGAAGATTCTGAAACAGTTAACGGCAGAATCTCAAATGGAACCTGAACGGTCTGTCCTGTATAGCTGTTGTTTCCTAAAAATCTTAACCTCGGCATATGCCTGAGCTTTAATAGAACCATCTTTGTTATAAGTTGTTGCATTTACATTATTAGTGTAATTACCTGTAAATTCCCACTGGTCAGACTGGAATTCAACTTCTCTATTATCTAATCCAGTAATTTTCAAAGTACCTAAATCTGCTTTGCTTGGCTTGATTGCTTCTCCTGTATAAGATGGTTTATAACTTGCCTGATTAGTATAGGAAACTGTTCCAACAATATTATCTGTAACAGAAACAGTTAATTCCTGTCCACGTACACAAGTCTGCTCAGTTGGATTAGTATTATTTTTCTGAGCTGTAACAGAAATCTTGTAAGCTTTACCAATACCAGTGAAGTTACCTGTTACAACTTTTCCGTCTTCATCATAGACAGTAACAACATAGTCCTGACCTTTAAGTAATCCTGTACCTGCTTGTTCACCACTATTTGTTGTTGTAGCTTTTTTAATGAAGTGCCATCTTTATCTTTGATTTCAAATAGTCTTTTACAAAATTATCAACAGTAGTCTTATCTAATACTTTTCCATCATGCTTAATAGAAATAATGCAGTCATTTCTAAGTCACGCTGGGTAATAGTAACTTTATTTGCATCAGTTGCACTAGATGTATCTAAAGTGAAAGTAGCATCTGCTGGCTTGCTAAATTTAAAGTTCTTTAAAGCGTCTTTCTTGATTGTGAGTGTAACCTGCTGAGTACCCAATCCATAGTTTTTAGTTACAGCACTTTCAATAGCTGAAGATAAATCAGCACCAGATAAAGCATCAGATTCCTTTAAATGTACTTTTTGTTAAGTCTACTTTAACGTTTTTACCAGCATATGGATAAGTAACTCCTGCATCAACAGTTGCAACTAAATCTGTGCTGGTATTAATTAATTTTGGCTCTACTTTAAGTGGCTCAGCAGTTGTCACAGTACCAATATATGGAGAATTTTCTTTAGCTGTTGCTGTTACAGTTAATTTCTCACCAGCATTTTTTGCAGTTTGAGTTGCAGATACATCAAAGTATTTTTAATACAGTTTCGGCATTCCATTTCGCACCACTTTTTCCTGGAGTAGTGTCACCTTTTACATTTGTAAGAGCCTCAATTGTAGAAGCATTAGTTGCTGTTTTATTTGATGGCAATCTTACTGCGTTATCACTTGAATCAGTCGCTTTGTCTACATTAGTATAATAGAAATCTTTTCCATTATATACAAGTTTGTTGGTTGTATTATCTTTATCTAATACCAGTGTACCTTCAATAGGGCATTTCTCAATTGTAGTCTCGCCGATAACTGTTGGATCGATCTTGATGTTATCATCTGCTTCGTTATTATATACATATAATTCCAGTGTCTTTCCTGCATACTGACTCCAGTCAACGTCTTTGGCAGCGGATTCAATCCAATCTTTTTACCATTTTTTGATTATAAGTTGCGGCGCCTGCAAAATCCGGATAGAAGGACATCTTATCAGTTGTATTATCTTTAGCTATATGGTCAGTAAAAAATTGCATTGTTTGTGCCTTTTACTCTCCATCCAAAATAATAATCATCTAATACTTTAATATCGTTACCATCTTTATATTTAATGGTTCCTGTTACAGCTACCTTCTTATTTAATCCGAAAGTCTGGCTTTTAGAAACAGTAACGTTGTCAAGAATTAAATCACCTTTTTCAACAACTTCTGTAGCAGCATTCTGCTGTTTCATCTGTAACAACAGGACTTCTTCTTCAGCTGAAAATGCATCAGCAGCATCATCTGCTGGAGTTTCTGTAACTACTGGTACTTCTGCGTCAGATGTTACAGCAACGTCAGAACCATCACTGAACTCAGCAGCCCATACCGGCACATTAGAAGTAGCAAGCATTGCAACAACAAGTGACATACTTAATGTCTTTTTGCCATGCCCTTCTTTGTGTTTTTAATCTTTGTCATGATTATAGTTCCCCTTTGGGTAGTGGACAGGTTGATTTTGTGGAAAAAATTGTTTTGAGCAGAGCAATATAGAAATAAAAGTTAAAATGAAATGATTTATAATTGTATTATTTACGTATAATATTTATTATTTCACAATTATACAATTACGTTGGCTGTTGATCGGCGGAATTATATTTGATGATTATATAAATCGTTGTATTCTATATGAAACGAAAAAAGAAATCGTTGCATTTCGATTGGAACGATTTTATACTATATATTACAAATCAATATTGGGTTTCAAAGGATTGAAAATGTGGAGGAAAATGTATCATGAGGGAAAGCAGAACATTGGAATATAAGGAAAATCTGTCATCTAATACGTTTCTGAAAACAATCAGTGCCTATGCTAATTATGGCGAAGGAAAGATTATATTTGGAATCAATGATCAGGGGAACATCATCGGCATAACAGATCCAGTGAACGGATGCCTGAATCTGGAGAATAAGATCAACGACAGTCTCAGTCCTGTGCCGGAGTTCCGTCTGAGATACAGGAGAATACGATTGTGCTTACTGTTTATGAAGGCAGGTATAAGCCTTATCTCTATAAAGGTAAAGCTTATAAAAGAAATGATTCTTCTACAGTTGAAGTGGATCGTCTGGAATATAACCGGTTGATCCTGGAGGGCTGTAATCAGACTTTTGAGGAGATCGCTTCATTCAATCAGCAGCTTACTTTTTTTCTAAATTAGAAACAGAATTTATCCGGGTGATGGGCATTGAGAAGATCAATAAAGATATTTTAAAAAACTCTTGAACTGTATTCTGATCAGAGTGGATTCAATAATGCAGCTGCACTTCTTGCTGATGATAATCAGTTTACGGGAATAGATATCATACGTTTTGGTGATACCATAGATGAGATCATGGACAGGGAATCACTGGAAAATATTTCCATACTTTTTCTCAGTTGGAAAAACACTTCAGATGTTCCGAAAGTATTATCAGTATGAAAAAATAGAGGGAGCCGAAAGGAAATGTATTGACAAAATCCCGGAAAAAGCCTTCAGGGAAGCAATAGCCAATGCTCTGATCCATCGAATGTGGGATATACCGGCATCTATAAAAGTCAGTATGTATGCGGACAGGATTGAGATCAGTTCTCCGGGAGGGCTTCCTGCCGGAATCAGCGAAGAGGAATACCTGAATGGTCAGATATCCATACTCAGAAATCCTATTATCGGAAATGTGTTCTTCCGGCTGAAATATATTGAGAAATTTGGAACCGGAATCATGAGGATCAATCATGCTTACAGGAATGCACTGATAAAAACCATCGTATCAGTGTTTTTCTAATTCTATCAAAGTAATTCTTCCTGTTATAAGGGGAAAACTATGACCTGAACGAAGCCGAACAGATACTGGTCAACATCCTTAAGGGAAAAGAAAAATGTCAAGATCAGAAATTGAGAAAGCAGCAGAAATGGAAAAGAGTAAAGCAGTACGTACTCTGAACAGCCTGATTGAAAAAGAAAATCCTGAAAAAACAGGTGCAGGCAGGGGGAGTCAGATACACCTTGAAATAGCAGAAAGCAATATAAGGATAAGATTCTGTTAGAATATATGGTATAGGTTTATTAAAAGAAAGACTCCGATCGCAATGACCGGAGTCGATCCTGGATGTTGTAAAGAAGACGGCATATGGTGTGGACTTTGTTCTCTGGGGACTGGAAAATCAGGCAAAGATCCATTATGCGATGCCACTGCGTCATATGGCCGGAGTCTGCTTTTGCCTGTTGTATTTGCCACGTTCTATATGCAAAATACCGCATATAAAGGCACGATTCGATAAGCTTCTTTTTGCCTGAAGTCTTCGGCAGAGATTAAATACATTTGCGTGGGTGCAGAGAGAGAGAAGATTTATTCAGCTGCATAAGGTTCCTGCACTTCTGATGTGGGGTGGTGCGGTAGTCTATGGCAATAAAATGACTGTTTTGGACAGTAAAAAGGGAACTTCCGCCTGGTTGCCGCTGGACCAGTAGGAGAGGGCATAGCCATTCCGGATAAAGTGCTGTGCCAGAAAGGTTTCGATACAGGCTGTACCGGCGGTGGTTTCTTCTCCTGACAGAAGCTGGAAGGCAGGGATTTTCAGTATGCATGAGCATAATCCGGTGTCAACAGGATACAGATGTAAGGAGGTTTCCGAAGGTCTGCTGCAGATAGCTGTCTGGCAGGGAATGGCAAGTCCGGCGCTGATCAGCCACTGCAGGGGTTCATGATAGACTTTAGCAGTAGCACCTTTTTGCAATGCGGGTGTACTGGAATTTACGGCTGGTTCTGCCGAGCTGCAGGGATCGAGAGCCAGGCATTGCGGCAGTGGCGGGCGGTTCCTTTGGAGCCAGAGCAGTAATATCGCTGAGAAAAAGATTAAGGAGCTTTTGCTGGGTGTCAGGTACCAGCAGGAGCTTTTTCTTTTTTGTATTCCATAATGGCAGCAGGCATTCCGCCGATGATCAGATAGAGACGGAACTGTGACAGGGCTTTTTCGTGGAGTTTCTTTCCCATTGGGCTGAAATCGGAGAAATGATTGCGGATTTCTCTTGTAAGGGCAACTCAGCATTGGCCCACAGAAATTCTTCAAAATCCAGTGGATACAGAGTCAGGATATCAAAGTCGTGGACGGAGAAAAGAATCAGAGTTAACCACACCTTTATAGATAGAGGCAATGTGATATTGTGGAAAGTCCAGGGCAATAGAGGTAAGAAGTGTGGAAATCTGAGGAATGCACTGGATATTGTCAAGAATCAGAAGGGAAGAGGCAGGGCGCAGTGGTTTTCCTGCACAGGTTTCCAGAAAGCAGTACTTCCTGTGGATCATGTGGAACAGACAGATAGTCTGCAGCAGAGCGGTCTGTTTCAGATTGATGTAGAGTGTATGTTCGTATTGCTTATTTCCGAAGTCCATAGTAGCCAGGTCTTGCCTGTCTGGCGAAGCCCCTGGAGGATTAAAGGTTTGCGACCGGGATTTTTTTCCAGTATATCAGGAATCGGTACATTTTCTTCTCATATGGGAAATCTCCTTTTAGTCGGTGACACAGGTATAGAGTGAATGGTAACGGTACAGGACAGTTATAAATGATCAGCAGAGGAACGAGTTGATTGTAGAGGAATGTTTATGACATCATTATACAATGGAACTGTCGGAAAAATCTATACATAAAGATAGAAAAAGTCGATTTTACACATTTTTTAAATATTTGTTATCGTAATTGTATAGACAAAATGTAATCGCTCAGGTTTTTCTTCCCGAGGAGGAATTGTTGAATGGTTACAGTGCCGGTTACTGTTTATTCTTGTGCATTGCAAGACGTGTTGCGGAATGCAGGGTGAACGGTAAACAACATTGCCCGGCAAAACAACAATTATTTCATTTCATAAAGGAGGATCCCTATGAAGAGAATCAATGCAATCTACGCAAGGCAGTCAGTGGACAGAGCAGATAGTATTTCTATTGAAAGTCAGATCGAGTTCTGCAAGTACGAGTTAAAGGGTGGAAGTTTCAAAGAGTACAAGGATAAGGGTTACAGCGGCAAGAATACAGTCAGACCACAGCTTCAGCAGCTTCTGACAGATATCCGCAGAGGGGAAGTGGAGAAAGTGATCGTGTATAAGCTGGACCGGATCAGCCGTTCTATTCTGGATTTTTCCAATATGATGAATCTGTTTCAGCAGTATCAGGTGGAATTTGTCTCTTCTACAGAGAAATTTGATACTTCGACACCTATGGACGGGCAATGTTAAATATCTGCATTGTGTTTGCGCAACTGGAACGTGAGACTATTCAGAAGCGTGTCAGCGACGCATATTATTCCAGAAGTCAGAAAGGTTTTCGAATGGGCGGCAAGCCTCCTTATGGTTATCGGCTAGAGGAGATCCTGATGGAAGGAATCCATACAAAGAAGCTTGTGGAAGAACCCGGGGGAAGCGGCAATTGTGGGAAATTTTTGATATGTACGAACAACCGGACACTTCTTATGGGGATATCACCAGATATTATGCGGAAAAGGGAGTGCAGTTCTACGGAAAGGAACTGATACGTTCCATGCTGGCCCAGCTTTTTTGAGAAATCCGGTATATGTGCGGGCTGATATGGATGTGTACCGTTTTTTCAGGAGTCATGGAACCAATATAGTAAGCAGTCCGGAGCAGTTTGACGGATTCATGGATGTTATCTTTATCAGGGGCGGGATGCGCAGACAGATAAGCTCGCAAAAATCTTAGGGTCATATGCTGGTGGTGGCACCTCATGAAGGGCTTGTGTCTTCGGAGCAGTGGCTGAACTGCAGGATCGCTTATGAGAAATAAAACGATTCAGGCCAATAGAAAGCTGTGAATACATGGCTGGCAGGGAAAGTGAAATGGGCAATTGCGGATACGCACTTATGAGTATTAAAATACAGTCCGGTAAACAGTACCTGAGATGTACGAAGCGTCTGAACAACAAAAGCTTGCCCGGGGTGCGGAAAGGTTTATACTGAAGATGTGGAGAATTATGTATATAAAGAGATGGTACGTAAGCTGCGCGAAGGACAGTCTGCCGCTTATACGAAGTTAAATGAAAATCCGCAGGTAAAGCAGATTTACAGGAGATTGAGGAAATGGAAAAGGAGATTTCTCTGCTTGGGATTCTGGCAGGTGCGGAGAAACACTGACAGATTATATCAATCAGAGTGGAAGAAATAGACCAGATGCATCAGTTAAAGCTGGAGAAATTATCGGGTGCTTGCGGAGAATCATGCGACACCGGAGCAGATGGAAAAGGTAGCATCTAATGTAAGTCTGTGGGGAGAGATTGATTTTGAGGAGAAGAGGTTTACAGTTGATAAGATGATCAGGTCACTTAAGGTATTTCCCGGATCAGTCCAGATACAATGGAAATTCTGATATATAACAGTCCGGCAGAGCGTAAATTTTTGTTTTTACGCTCTGCCGATGGTCTTATTAGTTTTCGGTCAGTGGTTTGTTCTTTATAAGCATTTCGCGAATTACGTTTTGCGTATATTCTCCGACATGCCTCTTTATCTTCTTTTGCTCAGTTCATCCGGATAGATCGGCTTACCGTATTCTACTACAACTTTTGCAGGAGATATCTTCGGGAAGTGTGCCTCGAAAATGTTGGCTGAATTGCTGATCGCAATTGGGATGATCGGGCATTGGCCTTGGTAGCGATTTGAAGCTTCCTTCATGGAAGGGAAGCATGTCCAGCTCATCTTTATTTCTGTTTCGGGTTCCTTCCGGGAAAATACAGATGGAAATTCCGGATTTTACTTTTGTCTACTGCGGTCAGGATCGTTTTGAGTCCCTGTTTGATGTCTTTCCTGTCAAGGAAGAGACAGTGGAGATAACGCATCCATGTGGAAAGAAGAGGAATTTTCTCCATCTCTTTTTTGGCAATGTAGCCTGTACGGATCGGACAGCGGGAGTAAGTAAGAAGTATGTCGAAGTAGCTTCTGTGGTTGCCGATATAAAGTACAGGTGTGTCCTTTGGCACATTTTCTTCTCCGATCACAGTAATCTTTGCACCGGTGATCTTAAGGATAAATCGGAATACTGCCTGGATGATCCTAAGGGAGCTGATATCCTTCTTTTCAGGAGAAAATCTGCCGATGATCCATTCGACCAGCAGGATGGGGATGGACAGGATCAGGTATCCGATCACAACAATACAGACGAGGATAAATCGTAATCATTCGTTAATTCCTTTCCGGGCATTATATAATGCTGATGCCCATATAAGTATAGAAGTTATTATAAGGAATTATGAGATATCCTGCAAGAAATAAAATTATGGTATAACGATTTTTTGGCGTTAAATAAATCATTCCGACGGGATTCTTTCCTGCAGAAAAGCAGTTACTGTCAGATATATAGCATAGAGTATGGTAATAACAGGGCTGTATCCGGCATAGAATATTTAGCGAAGAATGAGCAGGGGTACATTATGGGCAAAAGGACAGGAGGACTGCTCTGTGTGTTGCTGTTGGCTCTTTTGCCGGCGGGCTGTCAGTTTATCAGGATTGAGGAGGGCGAACGTACACCTCTGGAATATACGATCGTAAAGCAGGAGAAAATTCCGGAAGAGATTTCAGAACTGATGGAACAGAAGAAAAAGAAAGTATTTCAGATGACCTATCAGGTGGGAGATATAAGGTATCTTGATGAAGGGATATGGAGAGCAGCTACAGGAGGGTACAGTATTCAGGTGGAGGAGGTTTCCGAATCAGAGAACGCAGTATTCTGCAAGACAAGGCTGATAGGTCCGGAGAAAAGCGGATGGCAGGCAGTGAACCGTCTTATCCCTGTATTGTCCTGAAAATCAGAGAAACAGAGAAACCGATAGAATTTTTGGGTTTTATCATAAAGTAAACAGAGAAAGGAAGGAAGCAGGTTGGAATTAAAAAAAGAAAGTATTCAGATGCTGCGGATCAAAAATAAAGCGGCAGCGCAGGCGACTTTTGACGAGGACTATAATGTGCCCGATGTGAAACCGGATATCGGGAGACTGGTGCAGAGCAAAGCGGATGTTTCCATGGAGGAAGTGAGGCTGAGTGAAGGAAGAGCGCTTCTTAAAGGGACATTAAATGCAGATTTGCTTTATGTGGGAGAAAGAGGGCAGGATTTACAGCCTTTCTGCGAAGCTTCCGCTGGATGAGATGATTAATCTGGAGGAATCGAAGGGGAGATAAGCTGTGTCTGAAATGGGAGATTGAGGATCTCAGTGTTCATATGATCCATTCAGAAAACTGAATATTAAAAGCAATTGTAACTTTTATGCAGTGGTAGATGAACTGGCAGTCGTTGAACTTCCGGTTTCCGCAGAGGATCAGGAAGTCTCTGTGAAAACGGAGAAAGTCCGGCTTATGAGTCTTCATGTACATAAAAAGATACTCTGCGCATTAAGGATGATATTACTCTTGCGTCAAACAGACCGAATGTAGAAAACCTTCTGTGGTATATGGCTGAACCGAGGAATCTGGACCTGCGGCCAGGGAGAGAACAAACTCCGGGTGAAAGGAGAGCTTGCAGTTTTTCTTCTGTATACAGGGTATGAAGAGAGAATCCACCTCAGTGGCTGGAGTATACCATGCCTTTTTCCAATGAGATGGAATGCAGTGGCTGTATGGAAGATCTGATCCCACATATTGAGGTGTCTCTTCTTCATCAGGGGATAGAGGTAAAGCCTGATCCGGATGGTGAAGAACGTATCCTGCAGGTGGATGTGGTACTGGAATTAAATATGAAAATGTACAGGGAAGAGGAGCATGAATTTCTTTTGATGTATACAGCCCACACAAAGAATGTGTTCTTCATCGGAAAAAGGAAATGTTGGAAAGTCTTCTGGTACGAAATTTTTCCAGGTGTCGTCTGACAGACCGGATAGAAGTTAAGGATAGTCAGGGAAAAGTTTTGCAGCTTTGCCACAGCAGCGGTAAGGTAAAAGTAGATAAGACCAGGATTACGGATAAGGGAATTGTGGCAGAAGGAATTGTGGCACTCAAGATTCTGTATATTATTGGAAATGATGAAATGCCGTTTTATTCTATGGATGCCATGCTTCCGTTTACCCATCTGATTGAGGCAGAAGAGATCGGGAAGGATTGCACATATTTACTTCAGGCTGACCTTGAACAGCTTTCCACTGCAATGGCAGATGGGGATGAGATTGAAGTCAAGGCGGCGGTGGGACTGAATGTGCTTGTGTTCAGACAGTGGGAAGAGCAGCATTGAATCTAGTGGAAGAACAGCCGCTGGATCGTAGAAACTGGAAAGTATGCCGGGAATTACGGTCTATATTGTAAAGGCCAGGAGATACCCTGTGGGATATTGCAAAGAAATTTTATACAACTGTGGATGAGATTTCGGGTGTGAACAGTCTTACGGAAAAGAGGTAAAGCCGGGGCAGTCGTTAATTCTTGTCAGGCAGGGATGATAATGAAAAAAATTTCCGGAAAAAATGAAAACTCCTATATTGAAAACTAAAAAAAAATGATTTAAAATATGCGCAAAGAGTTTTATTGTATACAAAGTACAAATATAATTGCGAAAGTACAGTTATATACGGATGATATTGTTGGAAACGGAGGATTTTATGCGTTTACGTGCATTGGCGAAGATAAATCTGGGACTGGATATTCTCAGAAAGAGAGGATGGCTATCATGAAGTCCGGATGATCATGCAACGATACAGATGTATATGATGTTCTGGAGATGAAGAGGGTGAGGAAGCCAGGGGGATTTCCCTGTCTGTCAATTATTCCTATATTCCGAATGATGAACGAAATCTGGTGTATAAGGCGGCGAAGCTTCTGATGGATGAATTTCAGGTTAAGGGTGGTGTGGATATCCATCTTGAAATTTATTCCTGTGGCAGCAGGTATGGCAGGCGGAAGCTCGGATGCGGCAGCTGCACTGGTGGGATCAATCGGCTTTTAAACTGGGACTGAGCCAGAAGGAGCTGATGGATCGTGCTGTGAATATCGGGGCAGATGTTCCGTACTGTGTGATGAGAGGAACTGCCCTGGCAGAGGGAATCGGGGAGAAACTGACCAGGATCACTCAGGTGCCGGACTGTTTGTACTGATCGGTAAGCCCGGAATCAATGTTTCCACCAAAGCTGCCTATGAGAGCCTTCAGCTGGATAAGATTTCTTCTCATCCGGATATTGACGGGATGATAGGAGATATAGAACGTGGAGATCTTCTGGCAATGACACAGAAGATGGGAAATGTTTTGAGCCGGAATTATAGAGAAATATCCTGTAATTGGCGAAATCAAAAGCACTGATGGAGAGTCATGGTGCGTTAAAGGCGATGATGAGTGGAAGTGGTCCTACAGTCTTTCGGAATTTTTGATAATCTGAGAAGATGGAGGCAGCAGAGGTTCTCAGAAGAGCCGGCTGGCGAAGACTTTTTGCAACACAGAAGTAACGAAAGCAGGAGGAATACAAATGACAAAGTGATTTTTCTGTGGATATGACTGAATATGTGCCGCTTCGGGATGTTGTTTTTAACACCTTGCGGCAGGCAATCCTGAAGGGCGAACTGAAACCTGGTGAGAGACTGATGGAGATTGCGCTGGCAGAGACTTGGCGTGAGCAGAACTCCTATCAGAGAGGCTATGCGTAAGCTGGAGCAGGAAGGTCTTGTAGTGATGATCCCACGCAGAGGTGCACAGGTAGCCAGCATCACAGAGAAGGATCTGAACGATGTTCTGGAGGTGCGTATTGCTCTTGAGAATGTAGTTATTGAGAAAGCATGTGCCCGTATGACTGAAGAAGAAATGAGGAGACTCTGGCTTGCTGCCAAGGAGTTTGAACATACGATCGCAGAGGGAAATCTTGTTAAGCTTGCGGAGGCTGACGTTGCATTCCATGAGGTTATTTATCAGGCTTCTGATAATAGAGGCTGATCCAGGTACTCAACAATATGCGTGAGCAGATTTATCGTTATCGTGTGGAATATCTGAAAGAAGGTGAAACACGAGATGTTCTGGTGAAGGAACATGAGGAACTGACAAAGGCGATCAGAGAGCGCGACGTGGAACGCGCGAAACAGCTTTTTCCAGCATATCGAGAATCAGAGAATGGCTATCATGCGTTCTATTGAGGCTGAGGATGCAGAACGTGAGCGTGCAGAGAAAGAGAAATCCAGGGGACACAGATAAGAATGGTATAATATCTGAATATCGGGAAATTCTAAAGAGAGGCGGGATGCTCTCTTTTTTGCGCATCCATGTGTGTATAAGTGAGTTTAGGAATATTGCCGACTGGCAACAGATCTGTCTGGTACATCGAAACGATGTACCGGTATGAAACTTCGAGGTGGGAAATTATTGAAGAAGCTGGAAGAATCCCGGAAAGTATCTGCAAATCTGAGGGAGAATGAGAAATATCTGCGAAGCAGGCTGGAAAACTGCAGTGATATTCTGATCCGTCCCATGCGTCTGGGAGATAAACATAAGGTGGACTGCCTTATGGTCTATATAGAAGTTGCGGTTTCCAACATGATGCTGGATGATTCTGCTCTTGGAAAGATGATCAATCATTTCTGGGAGATTTCGCCGGAGGATATTCAGGAATTTGTCAGGCATAACAGTCTTGGAATCGCAGATGTAAAGAAACTGGAGAATCTTGACGAGTCCATAGATGCCATGCTTGCAGGGAATGCAGTGTTTTTCATAGATGGATATGACAAGGCGATGAAAATCTCCAGCAAAGGTTATCCATCCACAGGTGATGGAGGCAGAATCGGAAAAGGTGCTGCGGGGTTCAAGGGAAGGATTTTCGGACAGTGTGAAAAGTAACAGTGCACTGGTAAGAAAAAGGCTTCGTGATACCAGACTCAAGGTGGAAGAATATAAAATCGGTGTGCGCTCTCATACCTTAACGCAGGTGTTATACATGGATGACCTGGTACATGAGGGACTTCTGGAAGAAGTGAAGGAACGGCTGGAAGAATTTCAGATTGACGGAATCCTTGACAGCGGTATGCTTGAACAGCTGACAGAAGATGTGTGGTATTCTCCTTTTCCTCAGTATCAAACAACGGAACGTCCGGATCGTGCTGTGCAGGAAATCCTGAAAGGTAAGGTTGTGATTCTGTGTGACAATTCTCCGGAAGCATTGATCCTTCGGGAAATTTTAGCAGTTTCATGGAGAGCAGCGAGGACTGGTATCACAGGTTCGAGATGGCTTCCTTTCTCAGAATACTGCGATATCTGGCTGTGATCATGGCGACTGTTCTGCCGGGACTTTACCTGGCAGTGATACGTTTCCATACACAGATTCTGCCATCTGCACTGATACTGTCTTTTGCGGAGGCGAGGGAAGGAGTGCCCTTTCCAGTGTGGTGGAACTGATTTTTCTGGAACTGGCTTTTGAACTGATTCGGGAGGCTGGGGTGAGAGTTCGGGATCTCTGGGAAATGCTATTGGCATTGTTGGCGGACTGGTGATCGGACAGGCAGCGGTAGAGGCAAATCTTGTGAGTCCGATCGTGGTGATGATCGTGGCGTTGACTGCGCTTGGCTCTATGACTGTTCCAAATGAAGAGTTTGCAGCAGCATTTCGGTTGGTGAAGTATGGGGTTTCTGATCCTGGGAGGTTATCTGGGAATTTACGGAATCGTGCTGGGAGTATATCTGGTTATAGGGCACCTGGCCGGCCTGATAAGTTTTGGTATTCCTTATCTGGTTCCTTTTATAAAGAAAGAACAGAAGGGCAGCAGAGGAGAAAGGGATTCTGAGAGTTCCGCTGCGCAAGAGGTATTACGACCGCTTTATGCAAGAGAGGAGCAGAAGATCCGTTTAAAGAGAAAGGAGTCCGGTTCATGAGATTTGCAGAGAATAACAGAATTTCCCACAGGCAGCTGTACAGGCAGATGATACTGGCATTACTGGCACCATTTATGCCTGCGTTTTCGGAAAAAGGGTGGAATGAACGGGATCAGTGCAGTGGCGGGAATGATTTTGCGCTGATATTGCTTGGGTTTTATGTAATCTGGCTGATGGCTGACACCTTCATTTGAAGATCCGGTAAAGTCTGCAGGTGCTTTTGCGGGAAGGCTGATCGGGATTTTTTTTCTGATCTATGTGTTGATGGCGGGAGGATATCTGCTGGCACTTCTCAGGAGGCTGGTTCCTGTAAAGCTGATCACAGGAGTATCCGGCCGATGGATTGCATTCTGGGCGGTTCTGGTATGTTCTGTCGGAACCTGCAAAGGTGTACAGAGAAGAGGAAGAATGGCGGAAGTATCAGGTGGTCTGCTTCTGGCGGGATTATGATAATGATGATACTTTGTGTGCCACAGGCAAAAACGGAATATCTCATGGGAGAAACGGTGTGGAGGAGCTTACAGTGAGAAATGTCAGTCGTCTTTTTATGGAACTCTGTGTGCTTTTTCGCCGGTTGCATTGCTGCCATTTCTGTTGGGAAATGTGGAGAAATACGGAAGTGCGGGAAAGACGGTGGCAGGAGGAATCCTGACACTTGGCGGGATTCTTATTGGAATGGAGCTTCTGCTTCCGGCAGTTCTGGGATATGACAGGGTAGCGGCGGAAAGTTATCCGGTCCTGCCTCTGCTGGCAGGCGCAGATCTTCCGGGAAATGTACTGGCCAGATTTGACATCCTGTGGATGGGATTTCTGCTTTACAGCCTGCTTTTGCAATAGGGAGTCTGCTGTATTATGGAAATCAGATTATCGGGAAATCTCATCCTGGTACGGGGAGGTTCTGGCTTCCGGCACTGGTTTTTCTGATTTCGCTTCTGGAAGAAGAGGGAAAAGGAATACTGGATTATTTTGGATGGTGTCTGGCGTATATTTTCGTTCCGGGAATTTTATCTGTCAGTTTTATATGTTTATCAGAGGAAAGGGACACCGCAGGGAAGCAGAGGAAAAGGGCAGTCGGTGTGGTGACCGGGATTTTGTCAGTCAGTCTTTTTATGAGCGGATGTGGTGCGGCTGTGGAACCGGAGAAGAGAATGTATCCTATGGCACTTGGCGTGGATGCCTCAGAAGAAGGAATCTGTCTTACCTATGGGATGCCGGATCTTTCTGAGAGTACGGGGCAGGAAAAGAGGAAGAAGATGGCGGTTCCCGGGTTCTGCAGATCAGTGGTGCTGATTTCACCCGGATTAGAAAAAATGTATGATCAGTCACAGGAAAAACTTCTTGATATGGGGCATCTGCAGGTCCTGGTCATGGGGAGAACACTGGTGGAGGACGGAATATGGAGAATGGTGCTGGATTATCTGAAACAGGAGATTTTTTGTGGGGGAAGATCTTTATGTGTTTGAGGCGGAGGACGCAGGGGAGATCCTGAACTGGCATGGGGAGGATAATTCATCAGCAGGAGAATATATTACAGGACTGATCCGAAACAGAATGTCAGGGAGGAAATATTACGGCTGTGACACTCAGAGAGCTTTTCTATGAAAAATATAAAGAAGATAAAATCCTGCGGGCTTCCGATTGTGAAGATCAGAAATGGAAGTCTGGAAGTGGAAGTATAAATCAGGAAAATATTGGCATAATTCAAATATTAAAGTGCTGCCTGAAAATTCCATATAAAATAAGAAAATATATAGGAAAAAATAACAAAGGCAGATATGGTAACTGATAAGATATAACAGGAGAGAGGGACAATGATGAATAAAAAAGAGTAAGAACAAAAAATTAAGAAGAAAACTGTCGTTTGTTCTGTTCGTGGCAGCTGTTGGTGTTCTTATGATGAGAGCAATGCCGGGAATGTCGGGAAGATAGCAAAATCGCTGAAAGACGACAGGAACAGACTGCAGTTACTGCATGGTGGGGGACATTGTACTCCGAAATTTGCTTTCTCGCAGTTCCCTGAGGAAAATAAAGGACAGAAAGATGACATAAAGATATCCTTCTGGCTTGCACAGGCTCTTGATTGGTGATAGAATAATGAGACAATCAATAGAGATGGAGAATAGAAATCAATGAAAATAGACAGAGAGGCACCGATAGGGAGTATTTGATTCCGGTGTGGGAGGGCTGACTGTTGCGCGTGAGATCATGCGTAATCTTCCTTCAGAAAAAATCGTATATTTTGGTGATACGGCGAGAGTGCCTTACGGAAGTAAATCGAAAGAAACTATCATCCGGTATTCCCGGCAGATCATTCGTTTTTCAGCAGCAGCAGGTAAAGGCGATTGTGGTTGCATGTAATACAGCCAGCGCTTTTGTCCCTGGATGCAGTGAGGGATGAGTTTGTTCCCATCATTGGCGTGGGATAGAACAAAAGTCATGGCGGCTGCCCAGACCAGAATAAGAGGGTAGGAACTGGCTGGTGACGTGGGAATCCGTAGGAAGTGATATGCAGAGTATCTGAAGGCTGGATCCGAGATCACTGTTTTTGGCAAAGCATGTCCGCTGTTTGTGCCACTGGTAGAAGAAGGGTGGCTTCATGATCCGGTGACTGATGAGGTCGCTGCCAGATATCTGAAAGAACTTCAGGATAAGCAGGTGGATACACTGATATTGGATGTACTCATTATCCATTGCTTCGTTCCACCATCAGAAAGATCATGGGAGACGGAGTATGTCTGGTGAATCCGGCTTATGAAACGCACTGGAGCTGGGAAGGCTTCTGGAGAAAAAGGACTTGCCGGTGAAGGTACAGAAGAATGAATTTCCGTATCGCTTCTATGTGAGTGATGCAAGGATGAGTTTAAGGCATTTGCCAATTCGATTCTTCCATATGATGTGGAGATGACGAAAAAATAGATATTGAGAAGTATTAAAAACAGCAGATTGCTGAATGGTTATAATATAGATACATAAAAACAGGTTTTGAAACAGTATAAAAACAGGAGTAATGAGAAGAATGGATAAAGAAGTGCTGATTCATGTAAGGGGACTTCAGACAATGGATGCAGACGGTGAACAGGAACCTCTGGAGATTGTTGTACCGGGACAGTATTATTTCCGGAACGGAAGTCATTATCTGCGCTATGAGGAAGTCATGGAGGATTTTGCAGAACCACCGTCAATTACATAAAAATTTCCCAGGAAGGGAATGGAGGTCCCAAGAAAGGTGTGGTCAATGTTCATATGGTTTTTGAACAGGGTAAAAGAATATGACTTACTATACCACTCCCTTTATGGAACTATTGAAATGGGGATTGCGGCGACGAATCTGAATCTGCAGGGAGAGTGATGGCGGTCGTGACATGAAAGTGGATTATGCGCTTGATATGAACCAGAGCATGTGGCAGACTAAGTTATCTTTGCGATTAAGGCACAGCCAAAGGACTGTAAGAATTTTACAATTTGATCAGATCTGATAAGTTCTCTGCTTCGCTGCAGATATCTGTCTGATCAGAAACAGAAAAAGGTCAGTGATCTGTGTGTATGGATGACACGATTCACTGACCTTTAGTTTATATGTCTGACTGCATTTATCTGGCAGTTTTGTCTTTCCTGAATTTTGCAAAGAAACCTTTCCTTTTTGGGAGCCGGTGTCCTGAGGAACCACGGATTCCTTTACGCCTACAATATAAAGACCGCTTACTTCGGCTTTGATTTCTTTCTTAAGCGGGATCAGGGGTCGAAAAACCTTCACTCATCTGCGATCATGATCGCAATCTTTGGTCCGATTTTAGCTTTAACGATTGGAGCTTGGAACGGCGCATAAGTTTAGTGTCTGTTAATTACCATCTGAGGAAGTCCGGATTCTTTCAGTGGCATCCTCTTTTATCGATAACTAACAGCATGGAAACGGTTTGTTTAGTTGCTTCAATCTGAGCCTGCTGTTCTTCCTGTTTCTTCTGGGCTTTTTTCCGAAGAAATATAAACATCAGGCAGCGATAACAAGAATGACCAGAAGGACTATTGTTACTGTACTCATTTGCATCCTCCCTAATGTATGTGTTTTCACAGGGACTGTTGGTACGGACAGTCCATTGCATAAAAAATTATTTTATCATTAAATAAGGTAAAACGCAATTGCAAAAAGAATTAATGGATGGAAAGCGGTAGAAATTTACATTATGAAAGGTTATAATTGAGCAATACGTAACTCGAACGCTAT
>VOFH01002187.1_pt1 | contig 19231 bp, 29 predicted proteins | sample 5384091 | NCBI WGS metagenome assembly VOFH01 (sample SAMN12384727, study PRJNA508395) | human gut metagenome | isolation source: healthy gut G | host: Homo sapiens
CAGACCTTCCTGGAGGTTCTGTTTGACCTGCTCATGGAGATTGCCTTTGAGGGATCAATCTCGCCCAAAGTAAAGGTCTTGGTCTGGCCGTTGAGGGTGACGGCTAAAGCTTCTTACCAGAGAGGTATTCCGCTTTGGTGGCGTCTTCCTTCACCACCTTCTCGGTAGTGCTCAGAGTAAAGCTGGAGGTGCCCTCGGCATCGGCAGAAGTGACCAGATTTTTAAGATCTCCGGTGGCACCGCTGAAGTGGACGTTGTTGCCAGCACCTTTCTTGTCGCTGAGGGTAACGGTGCCGTTGCTGTCCACCTTGACATCAATGAGGGTATCGGCGCTCACCTGGTCGCCGCTGCTGGTGGTAATCTTCTGCTCCTTCAGCTTGTCCTGGAGGGCCGTTTGGAATTTGGCAGTGTCCAGAGTGCCGTCGGCCTTGTTGAACAACTCCAACTCTCCGAAGTCCAGCGTGACCTTCTTTGTTGCCATACCTCCGTAAGGGAGCCGCCATGGTGCTCAGCGGCTGTTTTTCGCCCAGCTTGACCGGCTCGCCCTTTCCAAGGGACGTGTCCAGCCCGGAGGCGCGTCATGGGTATACCGGGCGGCCTCGGCCAGTGGAGCCACGGAGTTGAGCACAATGGTGCTGCTGCTCTTGCCGGTGGCGCTCACCAGATCGGCATAGGTCCCGTTGGCGGAGGTGAGGATCGCGTTGTTGAAGAAGCTGGCGCTGAACAGGTTGGTGGCGGGGGAGTTGTAGGACATATACTTGCGGGAAAACTCCACCAGCTTGTCGGAGATGCTCTGATAGGCGGACTGCTGCCACTGGAGCATGGTACGGTCCTGCCCCAACTGTGTAATTTTCTGCTGGTACCCCTGTACCATGCCCTCGATCATGGCCTCGGTGTCCATTCCGCTGGCCAGGCCGGAAATGATGTTGCTGTTTCGGATCCCATAGATGCTGGAAGAGGAACCACTGCTCATAAGGCTGGAGATAGATGCCATGCTGCCCACTCCTTTCAACGTGCAACATGAAAATATGGCTTGATTGACAACCATTGGCTTTCTGAGTAAAATGGGTGTGTTGATAGGCCCCAATACTCTGTATTATGTTATCGTCCGGCCAAAGGGAAAATTAAGAGAGGATTTCGATTTTTCTGACGAAAAGGTGCGAAAACCTGCTCTGCTCCGGCCGGAGATGGGTGAAAGGGGTACAGGGGACATGGCGACCACCGTGATTGCGATTACGAACCAGAAGGGCGGCGTCGGAAAGACGACGACCGCTGCCGCGCTGTTGACCGGCCTGCACCGCCGCGGCGCCGCCGTATTAGGTGTGGATATGGACCCGCAGGGGAGTCTGGGGTTCAGTCTGGGGCTGGATATTGAGCATTGCACCACCATTTATGACGTATTCCGGGGGCAGGCGGAGCCGGAGCAGGCCATTGTACGGACAGATACCTGCGACATCCTTCCGTCCAACATTCTGCTGTCCGGCGCGGAGCTGGAGTTTAACCGGCCGGGACGGGAATTCCTGCTCAAAACCGCCCTGTCCAAGGTAGAAGATCAGTATGACTATATCATCATTGATACACCGCCGGCCCTCAGTCTGCTGACGGTAAATGCATATGTAGCTACGGACAGCTTGATTATCCCCATGTCGCCGGAGATCCTGAGCCTGCTGGGGGTTTCCCAGATCAAGGAGACGATCGAGAGCGTCCGCAGTTATTACAATTCCCGGCTGCGGGTATTGGGTATCCTGCTGAACAAGTTCAGCGCCCGGCTCACTCTGAACCGGGAGGTGCTGGAAATGGCGGAGCAGATTGCCGCACAACTGGATACCAGAGTATTCCAGAGCAAAATCCGCGGCAGCGTTTCTGTGGCGGAGTCCCCTGCCCACGGGGTCAGTGTTCTGGACTATGCGCCGCGCTCCAAGCCGTCTCTGGACTTTGAGGCGCTGTGCGAGGAGATCGCGGGCGGCTTTATACCGCACGGCGGACGCCGGACAGATGGGGAGGTGCGGTAATGGCCGGGAAAAAGGGGAGCCGGAGCAGCAAGACCGCCCATGTGCTCAACCTGCTGTCGGGGGGAGAGGCGCCGGAGGCGCCGGAGCAGCGCCCGGCGGCGGGGACAGAGCGGACGGAGGAGCCGCAGACCGGGCCCACGGCTCCCCCGCCGCCCCGGGAGCGTCCCATCCTGCCGCCGATTGTGGAGGTGGCCCGCACCAATAGCGAGGCATTATCGGAAACCATTCGGAGCGCGCTGGAAAAGGAGCTGGAGGAAGAGCAGGCCCAGGACCGGGCATTGGAACGGGCGGAAGAAGCGGGGGAGGAACATGCGGCCCAGCCCGCCGCAGAGCCGCCGGAGGAACCGGAGCGGCCCGATGACCCGGCAGAGCCCCTGCCCCCCTCCGCCCCAATGCCTCCCATGGCCAGTCCCATGCAGGAACAGAAGCCGGTGGAACAGGGACTTCCGGACGGGGCGGAGTGGGTGAATGTTATGCTCGGACTGGTGGAGGAGAAGGCGGAGCGCTATGTCAAAATGTTTGGCCTGTGCCCCTGTCCCCGCTGTGTGGCGGATGTGAAGGCGCTGGCCCTCACCCGGCTCTTAGGCCAAATATGTGGTTCTGCCCGCCGAGCATAAAAAACCGATGCTTAGCCTATATCAGGCGCGCTATGACGGCGATGTGACTACACAGGTTATTTACGCCTGTAAGGCTGTGATGGATGCACCGCGCCCGGCGCAAAGGCCCAGCCCGGCCTGGCATCAGATAGGGGCTGAATATTTCTTATAAGATGTGTTAAGGAAAGTATTAACATTCTAGGTGTAGAGCCGATAAATTCTATAAGGATATACAATTTTACGGAAAGGAGTTGAAAGATGTTGAAAGATATGGACTGCCAGAGGGTGCCCGTCGAGGGAACGGTCACGGCGATGGAGGCAGCTTCCTGCACCGGCTGGTTATGCGGCTGTATGGCGGCGGAGGGGAGCAGGCGCAGGATGCGCAGGATGTGTTACAGGAAGCAGTGTTGCCCACGGAGCACCTGTCTGCCCCCTCCACGGAGCAAGCCCCAGCTGCTCCCCAGAAAAAGGCGGGTCACAGTGTAAATACACCGACCAACAGTTTGCTCTATGCGCTGTGGAGTGAGTGGAACGACATTCAAGTTGGAGTGAATGCATTTGACTATGTTCTGAACCTGCCGCTGGAGGATGGCCGGAACGGCAGGCAGCTTCTGAACGATGAGGAAAGCAAAACGGCGCTTACCCAGATTAAGCTGAAATTGATGAACTTGGCAAAGCAGCGTTTTTGGGAGCGCGGAGCGGATGCCCAGACCACGATGGATGCTCTGCCATGTGTGTTTCTATCAGAAAACAAAATGGTGGCATGGCTGTTTCTCTTTCCGCCGACCGGCGGCGGCAAACCAGCCTCCTTGGATCGCCTTGAGCATTCTGTTTGCGAAGCAGGCGTCTTATTCGGGATAGATCACGAGCGGCTGCAGCAGCTTGCGGATAGTCCGGAGTACTTTCAGTTGAGTGTAGTCGCCTATGGACTTGCTCCCATCCCCCGGAGATGACGGGCGGATTGTGAACTAGTACCGGGAGCCGCCGCAGACTGCGCCTCAAGAGGGAGCGCAGGGACTGGTGGACTATCGTTCCAGCAGTTATACAAACATTATCCATGAAGGCGATGTGATCTGTGACATCATTCCTCCTTCTCCCGGAACAAGCGGAGTGGATATCGCGGGAATGTCATCCAAAGCCGTGCTGGGCAGACGCCGCATGTTCCACAAGGGCAAAACACGGGCGTCAGTGAGGATGGGCAGCATCTGGTAGCGCTGACCAGCGGAAATCTCATTTTTGAACAGGGTGTCTTTCGCATTCGTCCTACCCTAGTGGTGGAGAAAAAATGTGGATTACAGCACGGGAAATTTGGATTTCGTTGGAGATATTATCATTCGTGGAGATATTTGCGCTGGTTTTTCCGTTCATACCACCGGAACCGTAACAGTTGACGGAGCTGTCGAGGGGCCATTGTGGAGGCTGGCGGTGATATAATCATTACCAAGGGGGTACTGGGCGATAACTCCGCAATGATTAAAAGCGGTCGAACTGTAAGAGCAGCTTATCTGGAAAACTGCGTCGTATATGCAGGTACTGCAATCTTGGCGGATTGTGCCATAAATGCACAGCTTTACAGCGATGGCGCTATCCGCATTGTAAGTGGGCGCGGTACCGTTATTGGGGGCCTGCTAACAGCGGTTGACCGAGTTGACGTAAATGTGATTGGGGCTCGCTCGGGGGTATTGACTGAGATTGCACTTGGACAGCGCTCTTTTGCGCTTATAGAAGCAACGGATTTGGAGCGATCCTTGGAGCAGATGAAGAAGGAACACAAGGAATTAGAGCGAAGTTTGGAATATCTGGAGCAGCAGGAGCCCTCAAAAGAAATCAGCGCAAGGATTTCTAATTTCAGACTGCGTTACGCCACAACCGGCCTGAAACTGGACGCTATGCGCAGGCGGCTTAAGCTGCTGCGTGAGGAACGATTTGACCTAAGCCAGTGTCGGCTATGCTGCCAAGTGGTTTATCCGAAGGCGAAAATCAGCATTGGCTCAGATACCATTACCGTTTCCGACCTGGAAACACAATGCAATGTGCATCTCTCAAAAAGGAATTCAACTGCGTTGATTTTATATTATCAGTGACTGCGGTAGTTGTTTTCCAAGCAAAAGGGAGGTGAATATACAATATGGCGGAGAGAGTCCCGCCTGCTTCTGAGCTTTCCCGCATCATGGAGCGGGTTGCATGCGAGGTGACCCGACATGTCGGACAGTTGGAACTGCGGCCAGTCCTGGATGAGAACTTTCCTGCGGAAACGGGAGGCTGTCAAGTTCAGACTACATTGTACGGCGGTTACCACTCCCGGATTACATTGACTAGCAATTACCTTTTTTTTCAACTTGGCAAAAAATATGATGGAAGAGTCGCCTACCCTGGAGGATGTTGCTGATTATGCAGTGGAATACTTCAATGTGCTCTGCGGCCATATTGTGTCTGAAATCTTTCGCGTAACAGGGGTGACCGCAAAATTTTGTTGCCCTATTTTTGGACATAAGGTTCGTTCAGAGGCTGTTCCCTTCCAAACATGTACCCAATTCTGCTGTCCGTATGGTTGGCTGGAGCTCGGATACGCACCTCTGCCTATGACTGCAATCAGTGCCAAAACACGAAGGAGAGGAGAAAGAACTATGAGTAAGAAGCTGATGATTGTAGATGACTCCCCGTGTGGTGTATGCCAGTATGAGTAAGATGCTGGAAAACAGTGGGTGGGAAATTGCTCAATTTTGCAGAAGCGGGGAGGAGGCGCTCAAGACCTACCCTGATATTCAGCCGGATGTCGTCACAATGGACATCGTTATGCCGGGGATGGATGGGTTGGAGACTGCTCGCAGGTTATTGGAAAAATGGCCGGCCGCTAAAATCCTGTTTGTATCCTCATTGGCCTACGATGAAATGGTTGCACAGTCCAATGCTCTGGGTGCAAGGGTTTCCTCTACAACCGTTCCATCGTGAGAAGAGTTCTGACCAAACTTGCAGATATCGTATCAGTGTAATGGATCAATTGGTACGAAAAGACAGAAAACCGGTTTATGTCGGCACCAACCCGGTTTTTGTCGACTGCGGCAGTCCCTGACGAGGTTGTCATTGCTTCCATGTTTGGGCCCTGGGTAGTATCAGGATTGATTTGTTGCAAAGATAAAATCCGAGTAAAAATAGCTTTTTAACGTGGATTTCATTATACGAACGGAATTAACCGAAAACACGGAACCATATCGTAAAACGGTGTGCGTATGTGGGTCATTCCGGCCGTGCATATTGCCGGCTCTGGGCAGCACCGCCGGATCAGAGGCATTTATAGTAAAAAGCAGGCATGGATACTCTGCGCAGAGTATCCATGCCTGCTTTTTGCTCAGGCGTGCAGACATCACACTGATAGCCAGAGCTGGGAGGGGGGGAGCATTTGCAGCAACTCCTGTACTGCCAGCTCCTGGGACTCCATTGCCTTTTTGAAACGGCAAGCGTATAAGCTCTGCTGGAGCTGTGCAGACGCAAGGCTGCTGGCTGGCAGCGATTCCATCCATCATGTTCATTCAACCTGTCTCCAATCCTTCAAAAATCATCTGTGCGGACCCGACGGCGGGGGTTACAGCCTCCGCCCTGCGGAACGCAGAGCTCCAGAGACGCGAGGAGCTGTAGGGGTAGAGGCTCTGGGCGGCCTCCTGGGTTGGAGGAGACGGCCTGCTGCAGCTCGCTGCGGAGGATCAGCATCTCTTTGGGGCCTGAATACCCAGGCTCCACATTTCCGCCGGAGTCCACAGAGAGAACCGTGATACTGATATCCCCGCCAATCGTCAAAGATTCACCCGCTTTTCGGCCTAGAATCAGCATAGGTGCCCGCCTTTCCCCTGGAACTCCGCCAGACGATGCCGCATGTGGTAGGCATCCGATTCAGGATGACCTGAATGGCCCGGCGGCTGTCGGATTGACTACAACAGGGCATTTGAAGTTCAGAGTGCTCTCCTGCACAGGCTCCCGGACAACGCAGAGGACATAATAGCACAGGGCATGGCTGTCCTTGACCTCCATCTCACGCAATTCCTCAGAAAGAGCAACGGCTGATAGCTGGGATGCAGAGAAAAGGGATTCATGGCGATAAAGGCCAGGGAGGGGGGTGGCGGCACTCTGCAAGCAGAGCATATTCCCGTCACTGCCGGCGGGGAGCAGCAGAAAGAGCGCTCCTCCTCAAACCCAAACAGGCCGTTGGGAAAGGTGATCACCTCGTCCGGAGGGACCTCCACGGTACCAAAGTATTTCGTTTCAAACTTCAAGGGGCTGCCTCCGTTCAGGCCTTTGTATCCAGCGGCTCATAGTTGGGGTCGGCGGAAGGGGGACATAGAGCGGGCCGCCGATGTATTTGATGACCACATCCGGCTGCTGTGTCACTTTGAACTCAATGTCGCCGGGGACAAAGGTGAACTGCATCTGGTTCATGCGCCAGTCGAAGTTGAGCTTATCCATCTCATAGCGGATGCTCATTTCCCCGCCGGTCCAGGAGATATCGGGGCCCACCTCCGGGAGAAACTGGATGCCAAGCTGAGCGGGCTGGTCCACGGTTTTTGCTGTGCCAACTGGGGATCACATCCTGGTCAATTTTGGCCTCCATCATCATGCGGCCCTCCTGCGCCAGGACGGCGGTAGCCTCGTATGCCGCACGCTGTCCCTGGGCTGCCCCCTGCTGGATGCTCTGGGCGGTGGTGGGGACGATAGAACTGCGCGCCTCAAAGGTATCAATGTTGACCCGAATGGGCTGGCTGCGGATCTGGAGCCCGCGTCGGTCGCAGGAGACCTCCATCTGGGCAGTGCCCCGGGCATACTCAGATGTGCATTGGTCGTTTTCATCTGGATTTCAATTGGGATAGTCTGAATTTCAATCAAGGGACGCATTGGGACGTGCTCCTTTCCGTACAAAGGATAGAAATCACTTCATATAGTCCATCAGGGACTGAGGAATCACATTGGTGCCCACTTGAAGGGCGGCATTGTAACAGGTTTTGGCCCATACAAGCTCCAGAATGGCGTCCGCCGGGTCGATGTCCTCCAGGTTGCTGCGCTCCACATTGAGGGCATCGTAGGTGTTTTCAACTGGGTTCCGTTTTTTGTCCAGGAAATTGGCCTCAGTATCCAGGGTGGTCCACTTCTCCCCCATGGCTTCGCGGGAGGCATCCAGCTTCTTGAGCAACTCCTCCGCTTCGGGCGGCTTCCAACATTCCATGTCTGAGTCTCATGGTCATAGCCCTCAAAAATATCGGCCAGCCGGAGCATGATAGAGGCAAGGTTCTTGGGATCGCCGTCCGCGTCCACGCCGTAGCCCATGATACCGATACCGGAGATGGCGGGTCAAAGGCTGTGGAGGGGATCACCTCGCCGTTCCCGTCAGCTTGAAGCCCAGTCCGATATCCACGTACTGGTGTTCCTCATTCACATATCCAAGACTTCTTTGTTGGTCATGTCCTTACCGTTTGCGTCCTTAATTGGCTGTCCCTTATCGTCCAAGTAAATATCATCCAGGTATCCGGATTGTCGATCTCGACGCCGCGGTAGGTGACAAAGCCCTTATCGTTGATAGCAAAGGGGGCGTTCAGGGAGTCCGCCCCGGCGAACACAAAATTATTGCCGTATTTGCCGTTCATGGCCTGAATAATGGGCCTCGGCGCCCTCTCGTATGATCTGCCCTGGGTATTCAGGGTGCTGAGGTTGGTATCATTCAGGCCGCTGAGGGCGGGACGCGGCCGGTGTCCTGGACCAGACCGTCATAACCGTCCAGCACGCTCTCCAGAGTGCTCCACGCAGTCTCGTACTTATGCAGGACGGTGTCGTTGTTGGAATACTGCGCATTGGTGGCGTTGGGGAACTGTGAATTTTGAAGGCCCGGGTGGCCGCGGCGGGATTCGACGCATAGGAGCTGAACTGCCGCTGGGTCATCAGCTTGGTCATGGCGGAGTTCAGGGAGTTGGTGGACTTCATGAGATTGGAGCGGTACATCCGCAGGGAGCTGTTAGTTGTAATACGAATCATAATCAATACCTCTTATTGTTCCCGTTCAGACCTTAGACAACCATGCCGTTGATCAGGGAATCAGAGCCTCTTCCAATACTGTCATCAGCCGGCAGGCGGCGGTATACGCCTTCTGATAGACCATCAGATTCGTGGCCTCGTCATTCAGATCCACACCGGATACGCTGTCCCGGTCGGTGTAGACGGTGTTATTTACGGTGAGATAGTTGTTCAGCTTGGCAGTAGTACCCATCTGATCCTCTGCCAGGGTGGACTGGGTGCGGAGCAGCCAATCCTCGAACGACATGGAAACGGAGGAGCCCACGGCACCCCTGGCGAATATCACTCGGATCAATCCGGTGCTCTTTGGAGAATACCTCGAGGAATCTGGCCAGGTTGGAGCGGTCGGAGGGGGCGTTGGGGGGAGGAGAGCATGTGCACCTTTGCCCTCCGCCCAGTCCTTTGAGATGGCAATGTTACGGCGGTGATCTTATCACCTGGATTATCCGGTTCATAAAGAGATTCCCGGCCCCAGTGACGCCCTGGGCCTGGTTCAGCGCGTTCATCTGCTCGGCAAAACTCATTTGCCAGGCTGTCCAGAGCCATCTGGTAGTAGGGGATACCCCGCTTAACGGTGGCGTCCTTATCGTTGTTGATCTCCGCTTGGGTGGAGTATTCGCCCTTCTCTGTCAGCATTTCCCGCAGGGACTGGAGAGGGAACCATAGGTCGGTATCCCCTAGCGTAACGGGATCGATATCCTGGGGATTCTGCTTCTTATTGTCCATATCACGAAAGCGCAGCTTTACCTCATATCCATTTGCCTCGTCCCGGTGGAAACCTTGGTTGCAAATTCGCCGTCCAATGAGCGCGTTTTTGCCTCCGGTGGCCAGCTTGACCGTGGCTTCTCCACCATGAGGCCGCCGCCCACAGGCTCCATGGAATAGGTGACGTCAATTTTCATGCTGACTCAGGGTATCCAGCAGCAGGTTGCGCTGGTCCCGCAGCTCAGGCCCTCGTCTCCACGGATATCAGGTGCGGATGGCCACGTTTAGCTCCTGAATCTGGGAGAGGATGCTGTTGATCTCATCCACATCTGCTTGAGGTAGCCCTCAAAGGTGGTTTTCAGCTCGGGATCCTTGGCGGCGCTGTTGAACAGGTCGCACAGGGTGTCGGCGGACTGGCGGATCAGGAGTCATAGCCCCTCAATGCCGTTGGTGTTGGCCTTGTTGATCAGGTCGCGCAGATCGTTGAGCTTGGTTGAGGATCAGGCCGTCATCCTGCTCGCCGTCGCCCTTGCCCGACCTCGTCCAGGATTCCGGCCAGCTTCTCAGGCCGGCTGGCCATGAATCCGCCCGAGCCCACATCGGCCTAGGACTTCCGGTAGGAGATGTCCAGTCGGGTCCCGGAGCTGGGGAGACGCCGTTACCAGTACGCCCCTGCCCCACCCGCACGTTGTACTGGGAGTGGTAGCGGTCTGAACCGCCGGAGATCAGACTGACCTGGTCAGGCGCTGGCGGGTGTAGCCGTTGGTATTGATGTTGGTGATGTTGTTGCCGGTCACGTCCAAGCCCTACTGGGCGGCGTAGATCCCAGCTTTACTGTAGTAAGAGAGGCCGAATGTACTGCTCATGCTGTTACCTCTATGCTCTGAAGTCCGTTTTCATACTGGTGGGCCGGGCCGGGATGCCTGGTAGTGAATTCATCCGGCTCCACCCCCGCCGGGCCAATTCTCCATCCACCCGGCGGGCTCCAGCTCGGTCAAAGTACGGGCGGAGCCCTATGTGCGGCCTGGAGGACGGCGTAGCCGCCCTTCAGTACCTGCTCCACCATGCGGCTGGTCTCCGCCCGGTATTCCGGCGGGCAGTGGGGGCATGTCACGCAGGGAAATGCCGGTCAGGCCGAGTCCGGTCAAAAGGGTCTCCCGTTTCTGCTCGCAGCCCCGCAGGGCAAGCGTGAGGGCCTGCTCCCGCTTCATGGCTTCGTTCAACTCGTCCAGAGCGTGCCCCTGCACCGCGTCAATCTTTTGCTGCTCCACATGGCTGATCTGGTCAAAGAGCTGACACAACTCAGAAAGCAGCGCCAGGTAATCGCTGTATTCCACCTCAGTCCGCCCCCTTCTGGAGCAGCATGCGGGCTGCAATTTCCTGGGGTCGGGCTGGTAACGCCCTCCCGGATTTGGGCTTGCAGGGACTCAATTTCTCGGCAGGTAGGCCGGATTCGGATTTCCTGTGAAATACGCCCGACAAGCTCTTTCATGCGCGTTTCCTCCCCGCTTGGCTGTATACTGAGCTGGAACTGGTCGTAGACCTGGCGCTCTGCTTGGGGCGGGAGGTGCTGTGGGCTGCACAACCGGCCTGGGGAACGGCCTGCCCTGGAACAGATACCCGGGGATGGAATATTCAGAGAACATGAGATGGCCTCCTCAAGATAGCTGAACGGGAACGAATGAAACAAAGACTGGAAAATCTATTAGTTCTATCGTCACAGATAAAAAAAGATAAGAACAAATTGGAGGAATACAGGAAATCTTTTTCTCAGTTTGCAGGTATGGGTGTAATAAGGAGGCGGGCCCAAATGGGCCCGCCCTCCTTGGGGCTGGCGTTATTTTGACTCTGGGGCTGGCGAAGAGTCGGTCTCCGCGAATCTCGAAGCTGGAAATGGGAGGTCAGTGATTTAAGAATCTGAGACTGGTCGGAAAGCTCTCCTGACTGGCAGCGGCGCTCTCTTCCGCAGAGGCGGAGTTGGTCTGCACAACGCTGGAGATTTGCTCCACGCCCACGTTGATCTGCTCAAGGGGCGTCCGCCTGCTGTTCAGAGGCGTCAGAAATCTGGTGGATCGTAGCCGTGATGTCCTGGGCACGGCCCACCACATTTTCCAGATAGGAGGCGGTCTTATTCATACTGGAGGTACCCCTCTGAATGGCGGGAAAGGGAACGCTGAATCAGGGCGGCGGTATTCTTTGAGGCGTCGGAGGACTTCTGCGCAAGGCTGCGCACCTCCTCAGCCACAACAGCAAATCCCTTCCCGGCGGCCCCGGCCCGCGCGGCCTCCACTGCTGCGTTCAATGCGAGAATATTCGTCTGGAACGCAATATCCTCAATGGTCTTGATGATCTTTCCAATCTCGTTGGAGCTGCTTTGAATGTCCTGCATGGCGGACAGCGTTTCCTGCATTTTCTGATTGCTCTCTGCAATCTCCTGGCTGACCATGGCGGCCTTATCACTGGCATCACGGGCGTGCTCCGCGCTCTTTTTGAACATGGTTCAGAATATCCGAGGTAGTGGCAGCCAGCTCCTCAACCGCAGAGGCCTGTTCAGTGGCCCCTGGGCAAGCGCCTGTGCTCCGCTGGCAACCTGTTCCGACCCGGAGGAGACGTGATCCGCCGCATTGTTGATCTGGCTGAGGGTGTCGCTGAGGGTATAGTTGATGCGGCGAATGGAAAGCAGAATTTGGTTGTAGTCCCCAATATAGCGCTCACGATCCTTCGAGCGGATACGGAAGTTTCCGTCACTCATCTCATTCAGCAGATAACTGATATCCTGAATGATCGCCCGCAGGTTTTCCGTCATAGCCTGGAAGGACTGGGCGAGCTGCCCGATTTCATCCTGAGAGCGGATGTCCAGGTGTACGTCCAGGTTACCGGAGGCGATCTCGTCAGCAGCGGACACCACAGCACGGATAGGAACCAGCATTTTCCGGAGGACGGCGGTCACAACCAGAAGAAGCACCAGCAGCGATGCCACCGACAAAATAAGCAGCAGGCGTGTGGTCCGGGTGACGGAGGACAGGGCGTCCGAGGTATACACACCGGTCATGGACCACCAGGTTTCACCGCCCACCTGCAAGGGGCTGTAGAAGCAGGAGACCTGGTCGCCGTCCTCGCGGGTCTTGCGCATATTGAACGCATCCCCTGGGCCATGGCGGCCTGAATGGCCTCCAGCTCGTCGGCCTGGGGTGTAAACTCCACCATGTTGTGTCCCACATCGTCCAGTGTTTCGCTGTCCCATATGATGGTTCCATCACCGCTGTAAAGGGTAGACCACATGGAGGTGTAATTGTTGTCGGAAATCTGGAGGGAAGAGAAGGAACTGAGGTCGATGACGGAGATGACCACACCAATCACAGAACCGTTGTAAACAATTGGAGTGCCGTAGGCGATAAGCAGCAGATCTCCATCCCGATAGGGGGCGGAAATGTAAATCCGGTTTTCCTGGGCGGGGACCCGGTAGGAGTCCTCTTTGGCATATTCCTCGTAGGAGGCATAGGCATCAACCTCGGCATCAGCCGAGGACATGTCGATATAAAACCCATAGTGCCGGAGGTTGCTCTGGAACTGATTGGGCTCAAACATGACGCCGATGCCCTCCAGCTCGGGGGTTGTTTTTGACCGCGTTCCGGACCGTCTCCACAATAAACTGCTCCATATCGTATGCGTTGGAGGTCAGGGACAGGCCCGGATAAAGGGTGCTCTGCTGCATGGCAGCGGCGTCCCCGGGAGCGCCATTTGGTTTGGCGTAAATGCGGCCGATGTATTCCTGGATACCCCGGGCCGTATCATCCACAACCCCAAAGCTGTCCTGGATCTCTGTGCCGGTTGCCCTCGCCAGGGCGGACAGCTCGCCTGCAATGCCCTTCTGTATGCTGGTGCTGGTAGTGGAGATCGTCACTCCGATCAGAAGTGCAAAGATGATGGCCAGGACGGCCCCGATGATGACCGCCAGCTTAGAAGTCAGTTTCAGTTTCCCCAAACAACATCGATTCCCCATTCGGTATCATTGCAAAATGCCGCGTTATGGGCGTGATACCAAGTATTTGTATGTTTATTCAAACCGGCGGCAGCGTCTGCCGCTTTGCCGGGAAGTTCTCTCTGTCAAACACACAGTCAACGATTGTATGTAATCGTTTTCTGATGTTTATATCGGACGGATAAACAAAAAATTAAGGGGAAAAAAACGACAAAAACCTATCGGAAGTGCGGAATTTGGCTTTGATAGAGCCTGTTCCGATGTGGCTGGGCATTTTGGAAGGTTCCCAGCCAGTCGAGGTTGAGGGGAATGGGGGTAAGGAAGGAATCAGGTCGGACGGCCTCCCCGTGGAAATCGCTGCCCCCCGTGATATGGAGGCCGTATTTGTCTGCAAGGCGCAGATAGGCGGCGGTCTGTTCGGGGGAATGCCGGGGTAAAAGCACTCAATCCCATCCAGCCCCGCGTCCTTCAGTGCACGGAGGATTTCCTCCAGGCGCCCGTGGGAGCAGCCGAGCTGGCAGGGATGGGCCAGAACCGCCTTTCCGCCCGCGTCATGGATGGCCGCGATGCATTCCGGGGCGCCGGCCTTCCACCGCTCAATGCGCTGGTATTCGTCCGTGTCCAGATAGCGGTCGAAGGCCTCCCGGAGGGAGGAGACATACCCGCGCCGGAGCATCACCCGGGCGAAGTGGGGGCGGGCGACCACTCCGCCGCCGGCGAGGGCCTCCACCTCCTCCAGCGGCACGTCCAGCCCCTTCCTGCGGAGAAACGCGGCGATGCGGTATTTCCGCTCCTCCCGGCTGGCGCGGAGCCTGCGGCAGAGCTCCGCCAGGGCGGGACACTCGGGGCCCAGATTGAGGCCGAGTATGTGCATGTGACGGTCCTCCCGGGCCCCCAGCTCCACCCCGCGGAGCACCGTCAATCCGCAGGCTTGTCCCGCCCGGACGGCCTCCTCCGCGCCGTCCATGGTGTCGTGATCGGTGACTGCCAGAATCTGAATTCCGGCCGCCAGGGCCTTGGCGGCCAGTTGGGACGGGGTATACTGCCCGTCTGACGCGGTGGTATGGGTATGCAGATCCGCCGGACAGGTCATAAAAACCGCCTCCTCAATTCTTCGCCGCCACAACGCGGATGACGGGGGGATCGTCGTTGCCGTAGGGGGCGAAGCCGGTCTGTTCCCTGGTGTACTCGATGCGGAAGCCGGCCTGCCGGAGGGCCTCGGTCAGCTCGTCCAGCACAAGAAAACGGCGGTAGTGGTTGTCGTAGAAAAAGGCGTTGCGCTCCAGCGCCTCCCCCTTGCCGTAGAGCGGGTCATGGACGCTGCGCACCTCGATGAAGAACTTTCCGCCCGGCTTGAGGGCCCGGGCCATGCTCCCCAGGAGCATCCGCTCCTGCTTCTGGTTGATGGCGTGGATGGTAAAGCGGCTGTAGGCGTAGTCATAGCTCTCCGGCTGGTGGAGGGTGTGGCTGACGAAGTCGCCGCATACGAACCGGGCGTGTGGGACCGGCTGCTGCCGGAGCATGCTGATGGCCGCCTCAGAGAGGTCCATCGCCACCACGTCCAGCCCCAGAGAGGCAAAGTAGAGGGCGTCCCGCCCGTTGCCGCACCCCAGCTCCGCCAGCGTCCGCCCCGGCTCCACCAGGGTGGACACATACCGGGCGAAGGGGGAGGGGCTGGTGGGGCAGAGCTTGTTTTGATAATACAGGTTCCAGTAATCGGTATTGTCGATGGGGTGCTCCACGATATTCGGGTAGAGCGCCCCCTCGATCTCCTCTACCAGCTCCAGCGGAGTGCGCTCCCCGTCGTTCTGGAGCACAAGGTCGGGGCTTTGAGGCTCGTCAAAGGGCAGATCCACCCCCACCACATTGCGCCCCCGGTATAGAGGCCCTTCTGGTTGCGCTGGATGAGGGTCTCTTTTTTGACCCGGATATAGATTTCCTTGTAATTTGGAATATGCTCCCGGTTCCAGCGGCGCACAGTGTCAAACATGGCGATGGAACAGCACACCACGTCGATGCCCTGGTCGGAGAGCAGCCTGCACACCCGGAAGATCCGGCCCGCCCAGCGCAGGCGCTCATCGCTGGTGTAGCCCACATCCTCGCCGAAGGCCACCCGGATTTCGTCCCCATCCAGATAGACCGCGTTGGGCTTGGTGTTTTTGAGCCGCTGGTAGAACAGGCTGCCCACGGTCGTCTTCCCCGCCCCAGACAGGCCGGTGAAAAATATACGGTTCCCTTGTGTTCCATGTCCTCCTCCTCAGTGATACAGCGGCTGTTCCAGCAGCGCCGGGTCCAGCTTTAAAGGCTTCATCATTTTTTAAAAGGCTGGCCGTGGGGGTTTGTAAAATGTAGGCCCCGGAGGAGGAAAGTCCACGATGCGGCGGCGGTTTTTCGTATAGCTAGGAACTGGACTATCTACCTGCACATCAATGATCTCTCCATTTCCATTTTATCCGTTGCCGTGACAACTTATGTCATATTTGATAATGATTGTTCAATATAGCTATCCAGACAGGTAGAAGTCCCCCAGTTTTCCTCGATCCAGGCATCATCCACCAGATCACCCTTGATAATACTGGAAGTCGTAGCCATAATATTTGTAAGCATCCCGCAGAAAGTATTCCAAAAGGCCCTTTCCTCGTCATTCGCAAATTCATCGTAGGTTCGGTATACCGTGGCGGGTCGAAGCCCCTTGCGTTGCCCTCCAGGGACTCAGGGTCAATACCCTTCCGGCTGGAGCAGTAAGTCATACTCTCGGTATAAGGAAGATCCAGAAATTCCGCCAGAGCAGTAAAGGTAGCCCTGGGGTTGAGCTTGCCGTCCTCAAAGCGCACCAGCACGCTGTCCCGGTAGAGTCGGTTCCAAGGATCAATCAGATAGCTGCGGTTGAGAAGCCGCTGGGCCATAATATCCTGTGAAAACCGCATCTTACCACCCTGAAACGCCCATCGGTGGAAAGCGTACGCTGGCCGCATAGCTGGTGGTGGGGCGGCGCATGGGGGTGAAGGTCTTGAATAGGGAAGCCAAGGAACATGGGGAGGTGCGGATCTGCTCATATTCCTCTGAATAGAGGACCGGGGCAGACCTGTCCTCCGACTCCCGGATCTCGTAAAAGATGTTATGAAAATGGGGCTGGAAGAAGAGGGCGGGGGCGATCCGGGATGGGATCCAGGCCCCTGATCTGAGGATTATTCAAAAAAGGGCCACCAGCAGGTCCTTCTCTGTGGGCCGATTGATCCGGTTCAACTGTTGCCGGAGGGGGGCCAACCAGTCTGCCCGTCGATGACCTCCGTCTTTGAGTTCTGTCAGACATGTCTTGCGAAGATCATCCAGAATGACGGATTCATAGGCCAGAGGTTGGGGTGACCATAGAAGATCTCGTTGAAGAAGTCGCCGCCGTTGTGGGCAGAAAGTTGGGTGTGCCACATCAGCCGGGTGACCTCCCGGATGCCCACCGGCTTGACGGGGTATTGGCTGTAGTCGATACCGAAACGGGCCTGAAAGTCGATAGGGTATTGCTCCACCTCTCCCTCAATTAAGAAGACCAGCTTTTTTCCAGGGAGGAGGGGGCGCAGTTCCAAGCATTGCAAGTAGGCGCAGAATGTCATCCAATCCGTGTAGTGGAGGTAGATGTGGTTTTCCCGGCCCACCCACTCGCTCTTGCGGACGTTGTCGTTCAGGTACTCCAGATGGTACTGGGGTATACGTCCACCGCCAGAACGGGCTGCTCTAGATCCCGGAAAAAGTACCGGTCGATTACTGGATCATTGAAATTGACATACTTATCGAATCGGTCTTCCGCTTTGAGAAAGGGGACATACCCTCGTCGTTGAAGGGGAAGAACTGGATGGGCAGGTCCTCAAAGGGGAAAGTCCTTCCGAAAGAGATAGGGATATTTGGCCAGGGCGGCGCAGTTGCGCTCATATTGACGCCGCTGTTTTTCTACATTGGGCAGGTAGAAGGCCTGGGTCATCAAATCCAGCAGCTCTGCCCGGTAGAAACCACGGTTATAGAGGGAGACAAAGGAGGTATAGGCCACCTGATAGCTCCCCCGAGAAAAAAGATAGCTGGCCGCCTCCAGCTCCAGCTCCGGGTTCCGCTCCGCCGCCTCCTGGAGTGCCAGAGTATAGGCCGCCTGGGCCTCCCCGGTCTGTCCCAGCTCCGCCCCTGCGGGCGATTTCGATCGTATCCATACAATGTTACCTCATTCCAGACAAAAGCGGGGGCCGGGCACTGAGCCCCGGGCCGGTGATACCGTTTCGGCCTTACTGGAGGAGCTGCTGGGCCAGCATGGCCTGGGCGGACTGCACCAGGATGTTGTTCTTGGTGTAAGCCATCATCTCGTCGGCCACATCGGTGTCGCGGATGGTAGACTCGGCGTCCTGGATGTTCTCCGTCATGACACACAGGTTATTCTGGGTGTGATCCAGACGGTTCTGGGTGGCGCCCAGGGTGCCGCGAATGGAGGAGACCGTGTTGATGGCCGCCTTGATTTTGTCCACGGCCGCCTTGGCGCCGGCCTGCGCTGATGTCGATACCGCTAATGCCCAAGTGGCTTAACATGGACGTCGCCAATCGAAGACGTTCATCTGATTGTAGGAATCGAAGTGTCGCCGATCTGCAGGGTCAAGGCCAGCACCGCCAGTGGACGGTGCTGCGGAATTCCAGCTTAGTAGCATTTTCCATAACCTCAATGCCAGCGCTTTGAGCAATGCCTTGTTCAGGTTGGCGACGGTTTGCAGTATCATCGGCACCTCGAGAACCGTGACAGCGCCTTCGGTAGTGGGCTTGGCAGGAAGCGTCAGCTACTAATTCATAGGTAACGCCATTGATAGTAAGTGTATTACCCGCAGCCAAGTCGCCAGTAGTAGTTGCCTCAACATAACCATCAGCGCCCGCCGCATTGTTTACAGTTTGCTTGCCAGTAGTACCCTGCGCGGTGTCGGTATCAGTAACGCTGATAATCTTTGCGCCATCCTCACCTGCAACCTTGGAGGTGAAAGTGATTTTGCCAGCACCGTCAACAGCAACATCAAACACGCTGGAGATTTCACTATTTTCAGACAGCGCTTTCTGCATATTCTTTCCAGCGCCTGCCGCACCACCGGTCTTATCTCCGTGTACTTTACATCTACCTTGTGGGCTGTGCCATTGGCATCGATGAACTCACCGTCATGGTATATTGCCCGGTGCTGGCAGCAGTCGAAGCCTTGCGGTAAAGTCAGAGGTAGCAGAGGTAGCGGCAACTTCCGGACAGAACACCAGTGGCACCGCCAAGGTTAATGGAGCTGATGTCAAGATTCAGCCAGCGAGCCGTCCAGCAGCTTGATGCCGTTGAAGTTGGCGGAGTCGGCGATGCGGTTGATTTCTCGCTTTTGAGCTGCTCAACCTCCTTCTGCAGGTTGGCGCGGTCGGTCTCCACGTCGTAGGTGCCGTTGGCGGACTGGTCGGCCAGCTCGACCATACGGTTGAGCATGTCGTGGACCTCAGTCAGGGCGCCCTCGGCGGTCTGCACCAGGGAGATGCCGTCCTTGGCGTTCTTCTGAGCGGTCTCCAGGCCGGTGATCTGGGCGCGCATCTTCTCGGAGATGGCGAGGCCCGCGGCGTCGTTGCGGTCGGCCTCTACCTGAAGCGCCGAATGGCGCGGCTGCCGGAGCTGAGCGAGCTGTACCACACAATGTCGCCATGGATGGTGATACCTACCGGGGCGCAGAGAGCCAGCATGGGGATCTCCTTCCTGTACAGCGGCGCGCATCCATGCGCCAAGTGTGCAGAAACATCGTCATAATATTGTGGACGCTCAAGAGCAGGCTTCAGCTGCACGGATGCGGCCTCTCGTTTCCCACTGGCGGTCCGGAGAATGTGGATGGAAGGGCGGAGGC
>VOFH01003446.1_pt1 | contig 19209 bp, 31 predicted proteins | sample 5384091 | NCBI WGS metagenome assembly VOFH01 (sample SAMN12384727, study PRJNA508395) | human gut metagenome | isolation source: healthy gut G | host: Homo sapiens
ACTAATTGGCAAAAATACCATGGGATCAACCGCGGACCCATTAATCCGTACTTCGTAGTGTACATGTGCGCCAGTACTTTTACCAGTACTACCCATAAGGGCGATGACTTGGCCTTGTTTTACGGTCATGCCCGGTGTAACGAGAACGGCGCCATTGTGGCCATAGCGAGTCACAAATCCGTTGCCGTGATCGATTTCTACGAGGTTACCATAACCGCCTTCGGTGTAGCCTGCAAATGTTACGGTACCCGCCGCAGTAGCAACGATAGGTGAACCATAGTAATCGTCAGCGATATCAACACCTTCGTGGAATGCAATAGCAGCACCGGTCACAGGATCGACACGAGTGCCAAATGGGGATGTAATAACACCCTTGGCTTGGCCAGATGCTTGGCGTTGTACTATTCGTATATCCACCAGAACCTGTGGTGTAGTTCAATTGTTGCAATGCAGCGATATCTTGAGCCCCACCATCACGCAAGATGTTTCGCATCGTATAGAAGCTAACCAATAATTTTTGTGCATCCTTATCTAATTTAGATAGTCTTGCTGAAAGTTGCGCCGCACTTAGCGTGGGACTAGTCTCATCGCGGCGGCTTCCCTGCTTTGGGTCAGAGCCATCGTCCCTACCACCTTGAGATGGTGTGCCGGACTCAGCGCCCTTTAACATTTGTTTATTTTCTTCACTAATTTGATTTAAGTTTTGGATTTTCTTATCCAACACTTCTGTTTTTTGTTGTAACAGTTTTAGTTGTTCTGTTTGCAATTGTGTTTGTTGACGCAATTGAACGATTTCTGCTTGTCGTGCAATGCCCCAAATGGATAAAACAATGCTGCTACAAATAAGATTACGGCCAACAGCTACAATCTTCGCTTGTTTATGGTTCAATTAATGTCAATTATCACCATTCTGAGACACTACAGAACCATTTCTTTACTTTCAAAATGCCTTCCTTACTTTTTAATCATTCCTCAAATCATGCATGTACGTTCTATATGAACAAACGAACCGATTTGCCTATTGAGAATGGATAACGCTCGTCAACGCTTCCTCATTCGTACGTTCCCCAAGCGCTTCATTTAAACTTTCTAATTCCTCTTGTGAAAGATTAACGAGACTTTTACCTTTCACAATTGGTTTACTGAAAATACGAGAGTCATTTCGACCATAAATACTGGAAATGCAAAACCCCATTATTATTGCCATCAAGCAATGTAAGCGCAAAAGGACAAATCATTACCGATGTTTTCAAAGGCATTATACTTTAAAAGCCAATTTTTGTATCGTATTGCTTTGAATATTGCGAATTTGAGTTTGTTTCTCAATCATTGTCTCAATCCCTTTGCGGCATCGCGAATTTCGCTAACCTCTACTGAAATTTACGTTCTAGGCTCGCACCATTTTCCCCTTGCATAAAGAAATTGAATTTCTTCGTTAAGCTCCCTAATCTAATGTGTAGGATGATGCAATATACCAATAAAATAACGGCTAATACGCATCCTAATACACCGATATAGGGTTGTATAGATTCTAACATTCAAAACCCTTTTCTATCTAATTCGTCCATAAACGGACTAATAGCACGTTCTAGTATACCATGTAATGACGCAATAAGTACACCATAATTCACAATAGGTTCGTCAACCTTGCACAACGGCACAATCAATGCGCCGTAACACCTCGCGACGCGTCAACATACAAGCCCCGCAATGGATGATAAGATCATAACCGCTCACATCCTTAGGGAACGCGCCACCGCTGGTAAATTCAAGCTGTAAATCCGTATGCCCCTTCTTTTTGAGCCACATCGGAATTTTAACGGTTCCAATATCATCGCATTGGCGACGATGTGTGCAGCCCCTCACTGATGAGCACACGCGCACCAGGTTTCAAGTTGTTAAGGGCTTTCACCCCGTTACTAAATCCTGCAATTTTCCCTTGAACCGAGCCATTAAGATGGAAAATGATGTTAATGGAATATCCGCAGGCGTCAACGCATTCACCGCATCAAAGGCTTGCGAATCGGTGATGACGAGTTTTGGTTTTTGTGAAAGCTTATTGAGCATGGTCGGTAGCTCTTCTGTTTGGCATACCAAGGCTAAGACCTTTATGGTCCAAAATCTCACGAATTGTCTGAACCTGAGGCAAGATTAGACGACCCTTGGCGCCGCCGAATCAATAGGACATACCAAAAATAATAGTATCCCCGGATCAACTAAACCCTTGTAATAGAGATTGCTCGCCTTCTACATCGAGCGGTGTTAACCCACCTAGCAAATCGAGCAATGTAAGACGATCCCGATCGATGTAAAATCCGTAGAACCTACGACAGTGGCAATAGCTGACAAATCAGGATACGCATCTACATAATTTGGATTAGTATCATTACCATTGCTATCGTTATCATGAGTGCTTTCATTATCAGAAGCGTTAATTTCATTGATGAATAATGCGATAGGCACATTGTTTTTGTTTCAACTTATTAAGCCACATCATATCATCAGCAGTGGGCGCTTCATCATTACGCAACACATAGACAGCGAGATTGATTTTTTGATAATTTCTTCGGTTTTTTCAATGCGAAGAGCGCCCAGTTCCGATGTATCGTCAATACCCGCCGTATCGGTAATGACCACAGGGCCAAGAGGCAATATTTTCCATAGATTTGCTAACGGGATCAGTCGTAGTCCCTGCCACCTCAGACACAAGGGATACTGGTTGATCCGTTAACATGTTATTAATTAAGGTCGACTTACCGGCATTACAACGGCCAAAAAGCCGATGTGTACGCGATTCGCCTTTTTGGTGTTTGTTCCATTATACGCGAAACTCCATTGTTTCTTCATGTTCTGTGCTCTCCTGAACATCCATATATGCAATAAGACGTTCTAATTCAGTTTCAGAGCTAAAGGCAATTTCAATTTTACCTTTGTACCTTCTTACCAGCTCTAAATTTAATAGATACTGAGAACCTAGGCTCAATTTTAAACGATCTACCAATGCGCGAACCCTCAGCTGTATCATGTGGCTCTGTAGTGTCTTTTAGACTTAGTCTTTTTAGACATCATGGCTTTCACGAGCTGCTCTGCTTGACGAGCGCTTAACTCAGCCCTCTTGATGCGCTCTGTTGTTTCTACTTGCTGCGCTGCACTACGTAAAGCCAATAAAGGTCGAGCTTGACCAACAGTTAAATCGCCTTCAATCAAATCCTTTGAACAGATGCAGCTAATTTCAAAAGGCGCATCATATTGGCAATATATGAACGACTACGTCCAAGTCGTGCAGAAATCATCTCCTGAGTTTGCTTATACGTATTCATCAAACCTTGATACGCCAAAGCTTCTTCAATAGGGATCCAAACCTTCACGTTGGAGATTTTCTTACCAAAGCGACTTCTGTCATTTCCTCTGTATTATAATTTTTACAACTACAGGTACTGTTTCTAGGCCCACCATCAATGCCGCACGATAGCGACGCTCACCGGCTACGATTTGGTATTTATCCTTTGCTTGCGAACGACGATTGGTTGAAAGATACCTAAATTCTTAATAGATTCAGCCAAAGTAGCTAAACTTTGTTCATCAAAATTCTTACGTGGTTGATCCTCATTAGGAATTACATCCCCTATAGGCAACTCGTGAACTTCACGTTCAGGTAAAGCCGTCTCTATGGACTGCTCTCCCATCATTGTTGCTAATGTTTTTCGTTCCTTTTTCTGCTTCATCGCCATAATAATCCCCAATCTATTAGTACTTTCACACTGCATATAAAAATGCAGCACAAACCAATATACAGTTTTGCTTACATTACATAATCATATTTATTTAGTCTATTCTATACCAATTATTTGTTTTCTTAGAATCTCGAATAACCTCTTTAGCTAATTTAGTGTAAACAGCCGCACCCCTTGATTTTGAATCATACACAATAATCGGTTCCCCCATAACTTGGTGCTTCACTAGAGGCGAACATTTCGAGGAATAATCGTTTTATACACCTTAGTACCAAAGAACGATTTTACCTCATCTGCCACTTGGACAGACAAATTTGTACGACCATCAAACATAGTTAACAAAACACCTTCAATTTCAAGATCTTTATTAGATGTTTGTTGCACGATTGTAATCGTCTTAACAAGTTGACTAACACCTTCAAGGCATAAAATTCAGTTTGAATTGGAATCAAAACACTGTCAGCCGCTGTGAAAGCATTCAATGTTAGCAAACCAAGGGATGGCGGGCAGTCAATAATAATAAAATCATACTCATCGCGTACAGAAGCAATGGCTTTTTTTCAAAAATTGTTTCACGTGAAACAATCCCTACTAATTCTACCTCAGCACCAGCCAATTGAATCGTTGCAGGCGCTACAAAAAGCTTTTAAGCATTGTAGGTTGAATAACATTAGCAATGTCTTCGCCATCTATCAACACATCGTGAACACATAATTCCAAATCATCTTTTTCAATGCCTAATCCAGAACTAGCATTACCCTGCGGATCCAAATCTATTAATAACACCTTTTTTGCCTGCATCAGCTAAACAAGCACTGAGATTAACAGATGTTGTAGTCTTGCCTACACCGCCTAAAATTTTTTGATTAGTAATCGCTATAACTTTGCCCACAAAATTCACCTCAACTTTACGTTCAAAAATATTTCATTTCATTATAACATAGTTTAACGCAAAAGAAATAGAACTTTATAGGTGTGACCATCATTTTTCAAATAAAATCTAAAAAACAAATAAGAATGTTTCACGTGAAACATTCAAAAAAACATATGTTCACTAACATGATTTATTTATAAAAATTTATTTGATTATGTATCATCACTAAATAGATTTACAATTAGTTTATAAAATAATTACATATAACTTTTTTTCTATGGACAACCTCAATAAATTTATGAAACATAGCCCCTTTACAGTATATATAGATATATTTATAATTAATAAAAGACAGTATTTTAATAGGTTTAACATTTTTAACCATACAATCTATTTTATTTTTAAAGGAGGCGTTTCACATGCCCATTTATAACGGAATGCTTCCCGTCATCAACAAGGATGAAGTAAAACGATATGCAGGACTTCGTCATGCCGAAGATTTTCCAGAAAAATTCGTTGACGAAGCTTGTAAAGAAAATCAATTATTAGCGACACCTAAAGGGTGTCTACCAAGAATATGATTACGATGCGGAAAACAAAAGTTATTTAAGTAATCCGCCGCTCAAAATTGAAGGTTCTATCATTGAAAAACATCTTGAAAAATCAAAAAGTGTATGTGCTAGGTGTTACAGTCGGTGAAGACGTTGAAAGACGTAGCGAACAGCTATTCAAACAAGGCAACTACACCGTAGGTCTCTTACTAGATGCAGCTGCAACAACTGCAGTTGAACAAGTGGCTGACCAAGTTAACGAGGTAATCAATAACATTGCTAAGAAACAAGGTTATGCACCTACATGGCGTTTTAGCCCAGGCTATGGCAACTGGCCTTTAGAAATTCAACCACAACTGGCAAAATCATCAAAACCGAACAAATCGGACTACAAGTTACAGAAAACTTCTTATTATTTCAAGAAAATCCGTAACAGCTATTATCGGTTTGATGCCAGGAGATCAATGCTTGACAACAAAACGCGGTTGGCTTTGCTCAAAAAAGATTGCCAATCAAGAAAACTTAAAAAAGCAGCGGCTACAAAACCAGAAACAAGTGGTCGAAACATCTGGTATAGCTATCACAACCAACAGAATAAAATTTTAACACACGATGCATGAAACATTACCTTGTACATCTGTACCATTGTACCCATTCTGTACCATTGTACCCGATTATGTGCAATCAAAATATTTCGTGAAACAATCTATTATGATATCGAAAAGATGCAATTGTAAATGATGAACAAACATTACTAAGCACTGAAGCATCCAACAGATAATTGTGAATGAACATTACTTTCGCAGCGACTTTGGCCCTGAAAGGCTAGAAGAGGGCTATTGCCCAGAATTATTTAACGTAGAACGACCAGAAGTAGTAAAGAATATTCACGCTCAATACTTACAACATGGCAGTGATGTTATTACTACAAATACATTCGGTGCTTGTGGTCTTAAATTAGATGATTACGACTTACAAGATCGTGTAAGAGAAATCAATATAGCAGCTGTAAAGGTTGCCAAAGAAGCAATTTCAGAGTTCAAGCCATCCGCTCGTGTAGCCGGTTCTATGGGCCCTACAGGGACGGTTTTTACAACCATTGGGTAATATGAGCTTTGACTCTATTTATGACACGTACCGTGAACAAGCAGATGCATTGATCGAAGGTGGTGTAGATTTTCATTATCATTGAAACTATCATCGACGTACAAGAAATGCGTGCCGCTCTATTAGCATCTTTGGATGCTCGTGAAGCAGCAGGTAAGACTAAAGAAGATGTACAAATTATCTGTCAATTTTCTTTCAGTGAAGACGGTCGTACTATTACAGGTACACCACCAGCAGTTGCAACTACTATCGTAGAGGCAATGGGTGCAGATATCATCGGTATCAACTGTTCCCTTGGACCTGAACAAATTACACCACTTATCGAGGAAATCGCTAGTGTTACAAACTTGCCAATTAGCTGCCAACCAAATGCAGGCATGCCTCAATTAATTAACAAACAAACTGTATTCCCACTTTACAGCAGAAGAAATGGGTCCATTGATGCTTCCAATCGTAGATGCAGGTGCAAGTTATGTAGGTGGTTGCTGTGGTACAACACCAGCTCATATCCAATCTATTTCCGATGCGGTGAAAGCACATACACCTAAAGAACGTGCTCATATTGAACCTAAAACAATCATTACAAGCCGTACTAAATTGTTGGAATTAGGGCATCATACAAAACCGCTTATCATCGGTGAACGTATCAATCCAACAGGCCGTAAAGTTCTGGCTCAAGAATTACGCGATGGCTCTTTCATCCGCGTAAAACGCGATGCTTTGGACCAAGTAGAAGCAGGTGCCGACATCCTCGACGTAAACATGGGCGTAGCAGGCATGGACCAAACGCCATTGATGGAGCGTGCTATCTTCGAATTATCTATGCTCGTTGAAACTCCATTATCCATCGATACATTGGATCCAAAGCTATGGAAGTAGCCCTTAAAAACTATCCAGGCCGCGCTCTTATCAACTCCGTAAATGGGGAAGAGGAGTCCATCACACACGTTATGCCATTGGCTAAACGTTATGGCGCAGCATTACTTTGCTTGCCAATCTGCAGTGGTGACCTTCCTGAAAAAGCAGAGGACCGCGTTGCTTTAGCTGAAAGCATCGTAAATCGCGCTTACGGCTATGGTCTTCAACCACATGACTTATTACTTGATCCATTGGTATTAACACTTGCCAGCGGTGAAGATAGTGCACGCCAAACATTGCGTACATTGCAGTTATATAAAGAGAAATTTGGCTTCCCAACAGTAATGGGCTTGTCTAACATCTCCTTCGGTATGCCACAACGCCCTTACTTGAACGGCCAATTCTTAACAATGGCTTTAGCATGTGGTTTTAACTACACCAATTATGAATCCTCTAAACTATCCAGCTAAAAAAAGCCTTTTGTATCTAGCACTACATTATTAGGTTGGGACCCAGGTTCTGCTCAATTCATCAAAGAATACGGTTATGAAGACGAAACAAGTGCACCTGGTAACGCTGCTCCAAAAGGTCCTGAAAAGAAATCCTTCGACAGCAATGATCCCATTAGCTAATATCCGTGCTTGCGTAGAACAAGGGAAAAAGAAGCGATTATGATCTTGTAAAAAAGCATTAGCCGATGGCATGGATCCATTAGACCTTACGAAAAAAAGGTTTATCTGAAGCGATGAACGTAGTAGGGGATAAATTTGGTTCTGGTAAATTATTCTTGCCACAAGTAATGCTTGCTGCTGAAACAATGCAGGCTGCTTTCAACACGATTAAAGAAATCATTCCTGCCAGTGAAAGTTTAGATAAAGGAACAGTTGTTGTAGCAACAGTTAAAGGCGATATCCACGATTTAGGTAAAAATATCGTAGCGGCCTTACTTGAAAACAATGGTTATAAAATCGTCGACCTCGGCAAGGACGTTGACCCAGAGGTCATCGTTCAAGCCATTAAGGATAACAAGGCGGCCCTCGTTGGTATTTGTTCCTTGATGACGACAACAATGCCTCAAATCGATAATACTGTTGCTGCTATCCGCGCTGCAGGCCTTAAAACTAAGGTCATGGTTGGTGGTGCCGTAGTATCTCAAGAATACGCAGACCAAGCGGGCGCAGATATTTACGCTAAAGGACGGCATCGCTGCTGTTAACCAAATGATTTAACGAAACTTTGAAACGTGGCTAAGAAATATAGAAATACTCATGGTTTGTAATAAAGAGGTAACATGAGGCTTTGACATTAAGAGATAAGAAAACATAAACAAGGGAAATTCAAAACTAGTTCACTGTTGAATTAGACCCATTAAAAAGTAGTTCTGCTCAAAAGGTTTTTGAACAAGCAGCGCGTTTGAAAGGGAAAGGTAGATGCAATTAACATCGCTGACAGCCCTATGTCTAAAATGCGTATGAGCCCAATTTCCTTTGTCCTATTTGTTACAACATAATGAAGGCATTGAAACTATTTTCCACCTCACATGCCGTGACCGTAACATCATCGGCTTACAATCCGAATTACTTGGTGCTGCAGCACTTGGCGTAAATAATATTTTAACCCTTACTGGTGACAAACCAGATAATGGGGACCATCCATTTGCACAATCCGTATTTGAAGTAGACTGCATGGGCTTACTTAACATCGCTAAAACATTAAATGCAGGCAAGGACTTGGCTGGTAACGATTTAGATGAGCCTACAAACTTCTACATCGGCGCTACTGGCAATCCCTGGTGCGCCAGATTTAGAAATTGAACGTCAAAAAATTGGCAGCTAAAATTAAAAACGGTGCGCACTTCGTACAAACACAACCAATTTATGATTTAGAACAAGCAAAACGTTACATCGATAAAATGTCTGAGTTTGATGTACCTATTATGCTTGGTTTAATTCCACTTAAAAGCTTCAAAATGGCTACTTATTTCATGAAAAAGTACCTGGGATTAACCTTACACAAGAAATCCTAGACCGTGTAGAAAAGGGCGGAAAAGAAGCGGGTACAGAAATCGCTATCGAAACATTGGAACAAATCAAAAAAAATCGCTGCAGGCGTACATATTATGCCTTTAAACGATATCGATACAACATTACATATCATTGACCATGTATAAATCATTGTAAAATTATAAAAGAACACCTTTCCCAAAACAGACTCCATAGTGAAGGGGAAAGGTTTTTTTTTTTATAACTATAGGGAAAAAAAGAGGATACAAATCAGAGATTTGCATCCTCTTGTTGTTTATAATAAGGTAGAATTTGTTTATATTGTGGCAACTTACAAGCAACTATATTCCCCTTTAAAGATTACACTAACGGTTTATCTTTAATTTCTTTTGGCTTACGTGGGTATTGTTTCGGTGTTTTAACCTGTTTTTCTTGATGTACAGGATTGCTCGTTTATCATCCAAGGTTGGCAGAGTAACGATATGTACTTCTTCAATATTAGCTTTTAATGTGCTGAGAGCTTTATTGGATTCTCCCACTTCTTCTTCGTAAATAGCGCGTTTTTAAAGCCACCACGTAGCCACCTTTTTTTACGTAGGGTACAGTCCATTCTAAAAAAGAATGGGTAAACGTGCCACAGCACGGCTCGTAGCAATATAAAGGAAAACGATAATCTTGATGACAAAAGATCCTCTGCACGACCATGTAAAAGTAGTACAGTTCGTCAATTTAATTTTCATCCATAACGGATTCAAGGAAGGTAAGACGTTTTTTCAAAGAATCAAACAAAGTGACCTTGAGACTACGATCATAGATAGCCAATGGAATGCCCGGGAAACCAGCTCCAGTACCAACGTCAATAATGGACATACCAGATTTGATGATATGTGGGTCATAGCAGGAGAGGGAGTCGATCATGTGTTTAACCACAACCTCTTTCATATCTGTAATACCAGTGAGGTTGAGATATTTATTTGTTTCAATCATGCGCGCATAATACACGTAAAAGTCCTTCGCCTGCTCTTCCGTACAAGGCAAACCAAATTGGCTCATTTGCTCCATCATATATGAAACAAATTCAGACTCAGGTGCAATAGGCACATCGTATTTTTCTTTCATAAGTACTCCTAATGAATTATCCGATATTTATATAAAGTAAAAGCTATCCACATTTATTTAATACAACTCATGTCATATGTCGGATCATCATATAAATAAATCTACGTAATTAACAATGTAATTAATAATATATGAGATATCAAAATAGTATTTCTAATTTCAAATGCTATAAAAATCAAAAATTTGCGTTATACAGCGTTTTTAATCTATTTTATATAAGTTTATATACGAAAACTAATAAAACAACCATATAAGCGAAATATTTAAGTCATTTTTCTTTATATTATAGCATATTCTCAACTCATTCTCATTTATAAATAAAATATAATTCATTTATTGTGTAACACAAAATAGGGTAGGCGAGAAATGTTATACCTTTATTATCATTTAAAACAATTAATTGAGAAATCGGTCCATCTTTTTAACCTGATTTTCAACCTTTTGTTAAATTTCCAAATCCTTATTCTATTTCAATGCAAATCAAAATTTCTTTACCATCAAATCGATCATAATTGTAAACTTATTTTGTTAACCTTTTACCACATCTTTTTCAGTTTATATATCAACTTTTATCTTTTAAATTTCACAGTTTATTTCTAATTTATCACCATGAACTTTTCTTCACTTATAGAATATTTTGTCTATTCTGAATGTACACTGATGTACTTCTCTAGTGTACATATTTTAGTCGTAGAACAATATGTATATTATAAATATTCATATAAATATACAAACTTTTACTAATGTCGCTCTCTTTTATATAGATAAAAACTTGCTAATCATCCTATTTATAGATACACTACCATTAATAGGAGGTGATACCCATGAAACAAAAATGTATGTGGTTATTATTTAAAATGGGCTTATCATTATTTACTCCAGACTATATGAACGAAGGTCGAGAAATCGATGAACATCAAGAAAGAGAAGCCTTATAACAGAAAAAGCTAGTTAATCAAACGATTAGCTAGCTTTTTCGATTATGATTGCTTATCACAATTATTTGTTTCTATTGTATTGTTCTAGTTGGATCAACAGTACAGATACATCCGCCGGGGATACGCCAGAGATACGGCTTGCTTGGCCGATGGAGTGAGGGCGAATTTTATTGAGCTTTTGTTGAGCTTCAAGGGAGATGCCCTTAATTTGTGTGTAATCCCATTCTTTTGGAAGAATTTTTCTTCTAATTTACGAACCTTGTCGACTTGGTCCATTTGCTTTTTGATATAACCTTCGTAGGTAATGGAAATATCAACAGCTTCTTCTACGTCAGGTGTATAGCGTTTTAAACCAAATGCATCGGCTACGATAGCGTAGGAAAGTTCATTACGTTTTACTAAATCATAAGCATGAATACCTGTTCTAATAGGTGCTGTACCTAAACTTTCAAGCAAAGCTTGAGTTTCCTTAGATGGATTTACAGGTGTATTTCGTAACATGTCCATTGCTTCGTCGATAGCAGCTTTTTAGCTGTAAATTTAGCCCAACGATCGTCTTTTACAAGACCAATAGCACGGCCTTTCTCAGTAAGACGCATGTCTGCATTGTCTTGGCGAAGCAATAAACGATATTCGCTGCGGCTTGTCATCATGCGGTACGGTTCATTGGTACCTTTTGTTACGAGATCATCGATGAGAACACCGATATATGCTTCGGAGCGAGCTAGGATAAACGGTTCTTTACCTTCAAGCCATAAAGCAGCATTAATACCAGCCATTAGACCTTGTGCAGCGGCCTCTTCATAGCCAGATGTACCATTGGCTTGACCCGCAGAATAGAGGCCTTCAATATGTTTCACTTGAAGTGCTGGTGTCAATTGTGTTGGGTTCAAGCAATCGTATTCAATAACAGCATACGCTGGGGCGCATGATTTCTACATTTTCAAGGCCTGGAATGGTGCGAAGAAATGCGTATTGTACGTCCATAGGAAGGGAAGTACTCATGCCTTGTACGTACATTTCGTTTGTGCTTGTACCTTCTGGTTCTACGAATAATTGATGGCGTTCTTTATCGGCAAAGCGCACCACTTTATCTTCGATAGAAGGGCAGTAACGAGGGCCTACACCTTCGATTTTACCACTATACATAGGGGCACGGTGAATATTGCTCGTAATGATTTCGTGCGTTTCTTTGTTAGTATAGGTCAACCAACATACGTCTTCATTGCGGTTGATCCATTCATCCATAAAGGAGAAGGAATGATGATGTGAATCGCCTTCTTGAACCTCCATATTTTCAAGGTTAAGCGTGCGTTTATCTACACGGGCTGGCGTACCAGTCTTAAAGCGCATCAACTCAATGCCATTGTCGAGCAAAGATTGAGAGAAATGTTCTGCTACGCGTTGACCATTTGGGCCACCTACATAATCGATATCGCCGATGAGGATTTTACCTTTTCAAGTAGGTACCTGTACAAAGAATAACAGCCTTAGCGCCATAGAATTCGCCAAGTTCTGTAACGATACCTGTTATTTTGCCGTCCTCAACCTTAAGCTCTGTTACCATGATTTGCTTAACATTGAGGTTCTCTGTATTTTCAATGGTTTGTTTCATCAAATGTTGGTATTTGATTTTATCAGATTGGCAGCGCAAGGAATGTACTGCAGGGCCTTTACCCATGTTGAGCATACGCATTTGAATAGCCGTAGCATCCGCGTTAATACCCATTTGACCGCCTAAAGCGTCAAGTTCATAAACAAGATGGCTTTTACCAGGACCGCCAACGGCAGGATTACATGGCATAAGCGCAATGTTATCTAAACTGATGGTCGCCATCAACGTGCGATGACCCATGCGGGCAGCAGCAAGAGCCGCCTCACAACCAGCATGACCACCACCGATGACGATGACATCATAATTATCTACTGTATACATATCAATTGAATTATATATTACTTATTGTGAAAGTTTATTTTACTCAAAACAACGAGGCCGAATATCCTAGAGTCCAGTTCCTCACTGTAAAATTTTTAAGTGATGCTTGGGTTTTGGCCCAGAGTCTAGGTCGCTCGCTGGGCATTTTTCTTGAAAAATTGCACGCTCAACCAAAGTGATGTGTGGTTCCATCGTCGCTAACGCTCCTCTGTTACCACACCCTACTTTTTTTCCCTAAACAAAAACGACTGAATAGTTCGTCGATCATGCTTTCACGGATGGTGTCGCCTGTGATGTCGCCTAGTAGTTCCCAGGCGCTGCGCAAATCGGTAGCTACAAAGTCCACTGGCATGCCCATGTCGATGGAGGATAGGCTTGTTCAACTTGCGCCTTTGCTTGTTCCATGAGGCTGATATGACGCACGTTACTAATCATGGCGCTGTTGTCTTGTTTTACACGACCGCCGTAGACGAGTTCTGTACCCATTTAGAGAGAACTGCAGAGCCTTCGCCTTCTTTGGCACTGATGCGCTCAATAGCAGCAAAAAGTCCTGTGTTTTTAATATTTTCGTCTGTAACGACTTGTGCCACATCGGACTTATTGAGGAGTACGATGGTGTTCAAACCGCTCAACAGAGGTCAAAATTTCGATTTCTTCAGGGGTTAATGGAGTAGACCCATCGATAACACAGAGCACGATGTCTGCTTTGTTGATATAATCGCGAGCACGCTTTCCACGCCGAGGGCTTCTACCGTATCTTGAGTATCGCAAATACCTGCCGTATCGATGAGGCGCAGAGAAATGCCTTCTACGGTCATATTCTTCAATACTGTCCCGCGTTGTCCCCGGAATATCCGTTACAATAGCGCGGTTTTCGCGCAAGAGAGCGTTCATAAGGCTCGATTTACCCGCATTTGGGCGGCCTACAATAACCGTCGTAATACTGTCGCGAATAAGGCGACCTGTGTTCGCTGTGGACAAAGTTCATCCATAGTTTTCAAAATAGGCTCTAGCTGCTCACGAACCTCTTGCCTCGTTACATCCGATATCCTCTTCTGGATAGTCGATAGTTACCTCTAAATGAGCAATCATAGCGATGAGCTGTTCACGAACATCTTTACAAAGGACGAAACGGTGCCGTCCAGCATGATACAGCGAGAGAGAGGAGTCCTCTGTTTTTGCTTCATTAATATCAATGATCGCCTCTGCTTGGGTGAGGTCGATACGTCCGTTCATAAAGGCGCTTCGTAAATTCGCCGGCCTTCAGCCATGCGCACATCGTGATTTACGAGCAATTTCAAGATTTGTCGAACCGGCACAATACCGCCGTGACACTGAATTTCTACCACATCTTCTGCGGTGTAAGAATGAGGGCCTTTCATTAATAACACAAGAACCTCGTCGATGGTCTTGTTCGTTGCAGGGTCCACAATGGTCCTGGGTATTGAATCGTTCTGTTTTGGCGGTCCATCAAAGGAACGGTGCCAGCGCTCTTGAACAGGCTATTTACAATAGGAAAACTATCCTTGCCGCTGACCCGAATAAACCAACCCCGCCGATGCCGGGCGGCGTCGCAATGGCCGCTATTGTATCATCTATATACATAAAATCTCCGTATTTCGATTATTTAATTTCTTTTGTATATGTTCTTCCAAACCCTGTGAAAGTTAAATTAAAACCAATCTTTCACCATAACTTATTGATTGCGATAACTTGGTGTTCCAAAAACCTCCACCGTACCTATATTAGAAATTAGAAAGTGATGCCAGTATTCCGAAACCGACTTTGGCCCTGAAGGCCGTAGGCCGGAGTCGACCCGGCCGGTGGAGGTTCTCCGGAATACAGGCATTATATTATTTTTTATATGAAATCACAATGTGACGGAATGGTTCATCACCAGCGGATTCTGTACAATGTGTTTATCATCATGCAACGCCGTATGAATGATTTTGCGTTCAAATGCATTCATCGGTTCTAAAACCTTTGACGGCTGCGTTTTACCTTAGCTGCAAGGCGTTTGCAAGATTGATCAACGTTTCTTCACGACGAGCACGGTAATTTTCCACATCCACCACGATGTGACAATGGCCAGATACATCCTTGTGAGCTACCAAATTCGTTAAATATTGGATAGCATCAAAGGGTTTGACCGTGTTTACCAATCAAGATACCAAGGTCTTTCACCATGTACTTGGAACGTGATTTTATCACTGGTAAACATCTTTTCAATCATCACGATAAGGCCCATTTGAGCAAACATCTTTCAAGGAATTCCTTACCTTTTCAGCGATGATTTGTTGTGTTTCTTTTGAAAGCTCTTGTTTAGGCTTTTCACAGATACCGGTGAATCATCAACAGATTCAACCACATCGCGTTCATCAGTCGCAACAGGCACATCCGATACAGCATCAGAAGTCTCAACGATGACTTCTTTTTCTTCTTCCGTAGCCGCAGCTGATACCATTGTATAGAACAAACGAACCACAGCTGGTTTACGGCCAATACCTAAAAACCATTAGAAGGTTGTTCAATAACCTTTGTTTCTACCAATTCACGGCCATCTATAGAAAGTTCTGCAACCCTTTAGCGATGGCATCTTCAATCGTTTTAGCAGATACATCGATAAATTCCATAGTGCCTCTCCTATTTATTAGCTTCTAAGCCTTTGTAAATGAAATGTTGTTGCACCAATTGGAACACATTGGATACAATCAGTAAATAACAAGACCAGATGGGAAGTTCAAGGAAATGTAACCGATGAACAATGGCATAAAGATTTGCATAATCTTTTGTTGTTGTCAGCGGCACCAGTTGCACCCATACCAGTTTGTCGAGACATAAGCCATGTGGACAAAGCACTCAATACTGGCAAAATGTAGTATGGATCTGATTCGCCAAGGCTAGGAAGCCATAAGAAATGTTCGAATTCAGGATTGTAAGGATATCCTTGCAATGCGTAGAAAATAGCGATCAAGAACGGCATTTGCACTAATAAAGGCAAGCAGCCAGCCAAAGGGTTTACGCCCATTTCTTTGTACATAGCGCCCATCTCAGCTTGTAAACGTTTGGTCGTTTTTGTATTTTCTTGAAGCTCTTTCATGCGAGGTTGTAACTCTTGCATTGCTTTCATAGATTTAATTTGTTTTACTGTCAATGGCGCTAAAATTGCTTTAATAATGATTGTAATGATGATAATAGCCACCCCATAGCTTGGGAAGCCGACCATGTCAGTGAAGTTGAAAGCATATGTCACAATGTGCGCATAAATTCAACGATAAATAATTAAAAATTTCCATTGTTTCTCCTTCGAGTGCAGGTCGAAATGGGTTCCTTTGCGCATCTATATATCGTTATGGTATGGTCTAAATTTCATCCATACAGATGCTCAGGTATTTCCAAAAACTGTGCTCAGATGAATATTTTTGTGAAAGTAACTTTCACAGAACGCCATTTTCTAGCCTGAAACCCTAACTAGCGGCTTTCACCAAACCAATCTACGGAACGGATCATACCCGCCCTTGTGGGAATGGATGACAACGCAAAATGCGTTTTAAACCCATCCAGCTACCTTTCAAAGGCCCATATTTTCAATGGCCTGCAGAGTATATGTGGAACAAGTGGGATAATATCGGCAACATCCCGGTTTGAGAGGGGAAATGGCAATCTGATAGAACCGAATAACGAGCCATAAAACAAAGGTAATCCCTCGTTTTATACAATTTAATACAGTTATACATGTATTTTTCATAGAATTCACCACATTGGATTAGCGTATGTATTCAAGACATTTCCAAATCGATATACCTCATAATACGCGAATAGGACCAAAGCATAGCGCTGTCCATGCATGGTCCTATATAGGATTATACTAAGAGCTTGCTTTTTACGCAATAAGTACAGTATTTCCTTTCCGCTCGTTCATAGTGATAAGCGTCCTTCAGAGGGCCACGTCCAACTTTTAAAATATGATACCCCTTCGCGAATTTGATGCTGATTGAGGCGATAAACCCTCTTTCATAAGGCGACGTGCTCGATTGCGTTCAACCGCACAACCCACCTTTTACCCGTCACAAATTGATGCGAGTGTTTTGCTTATACCAGGCATACGATAACATTTATAGAGCAAACGTAACGCATAGGCATTCCTACACAAGGCGATATTCATGTAGATTGTTTAAAATCCGTAGAACTTTTATCTGATAGCGGTAATCTGTATCGTATCGTCCAAACTCATGGCAAGAGCGCCAAGTTTTCTGGAAAGCCTATTCCTGAGTCCCATTATAATGACTACTATAAGCGTTTACCACCTTAAAACGTAGTATCAGTTTTTAATACGAGACGGCCAAAAAGTGTTTTCTATGCGTTCATACGGGAAACCATGGGTACGTTTTTCTCCAAAGAGTATTTGGTTGATAAGTACGTTTCATTAGTAAACACCTCCTCCATTATATTTGTTTTAGTTATACCATAACAGGACCCTATTCCTATAGAGTTAAACCCTAATTTGTCAATATAATAAAGGCATTCTACACGACAACATCATTTCTATAACAACTATCAAGATTTCACAATTTGATGTTTTATATAAGACAAATGTGGTTTTCTCTCTCCATAGTTATCGTAAGTCAGGAAAAATCCACATCTATTCCTGCCCTAACACAATCTAATGACTACTATAACACCTACCAACAGTATAAAAAGTAGTATCAGTTTTTACCAAATCTGAAAAGTCTTTCAGAATACTTTCCACAATTTTATTTATTAAATCTTATCTTTAACCTCTTGAGGGGAAAGAGGAAATTGATGTTATGTTTTAAGCGTTTCCTCTCCCCAGATTTTCATTTAGAAAAATTAGTATCAATCCGTTCCTAAAAAAAGCTAATCTAGAAAGGTAAATATAAAATAGATGGTATAAATTACTAAAATTTATCAATCATGGAGAAGGGGAAGAAAAAATGGTTCATATGCGTCAGGATGGAATTTCATAAAAGTGAAGTTTTTCTTCCTATCAAAAAAGTAATTGATGAATATACCACAAAAATTTGAGTTATAATATTTACAAACAGTTTATAAAAGTTATCCACAGATTGAATGACAAATTGTTTATTTTTGGTACAATCATAACTGAAATTAGAAAAGTATATATTTTTATAAGTTTTTGTTGGATAACTTTTTAAGGTTATCCACATTTTTTTCTTTTTGACCTGTGTAATCTATAAAGTCAGTTGTTTATCTGGTTAAAGAGAATTTTATTTTCACTCTATTCACAGGTTGTGCACAGGTTATTCACAGGAATAACATTTTTTTCCACAGCTTTCACAAGAGTTATACACATTATTCCTAAAGTTATACACATTTATCGCAATAGTTATACACAAGAGGCACGTCATGCAAATCATTTGATTTGAATAATATATTGCACAAGAGGCGAAAAAGAACATGCAATAACATTTGCCTGACGTTGTAATTTTGCGCGTCACGTCATCGTTGATTCCCATGTCTCTCGACAGTCATTCGATCCATATTGGGGGTCATAAACATTTGTTAAAAACTTAATCGAACAGCCAGATCGCAAGGCTTTGCAGGATGCTATTACTACGGTTATCGGTTCTCATCGGGATATGGTGTATTTGATTTCAATCAAGAGAGTGTAGATACTACCTTTGTTGATGAAAGTCTCATCGATGATGCACCTGTAGTGGCTCCACCGATGCCATTAACAACCTGTAGTAGAGGAAAAAGCTCAACAAGATGAGTTCTACACACCAGCGGTATCAAGAGCCTGTTTATATCGACCGCACACCAGCTCCTGTAAATATTCCAGATGAGCCAATGGTAGCGCCTAGTAAAACAGTTGAAACTACAACACTACATTACAATCTGATAATGTACCTGTGGATTTATCCTTATTCAACCTTAATCCAGCGTACCGTTTTGACTACGTTACAGGAAACGCGAACCGCATTCCATTTGAGCGGCTCAAAATGTAGCTGAGTTTCCAGGCGGCGACTATAATCCGCTCTTTTATCTATGGTCCATCAGGCCTAGGTAAAACGCAAGCAATACGTGTAACTGAACGAAGTATTTGA
>VOFH01003113.1_pt1 | contig 19202 bp, 32 predicted proteins | sample 5384091 | NCBI WGS metagenome assembly VOFH01 (sample SAMN12384727, study PRJNA508395) | human gut metagenome | isolation source: healthy gut G | host: Homo sapiens
GTGGAGGCAGCCGGAAAGGGAATCGAGACGGGGGAACATGCGTCGGCGATGGCGCTGGCGAGCCGGGGAGTTCTGCACGGCATGCGTTCCTATCTGCTGCAGGATGCGGACGGCAATGTCCAGCTTTGCACATTCCATCTCAGCGGGGCTGGATTATCCGGGCGTCGGTCCAGAGCACGCGTATCTGCGGTAAAGGAGAGCGGACGCGCACGATATGTTTGGCAACGGGATGATGAGGCAATGGATGCGCTGATGGAACTGTGAACTGGAGGAATCATTCCTGCGATCGAGAGCGCCCATGCAGTTGCCTATGCGAAAAAATATGCAGAGGACGCAAAGAGGCGGTCGCATTTATTACTTATATCACAGCAGGTCTGCCGGATTATGATAAGACAAAGGCGATCATCAAAGGCACAGGGAAGGCGGTGGAACGGACATTATTGAACTTGGAATTCCGTTTTCCGATCCGGTAGCGGACGGTCGGTTATTCAGGCGGCTTCCTATGAGGCAATTCTCGTAAAGGGGACAAATCTGAAAGAAGACATTTACCTGTATGAAAAGATGCGTGACGATGGTGTGCAGATCCCGATTGTATTTATGATGTATTACAACACGGTACTGCATTATGGAGTGGAAAAATTTGTAAAAAGAGTGCAATGCCGCGGGGTGGATGGACTGATCATTCCGGAGCAAAAAAGGCGATGGAGATCATGTTAAGCGGAGATGCGACACAGGCGCAGATCGCGGCGTTTCTGGCGCGGAGCGCGTGAAAGGGAGACGCTGGATGAACTGGTAGGATTTGCGGTGGTGCTCCGCGACAAGGCTGAGACGATCGCCCGAAGGTTGATAATTATATCGATCTGGTGGGAACCGGCGGAGACTGTACCTATACCTTTAATGTTTCCACAACATCGGCATTTGTGGTGGCAGCGGCAGGACTTCCGGTTGCAAAAAAGCACGGAAACCGTTCTATTTCATCCAGATCCGGCGCAGGAGATGTGTTAGAGGCGCTTGGCGTCAATATCATGGCAGACCCGAAGAAAGTGGAGGAGTGTGTGGAGAAGACCGGAATCGGTTTCATGTTTGCGCAGCTTTTTAACAAGTCCATGCGCTATGTCGGGCAGGCGCGCAGCGAGATGGGAATCCGTACCGTCTTTAATATCTTAGGACCGCTCGCTAATCCGTCCCGCGCAAAAAATATGGTGGTCGGTGTCTATAGTCCGTCACTCACGGAAAAGGTAGCGACGGCGATGAGCAGACTTGGGGTGGAGCGCGTATGTAGTCAGCGGTGAGGACAACATGGATGAGATTACGCTGACAGGAGCGACCACGGTATCCGAGATCCGGGATGGAGCGGTGACAACATTTACCATCACACCGGAGCAGTTCGGTATGAAGCGCGTATCGCTGAGGAGCCTGCGTGGCGGAAGCGGCGGGGAAAACGCAAAGATTACGAGAGCCATTCTGGACGGAACGGAGCGCGGCGCCAAGCGTGACATCGTTTCTTTTGAACGCAGGTGCAACTCTTTATGTGGGAGGGGTTGCGGAATCCATCGCAGAAGGTGTAAAATTAGCGGCAGAGACGATCGATAGCGGCGCGGCAGCACGGAAGCCTGAAGGAGCCTGGTTCGCGTCTCAAATACATAGAGAAAAGGAATCAGAAAGATGATACGGTTTAACAGTGATTACACAGAGGGATGCCATCCGGCGATCTTGGAGAGACTTGCGGCAACCAACATGGAACAGACCCCGGATATGGGGAGGATAACATCAGCGGCAGCGCGGAGCAGATAAAGAGGCGTGCGCCGCACCGGGAGGCAGCGGTCCATTTCCTGGTGGGAGGAACACAGACGAATGTGACAGTGATTTCGGCTGCATTAAGACACTATCAGGGTGTGATCACTGCGGTGACCGGACACATCAACGTACATGAGACGGGAGCACTGGAGTCCTGCGGACACAAGTGCCTTACGATCGAGACGGCGGACGGCAAACTGACAGCAGAACAGATTGCCACATATACGGACGCGCATTATGCCGACGCAAGTTTTCGAACACACGGTTCAGCCGAAGATGGTCTATATTTCCAATCCGACGGAGATTGGCACGATCTATAAAAAGCGGAGCCTGGAGGCGATCTATGATGTCTGCAAAGAGAGAGGGCTTTATCTGTTTTTAGACGGTGCAAGACTGGGCTACGGTCTTACATGCCGGGAAAATGATCTGACACTTGCCGATGTGGCGGCGCTCACGGATGTCTTCTACATCGGAGGAACCAAGGTCGGAGCGCTCTTTGGCGAGGCGGTTGTGATCACAAACGAGGAATTGAAGCGCGATTTCCGTTACAATATGAAGCAGCGGGGCGGCATGCTGGCAAAAGGCAGACTGCTCGGCATCCAGTTCCTCACGCTATTCGAGGAGAAAAGGTATTTTGAGATCTCGGCGCACGCATCAAGGCTTGCGGAAAAGATCCATGATGAGCTAAAGGACATGGGCGTAAAATTTATGTGGACTCGCCGTCGAACCAGCAGTTTGTGATACTTCCGGATGCGGTGCTTGAAAAGTTAAAAAAGACGATTTTGCATTTGAATATCAGGCGCGTGTGGACGATGCGCACAGCGCCGTCCGCATCTGTACCTGCTGGGCAACCAAAGAGGAAAACGTGGAGGCGCTTCTTGCTGCACTGAGGGGATTATTACGATAGAACGGAGAGAGAGTATGCAGCAGAAGAAACGTATTTTATTACTGGCAACCGGAGGAACGATTGCGTCCAGAAAGTCGGATAACGGCTTAAAACCGCAGATTACACCGGAGGAGCCTGATCGAGTATATTCCACAGGTAAAAGAGATCTGCAATGTCGAGGCGGTTCAGCTTTTAAATCTGGACAGCTCGAACATGGAGCCGTCACACTGGAAACTCATGGTTCATGCGATTTGGGGAGCACTACGACGATTTTGACGGATTCGTGATTGCCCATGGGACAGATACGATGGCGTACACGGCAGCGGCGCTTTCCTATATGGTGCAGAACACGAAAAAACCGATTGTGATCACCGGCGCACAGAAACCGATCGACCTGGAGATCACGGACGCGAAGTCGAACCTGATCGACAGCTTTTTATATGCTGCCGATGACCGCTCACAGGGGTACAGATTGTGTTTGATGGAAAAGTCATCGCCGGAACCCGCGCCAAGAAGGTACGGTCCAAGAGCTACAATGCATTTTCCAGTATCGACTATCCGTCGCTCGCCGTGATACAGGACATGAATATTATGCGCTATATCCCCATGCTTCCGTACGAGGAGGAAGTCCGGTTCTATGAGAAGCTGGATGAAAATGTTTTCCTGATGAAGCTGATCCCGGAATCCGTCCCAAGGTGTTAAAGAGTATTTTTGAAAATTATGACTGTATCATTGTGGAGAGCTTTTTGGCGTGGGCGGTATACCGCAGTCTATCGCAGAGGAGTTTTACCGGCTGTGCCAGAGCATCCGGACAAGCTGGTGGTCATGGCGACGCAGGTGGCGCACGAGGGAAGTTGATATGACGGTCTACGAGGTCGGCCACAACATGAAAGAATATTGCCGCTTCTTAGAGTCCTACGATATGACGTTAGAGTCCGTGATTGCGAAGGTGATGTGGATGCTTGGCAACTATGATATATCGTCCTGTGATATCGAGGAGGTTTTCTATCACAGTATCAATTACGACCTGATTTTGGAAAGAACCGGAAATGCAATTAGAGGATTGTCAACCGCGAGATAAAACAGGTTGACAATCGAAAAAAAGTGTTATGATTGTTTTTTGCAGACAGAGAGACCCACAGGGGATTTCTGCGCGAAAAACAGCAGGAAAGAGCGGTAAAATATGCGATTCCTGCGGAAACGAGGAGAATCATGAAGATTTCAACAAAGACAATTGTAACAGTGGGTATGTTTACGGCAGTGCTTAGCGTGTTGTCTATCTTGACGATCCCGATGCCGACCGGCGTTCCGGTGACACTTCAGACTTTTTGCAATGGCGCTGTGCGGCTATGTGCTCGGCTGGAAAAAGGGAACATCATCCACATTGATCTATATCCTGCTCGGTACAGTAGGCGTTCCAGTGTTTGCGGAATGACAGGCGGACCGTCCTGGCTTGCCGGCTACAGCGGCGGATTTATCTGGGGATTCATTTTCCTGACAATGCTCTTGCGGCGTGGGCATGGCACAGAAGCAGATCTGGCTCCGCGTGCTGTTAGGACTTGCCGGTCTTGCTGTGTGTCATCTGCTCGGTGTCATTCAGTTCGCCATCGTGGCTGCTACACCGTTTCCGGCTGCTTTCGTAGCGGTATCTGTTCCTTACATTGTGAAGGACGTGATCTCAGTTGTGGGCGCGTATCTGGTGGCAATTCCGATCCGCAAGGCGCTTGCAGCAGGAAATATTCTGGAAGAGAAGACAAAAGCGGCAGTTTAGGAGTGTACAGTTGCTATGGCAGACAAATTCAGAGGACATCACATCGTCTGTACTTCGCTCTATGAGGGAAAAGGCTACAGCGGTGCGTTTTGTGAAAATATGACGGCGGTGGTGGAGCGCCTGCGAAAAGATCCGACGAGGAACTTCTTCTGGTGGCGGAACCGGATATGATCTCAAAGTGAACTGTCCGAACCGGACGGAGACGAACGAGGCGTCCACAACCACAACGGACAGTTGGTGACACCACAGAACAGTGAAATCATACCGACAGCTGCACACAGCGATGGCTCAAAGCCTGTCAGGTTGCCGAACAGGCATCCAAAGGTTGCGCCTATGAAAAAGGATGGTACAATCTCGCCGCCCTTAAAGCCTGCGCCAAGAGTTAGTGCGGTGAAGATGATTTTTAGCAGAAATGCTTCAGGTCTGACAGAACCGTCTATACTGCTTTGGATGACACTCATTCCTGTGCCGTTGTAGGTCTGGTTTCCTACAAGCATAGTTGCTATGATGACAAAGCAGCCACCAATGAATACTCTTGTATATTTGTTTGGCAGATATTTTTTGTACAGCGCCTCACCTGAGTGAAGAACCACACAAAAGAGTATGCTTACGAGTGCGCACAGTATTGCAAGCGCAGAGATTTTTACTGAGTTTAAAATGGTAAAGTCCGGTATGTTTTCAATAGCAAAAAATTCATTTGTAACATTGAAGTATGATGCGATACCGTGAGCGATGAGGGAGCTTATCACACATGGAACGAGTGCTATATAATACATGACACCGACGCTTATCATCTCCATGGAGAAAATAGCGGCTGCCATCGGAGTGCCAAACAGAGCACTGAATGCAGCGCTCATGCCACACATAATCATGACATGCTTGTCCTTTTCATCAAAATGTGAGCATTTCTTCCGGCTGAATGTTTGCATCGGATTCCGTGTCTCTTCCACGTTTGGACAATCCGACGGGTGCATGTCGGCGACACACCGGAGACAATGGGCGGACTTTCTGGTGTCCCTAATGGCACCTCTTCACAGACAATATAAAACCGCGCGAACCGAAACTCGCCGGCATCTGCTATAAAAAAATAAGGCAGATGCCGACTCAGAACATCGGCTTCGCGCGGTTATGTTTTGTTCAGAGGTGCCTCCGGGATGCGGACATGACCCGCGGAGTGCTCAAACTTGGAAAGACACGGATCATCGAAGATGCAAACATTCGGCTGGTTACATTTTTGAAACCATTTCCTCCATCTGCACATAATATCACTTATCACCCCAAAGAGTCTATGCTTATTGCGGCAGCCTTTCTTTACCTAAATATCACAAATGTATTCTTGAAACTTGGCAATAATGTGGAAAATAACAACATTTCCTGACAAACGAAAACGTTACCGGAAACATTACCGATAACAATACCGGAAACGTTACATAAGAAGTTGAACAAATCATATCAGGAGGGTAAATTTATGAAAAGAAAAGTGTTATCCGTAATGCTTGCAAGTGCAATGCTCGCAACGATGTTTACTGGATGTGGGGGCAGACAACAGACATAACGCAGCAAACCACGGATGCAGCAAACCACAGAGGCGGCAGATACAGATGCAGCAAAGACGGATGCAGCGGGCGGTTCAGTTGATTATCTGAACTTCAAGCCGGAGCAGGATCAGGCATGGCAGGATCTGGCAGCAACCTACACAGAGCAGACAGGTGTTCCAGTAACGGTTATCACAGCAGCAGACGGTACTTACGAGCAGACGTTAAAGTCAGAGATCGCCAAGACCGAAAGCTCCTACCTTATTCCAGGTAAACGGACCGGTAGGACTTGCAAACTGGAAGGATTACTGTCTGGATCTTTCAAACAGCGAGATCTACTAATGACGCTGGCGAGGTTTCCGGTATCGCATATGTAATTGAGACTTATGGCATCATTTACAACAAGACGATCTTAAACGACTACTGCACAATGGACAACGCAGTGATCTCTTCTCGGAAGACATCAACAACTTTGAGACATTAAAGGCAGTGGCAGACGACATTCAGGCAAGATTAGACGAGATCAACGACCAGTCCGGATATGACTTAAAGGAGCATTTACTTCCGCAGGTATGGATGGATCTTCCGACTGGAGATTTAAGACACACCTTGCAAACCTTCCGATCTACTATGAGTACAAGGACAAGGGCATTGATTCCACCGATGCAATCGAGGGTACATACCTTGACAACTACAAGCAGATCTGGGATCTCTACATTACAGATTCCACCTGTGAGCCGGGTCTTCTTTCCAGCAAGACCGGTGACGAGGCTGAGTCCGAGTTCGGTATGGAAGAAGCTGTTTTCTACCAGAACGGTACATGGGAGTACAGCAACCTGACCAATGAGGATAACGGTTATCTCGTAACAGCTGAGGACATGAGCATGATGCCGATCTACATTGGTGTGGACGGTGAGGAAAATCAGGGACTCTGCACAGGTTCTGAGAACTACTGGTGCGTTAATAATCAGGCATCCGCAGAGGATCAGCAGGCAACACTTGATTTCCTTGAGTGGGTGATCACATCTGATGAAGGACGTGACTCCATGGCGCATGCAATGGGATTCACAACACCGTTTGATACTTTGCTGACGGTTACACAGCAGACAATGTATTCATCCAGGCAGATGCAAACCAGTTACACCAAAGCTGGCAAGTATTCTGTAACATGGAACTTCTCCACTATTCCTTCTGAGACATGGAAAGATGGCGTTGGTTCTGCATTACTTGAGTATGCACAGGGTACCGGTGACTGGGATGGCGTTGTGACAGCATTCGTAGATGGATGGAAGACTGAGTACGACGCAACACACGAATAAAAATCTGTAAAATGCAGGGGTGGGCATGAGAACTGCCCACCCTTTTTAGAAGGATGCGGGTACTGCAAAGCATCTGCCCGATATCGGTTTTATTGAATATGAGAGGATGAAAGAGTATGGAGAAATCAATTAAGAAATATTTTCCTGTTTTTGCCTCCCGACTTTAGTGGCATTTACAATCGGTTTTATAATTCCTTTTATTATGGGTATCTATTTATCGTTTTGTGAATTTACGACGGTGACTGATGCAAAGTTCGTGGGACTGAAAAATTATATCCGGATTTTTTCGGATGCAACATTCACACATGCGCTGGTGTTTACGGCACTGTTTACGGTCGTGTCCGTTCTTACGATCAATGTGTTTGCATTTGCGATCGCGATGCTTTTAACAAAGGGAATTAGGGGAACGAACCTGTTTCGTACCGTGTTCTTTATGCCGAACCTCATCGGAGGTATTGTGCTTGGATATATCTGGCAGATCCTTTTAAACGGAATTCTGGCAAACTTCGGAAAGACACTTACCTATTCCGGAACCTGCGGATTCTGGGGACTTGTAATTTTAATGAACTGGCAGCAGATCGGTTATATGATGATTATCTATATCGCCGGCATCCAGAACATTCCGGGTGACTGATCGAGGCGGCAAAGATTGACGGGGCGACGAACCGTCTAGCTGCTGCGCCATGTGACGATCCCGATGGTAATGCCGTCGATTACGATCTGTACATTCCTGACACTGACGAACTCCTTTAAAAGCTGTTTGACCAGAACCTGGCGCTGACTGCGGGCGAGCCTTCGAACAGTTCCCAGATGCTGGCACTAAATAGTTATGAGACATTCTACACCAGAACCGGATGGGAGGGCGCCGGTCAGGCGAAAGCGGTGGTATTCTTTATCATTGTGGCAGTCATTGCAATGCTACAGAACAGACTTACCAGAAGTAAGGAGGTGCAGCAATAATGGCAAAGAACAAAAAGCAGACAATCAGGTGAGCGCGGTAAGACGTGCCAAACACGGATGGATTTTGACCGTATTTTTCTCAATCCTTGCGGTACTGTGGCTGTACCCGATTTTCCTCGTGGCGATGAACTCCTTAAAGAAAAAAGGATTCATCACGAGATATCCGTTTGCACTGCCGGATCACCGTTCCTTCTTCGGAATTGAGAATTTTATCAAGGGCGTGCAGAAGACGAACTATTTTGCGGCGATGGGGAACTCTGTTATCATCACGGTAGGTTCTGTGGCGGTAATCATTCTCTGTACCTCCATGTGCGCATGGTACATTACGAGAGTACATAACAAAGTGAACTCCACGATCTACATGTTATGCCTGTTTTCCATGATCGTGCCGTTCCAGATGGTTATGTTCTCCCTGTCAAAGCTGGCGAACATGATGCATTTAAGCAATCCCATCGGTATTATTCTGGTATACCTCGGATTCGGAGCCGGACTGGCGGTGTTTATGTTCTGCGGTTTTGTGAAGAGCATTCCGCTTGAGATTGAGGAGGCGGCAATGATTGACGGGTGTACGCCGCTCCAGATTTTTTTCCAGGTGGTATTCCCGATTATGAAGCCGACTACGATCACGGTGGCAATTCTGCAGGCAATGTGGATCTGGAACGACTATCTGCTGCCTTATCTGGTGCTGGATCTGAAAAAATACAAGACCATCCCGATTGTCATCCAGTATTTAAAGGGCGGCTACGGAGCGGTTGACTGGGGTACCATGATGGCGATGCTGGTGCTTGCCATTGTTCCGATCATTATTTTTTATGCAGCCTGCCAGAAGTATATTATAGAAGGTGTTGTTGCAGGAGCCTGTCAAAGGCTGATATAATAATTGCCAGTGAAATCGAAAAAGAAGACAAAAACAGGCAGGAAAAAGTTATGGTTACAATAAAAGATATTGCCAGAGAGTCAGGCTATTCCGTCAGCACGGTTTCCAGAGTGCTTAATAATAGAAATGATGTCAGCCCGGATGCAAGAAAAAGATCGAGGAAGTTGTCGCAAAGTTTAATTTTGTGCCGAACAACAATGCGAAGCATTTAAAACAGAACAATTCCAAGGCAATCGGCGTACTGGTCAAAGGTATCTCAAATATGCTTTTTGCCAGTGTCGTGGAGGAAATCCAGCGCATGATCGAGAAAACGGAATATACGCTGGTCGTGTCTTATCTGGACGAGGATGCAGATGAGGTAGAGCAGGCAATTCTTCTTTGCAGGGGAGAAAGCCGCTTGGGCTTTTGTTCCTCGGCGGTAATCCGGAATATTTTCACCGGGAGTTCTCCGGTGTGGATGTGCCGTGTGTGTTGGTGACGAACCGTGCCAATGAGATGCATTTTTGAGAATCTTTCCAGCGTTGCCACGGACGATATTGCAGCGGCACACTGTGCGGTGGATGCTGTTTGTGGCTGGACACCGCAGAATCGGCATTCTCGGCGGTGATTTTGACAAGTCTTATACGAGTCATCAGCGTTTCCTGGGATGTGAGCAGAGCTTTTCGGAGCATGGGGCGGTTCTTGATGTGGAGCACTGCTATGAGAAGGCAAGATTCTCTTTGGAAGCGCCTGCCGGGCGATGAAGCGCCTGATCGGGAAGTTTCCGGATGTGACCGCAGTGTTTGCAATGTCGGATGTGATGGCGATCGGGGCCATCCGCGCACTGCGTGATCTGGGGTACCGCGTGCCGGAGGATGTTTCCGTGATCGGTTTTGACGGTACATCGCTTGCAGAGTATTACAATCCGAAGCTGGCGACGATCAAGCAGCAGCATCAGACGCTTGCAAACCGCAGCATCGAGATTTTATTCGGCCAGATCGAGTTGAAGAAAGAGCCGATTCACGAGATTGTTCCGTTTGAGTTTGTAAATGGGGAGAGTATTCGAGTGATAGATGAAAGGTAAGGACGAGGTTATGAGAAGTAGTGGAGTATTGATGCATATATCATCCCTGCCATCTCCGTATGGAATTGGTACGATGGGAAAAGAAGCCAGAAAAGTTTGCAGACTTTCTTGAAAAATCAGGACAGAAATACTGGCAGATTCTCCCGCTCTGCCCCACAAGTTACGGTGATTCGCCGTATCAGTCATTTTTCCAGCTTTGCAGGGAATCCGTATTTTATAGATCTGGAATACCTGTGTAAGGAAAAACTGTTGAAAAAAGGCGGAGTGTGAGTCTTTCCCGTGGGGAAAGAAAGCAGACAAGGTGGATTACGGCGTGATGTACGAGTCGCGCTATAAGCTGTTAAAGATCGCGTTTGAGCGGTTCCTTCGCGCAGAGCCGGACGATTTTGAGGCGTTCTGTGAAAAAGAGGCAGACTGGCTTTCTGATTATGCGCTGTTTATGGCGTTAAAGGATGCCAACGGCGGAAACGCATGGTTTTCCTGGGAAAAAAGATTTAAAGATGAAAACCGGAGGCACTTGCCGAGGCGAGAAGCACCTATGCGAAGGATATCCGCTTTTATCAGATGTTACAGTATCTGTTTTTCAAGCAGTGGTGGGAGCTAAAAGCCTATGTGAATGAAAAAGGTATTGAGATCATCGGGGATGTTCCGATCTACGTCGCAGGGGATTCTGCTGACGTATGGGCAAATCCGAAACAGTTTTATCTGGATGAGGATTTAAATCCGATTGAAGTGGCAGGATGTCCTCCGGACGGATTTTCGGCAGATGGACAGCTCTGGGGCAATCCGCTGTTCCGTTGGGATGTAATGAAAAAAACGGATACACCTGGTGGACGAAACGCATTGCGGCAATGTCAAAGCTTTACGATATTGTCCGGATTGACCATTTCCGCGGATTTGATTCTTACTATGCAATCCCGGCAAAAGATAAGACGGCAAAGAATGGTGAGTGGCGCAAGGGACCGGGCATGGATCTGTTTCATACGCTGGAGCAGAAGCTTGGCAGATTAAACATTATCGTGGAGGATCTGGGCTTTTTGACACCGTCCGTGTTAAAGCTTGTTGCGGATTCCGGATTTCCGGGAATGAAAGTCATACAGTTTGCGTTTGACTCGAGAGAGGGAAGCAATTATCTCCCGCATACCTATGACACGGAGCACTGTGTGGTGTACACCGGAACACATGACAATGATACGCTGCTTGGCTGGATGAAGACTGCGCCGAAGGAGAGCGTCAAATTTGCAAAGGAATACTTAAACCTCACGAAAGAGGAAGGCTATAACTGGGGCATGATGCGTGGTGCATGGTCTTCGGTCGGGGAGCTTGCGGTGGTGCCGATGCAGGATCTGATCGGTCTTGGTTCGAGGGCACGCATGAACACGCCGTCCACACTGGGGGCAACTGGCAGTGGCGTGCAACATCAGATCAGATTACCGTCAAACTTGCCAAACGGCTTTATAATTATATGGAAATGTACGGACGTCTCTGGGTGGACGAAGATGCAGACAGAAAAGAGCAGTAAACAGTTGTAATTGCCGTGTATCCGTGATACGATAAAAAAAGAGCATTGCAGAAGAGAAACGCTCATCTGGCAGAGGCCGGGTGGGCGTTTTCGATTGTGGGTTTATATAGGAAAAACAGACGTGGAACAGAGCGGTGTATGTCCGGCACATGCCGGAAACAGCAGAAAAATGTTACGGTGGGAGAAACAGATGCTTTATTTTATTGTGAATGAGAAGTCCAGAAGCGGCAGGGGCGCGCAGATCTGGAAAGAGGTACAGAGAGAACTTGTGAAGAGAGGAATCCATTACCGGCATTATGTCACGGAGCATGAGGGCATGCCACACGTCTTGCTGTCGAGATCTGCGAAGACGGATGATGATATCTGCCTTGCAGTGGTCGGCGGGGACGGAACGGCAAATGAGGTCATCAACGGCATCACACATCCGGAAAAAGTGCGGTTCGGACTGATACCGACCGGCTCGGGAAATGACCTGGCAAGAGGGTTAAAGCTTAGCGGCACGCCGTCGGAGAATCTGGCGCGCATGCTCTCCTGCATGCAGCGGGGAAAAAGGCATGCACCGTGATCGATCTGGGAGAGGTGGCATGGGATGACTGCGAGAAGCCGAGAAAGTTCGCCATCAGTGCCGGCGTGGGACTTGACGCGTTAGTCTGCAAAAAGCCCTGACATCGAAAGCTGAAAGTATTTTTAAATAAGCTGCATCTGGGCAAACTGACCTATCTGCTCATTACGGTGCAGTCGCATTTTTTCCATGCAGACGACGGAGGCTGCGGTGCGTCTGGACGAGGACCCCGGAGCGGAAGTTAGACCGCATCATCTATATCGCGGCGATGAACTTTAAGGCAGAGGGAGGCGGCGTTCCCATGGCGCCGAAGGCGGATGCCACGGACGGAAAGCTTTCGATCTGCAGTGTACACGGAATTCCGAAGTGGCGCATTTTTATGCCTGCCGTTCCTCGTGGCGGCAAAGCATACGGGAATCCGCGGATTTGACATAGACGACTGCGGCACATGCGAGGTCCGGCTGAAGGATCCTATGGTGCTGCATGCGGATGGAGAATACTGTGGTGATGTCACGAAGCTGCAATTCCGCTGTCTGCCGGGAATGCTGCGGGTGCTGCTGTAAAAGCGAATGTACAGATCACCGGCTTTGTCTGCGTTATCTGCGCGTGATGATATTTTATTTTCAGCGGGAATAATTCATAAGATCCCCCCCTTCATACATTTTATTAAGTATGGAAGGGGGTATTTTTATGGACATCAGCAGAAAAAAGAGTTTGATTTATACAAAGATATACAAAACCGCACAGACGGGGAGGTGTATCTTAGGAATTGTAGGACCGGTCCCGGACCGGAAAGTCAACGTTCATTAAGCGGTTTATGGATCTTATGGTACTTCCCTATATGGAAGATGTACATAGCAGGCAGCGCACGATTGATGAATTACCCCAGTCTGCACAGGGAAAAACCATCATGACGACGGAACCGAAGTTTATTCCGAAAGACGCGGCAGAGATCGCGCTTGAAGATGATACGCGGATTAAAATCCGTCTGATTGACTGTGTCGGTTTTATGGTGGAGGGAGCCACAGGACACATGGAGGGAAGCACGGACCGTATGGTTCATACGCCGTGGTTCGACCATGAGATTCCGTTTGTGGAGGCGGCGTCCATCGGTAAGGAAAAAGTCATAAGGGATCATGCGACGATCGGCATTGTGGTGACAACAGACGGAAGTATCGGAGATTTGCCGCGGGAAAATTATGTGAATGCGGAAGAGCAGACCGTGCAGGAACTGGAGGAGATTGGCAAGCCCTATGTTGTGGTGCTCAATTCGACGAGACCCTACAGCGAGGAGACCGTCCGCATTGCGGAGGAACTTCGGGAAAAGTACCAGACGGCGGTGTTGCCGGTGAATTGCGAGCAGCTTCGCAAAGATGATGTCTTTCATATATTAGAGCAGATTTTATATGAGTTCCCGGTCGCCCGCATGGAATTCTATATTCCGAAATGGACGGAAATGCTCCCGCCCGATCATCCGATGAAGGCGGAAATCATACAGAGCGCCAGAACGATCCTCGGTGGAATGCGAAAAGTGAAAGATATTTATGCACAGGATTTTACGCCGGAGCACTATGTCTCGCGGATGAAATTGGAGGAAGTGGATCTCGCATCCGGCTGCGCCAAAATCCGCATGGAGGTCGCTGAGAAGTATTACTATGAAAATATGAGTGAGCTTTTGCGGGTGTGCCGATTGCCGGCGAATATGAACTGATCGCGCTGGTGAAGGAGATGTCGCAGCGGAAAGAGGCATATGAAAAGGTGGCGGACGCGATGGCGGCGGTACAGGTGAAAGGCTATGGCGTGGTACGCCCCGGACTCTCCGATATTAAAATGGAAGATCCGGTGCTCATCAAGCACGGAAATAAATTCGGCGTCCGCATCCGCGCAACCTCCCCTCGATCCATATGATCCGTGCAAATATTGAGACCGAGATCGCTCCAATTGTCGGCAGCGAGGAGCAGGCAAATGATCTGATCGCCTACATCAGAGAGGGCGAAAAGAGCGAGGAGGGAGCCTGGGAGACCAATATTTTCGGAAAATCCATCGGTGAAGCTGATGGAGAACGGCATCCGCGGCAAGATCTCGATGATGGATGACGAGTGTCAGATGAAGCTGCAGGATACTATGCAGAAAATTGTGAACGACAACAACGGCGGGATGGTATGCATTATTTTGTAGGGCAGGGAAAAAAGGAAGCAGAAAAAGCATTTGAAAATGTGACAGGAAAATGTGCGGGAAAGCATCAGAAAATATCAGTAATGAGGAAGCGCAATGAGCATTTGAAAATGTGACAGGGAACTCACAGGCAGGAAAAACAGAGGTGGGAAATTTGTACGACAGACACCGGTCCGGGTGTAGAAACGGATAGATTGACACTTCTGATAAAGATCGGTATTATAATTAAATGTTTATGAGACTCAGATCCTGAATTTGATATGACCAACGGGTCTATAGTGGGAAAAGTTGCCTGTGAGACCCGTTTTTCCCTGTGATTCGGGTCTCAGAGAAGAAAAAGTGCTCCTGAGACCCGTTTCCTATGGCCTTTCATGTTAAATATGATGGGAAACAAGGAAAATCGGGTCTGGAGGATATTTTTGCCGTACAGACCCGTTTGGAAAAGATGCAGTAACCAAAATCCGTACGGAAAGCCAGATCAAGCCCGGAAAACGAAAGAGAAAATGAATTGATTACAAGGAAAACCAAATTGTCCCAGGAAATCGGCTGTGAAGCCAAATCTGGATCAAAAGTCAGGATGCAAAGAGAAACAGATCAGAAAACAGCCGAAAGCATAAAACGATCAAAAATGGCACCGCAAGATCGGGTGAGACAACGAACAAACAGAAATCAGTAGATGTGGAAGAGGAATAAAAATGGCACAGATGATAGAAATAACAGATTTTGATGCACCGGAATTGATGTGTATGCAAGACTGACAGAGAATCAGTTGATTAACCGCCATGAGCCGGAAAAGGGTATGTTTATTGCGGAAAGTCCCAAGATTATCGAGAGGGCGCTGGACGCAGGCTATATGCCGGTGTCAATTCTGACGGAAAAACGGCATATTGAGGGAGAAGGACAGAAGATTCTTGCGCGGTGCGGGGAGATCCCGGTCTACACGGCGGAGTTTGATGTACCACGAAAGGCTGACGGGGTTTCAACTGACCAGAGGAATGCTCTGTGCGATGTACCGGCAGCCGCTCCCTTCGGTGCAGAGTGTCTGGCAAGGGGGCAAAACGAATTGCAGTTTTGGAAAATGTGGTAAATCCGACGAACGGGCGCTATTTTCCGCTCTGCTGCGGCGCTTGGAATGGATGCGGTGCTGCTGACCACAGGGTGCAGCAATCCGCTTTACCGGAGAGCAATCCGTGTGAGTATGGGGACGGTGTTTCAGGTGCCGTGGACATATCTTGGAGAGGAGACAAAGCCGGAGACTGTGAGAAATCCGATTCGGAAGAAGAGAAAGAGCTGGGAATGGGGATAGAATGGAATCCAGAGATGGAAGAAGAAAAAGAGAGCCTGGGAACAAGGATAGAACGAAATCCGGATCCGGAAGAAGAGAAAGAGCCGGGAACAGGGATAGAACGAAACTCGGAGCCGGAAGAGAAAGCAGATTCCGGGAATTGGCAGAAGCAGCTTCATGAACTGGGATTTCATACGGTGGCGATGGCATTGAAAGAGGATTCCTTAAGTATTGATGATCCGAAGCTTATGAATGAGGACAAGCTTGCAATTGTACTGGGAACAGAGGGAGATGGTCTGGCACCGGAGACGATCGCAACATGCGATGATACGGTATGCATTCCAATGGCGCACGGCGTCGATTCTTTTGTCGTTGCGCCTGCCAGTGCGGTTGCGTTCTGGCAGCTTGGAAGACAGGCACACAAAGATAATTGCTGCAACATGAACTCAAATTATCAGCTATGGGAATGACGGGAACCGGTGTGCTGCTTGCGGCATCCTCTTTTGTCTCTGGCAGCGGCTGGTACTGGTCGGATTTCTGGAATTCCTTCATGGCATCATCATAGGCGGCGATGATGTATTCTTTTCATGGGATCATCCTCGCTGATATGGTTGAGCGCGTCCAGATAGACGGATTGTGCCTCCTCCTGGAAGTGCTGTGCGCAAGACCCGACTCAAGGAGCCCCGCATTGCCTGGACACGAGCCGCCTGCTGGTATAGCTGTGGATCTTCCGCCTGCAGAAAACGCATTTCTTCTGAGGTGAGCTTTTTGCCGCTCTTTTTAATTTTGCTATGATTTTGGCGAGGCAGGCTTTTTTTCTCTTCCTCGCTCATGCCGCAGGAGGGGCTGAGAAGCTCCGAGATATTCTGCGTGATGGAAAGCTGTCGAGCACCGATGCCGAGGAGCCGGTATCAGAAGCTGTTTCGTCACGGTTTAATCCGATATTTGAGTGGCTTAAATGGTCAAAAATGCAGCTCGGTGGCGGAGCGTTTGTCGCGCCCGGATGAAGAAGTTTATTGAGCCCTATCAGATGAAGTGTCTGCATAAAAAATCCTTTCATGTGAAAAAATATGATATGAGAAATAACTGTCCAATGAAAAAATATCGTGAATCCAAGAAAGCTGTCATGAATTCCGAAAAACTGTCACAGATTTCTAGCGGAAAATAATTGCCATAAAATCATAATGCTGCCTTTAAAGAGAAGCGCACAGGAAAAAGGGAACTCTGGCGGAAAAAGCCGTTCCTGTGTTACTATGATATATATATCGGAAAGAACGGAGAGAAAAATAATGAAAACTTTATTCGAGGAATGTATCAGAAAAACATTTTGCAAGAAGACTCATCTCGGTAATTTTGCGGTGATTGTCATGGGATTTGCACTGTCATGGCTGGTGCTGGTCAATTTTGGAACAGATCCCTGTACAAGCATGAATCTTGCTATTTCGCAGACTCGGAATGAGTCTCGAAACTGGCAGGCGCTGCTCAACTGCCTTTTATTTATCATTGTGATTTTGTGGATGGCGGTGCGCCTTGGCGTGTTGTTCCCGGCACTGGCAGTGTTCGTGGTTGCTGCGGGCGTGTATATGGTTACGGAACTGGGAAACCGCACCGTACGATGCTATCCCGTTTCTGATTGTAAGGCGCAGAAAAAGTACCGTTCCGCGTGGTGCGCATGGTATTTGATTTACGGTGATCGTGATTGCGTGGGTGTTCGGCGAAGGTCGGTCTGGTGACGATCCTGATGGGCTTCACTCGGTCCGGTCATCTCGGTCGGAGAGAAAATGGCGCCGTTTTTTAATGAATAATTATTAGGTGAGAGGTGGATTATGAAAAAAGCAGTGCGGCGGTTTTGATAATACTGTTGTTACTAACTGGCTGTGGAGATACTTTGAATGAGAAGCACATTGAGGGAAGGCAGGCAGAGAAAACTTCAGACCGAGGAACAGGAGATCATGCTGACCGAGAAACATACAGCCGGAAAACAGTGTTGAAAATATAGCACTGAGACTGGAGCCACAGAAATATGCTCTAAATCTTCCAGAGGCATACCGCAATAAGATTGATGAAATTGATGATTATATACAGACGGATGGAAGAAGGTCGGATTTGGGAGGATGATGAATGCTTTACATATGAGGAATACTCTGCTTTAAATGAACCGCTAACTGGGAAAAAGAGTGCAGAATGTGCTTTGTTTCATTTTGGCTATGCACTGCATGATATAGATGGTAATGGTGTGGATGAACTGATTTTTGCATATGATGGGATATGGGGAAGTGATATCTCTTATATATACGATGCAGAATGAAAAAGCAGTCTGGTTGATCGGTGGGTGGAGCAGATGCAGTGACGCTTGGGGAGGATGGTTTCATTTATAATATGATCATCTGGAGCAGCAGATAGCATATATGCAGTCTATGCGATAGAAGAAGATGAAAGTTCCCTGAAGGTAAGGATTACTACTTTTCAGGTGGATGGGATGATGAAAATTGGTATCATAATACGACTGGAAACAATGATAAAGCGGAGTGAAATACTTAGAGGAGAGGAAGCTTGGGAGCAGTTCGATGAAGAGTTTGATCAAAAACAACATCAATCTGGAATTAGAATATCTGATAGATTATGAAAAATGAGGGAAATGAAGCGGAAATTTTTAATGCTGTAGAAGATATGTCAAGAAAGCTGGAAGAAGAGTTAGAGAACAATGAATTGACGGAATACGATACAGAGCAGATTCAGATAGAAATTTATCAGTTATGGGATGATGAACTGAACTATTTATGGAAATACCGAAAGAAACTGTAGATGAACAGACAATAATGCAAAAACTTTGGTGGAACAACAGAGAATGGATAGAAAAAAGAACAAACAATTCAAACGCTGCAGAATAATGATGAGAATCGCTTTGACATATCCGTATCAAGCAGAAATAACCAGAAAGCGTGTATATGAGACTGACAGAATATATATAGGAGTAAATATGGGAGAAAATGTAGGAACTCTTTTTTATTCTGAATGAGATTGGAATTTCCGTAAGGATGGTATATAATATAAGTAATTTTGTGATCGAAAGGAAAAGGAGAACTGACAATGAATCCAGTATATGAAAAGTTACAGAAATGTTATGAAAGTTATAAGGCAAAGATCGATTTTACCTCGAAGGTGGCACCCGTGCTGGGATCCGCTGGGAGATTATGCGGATGATATCCGCGGTAGACACACTGGATTACCACGACATCGAGGGCTTCCCGGTATCGACTGTTCCGGGACATAAGGGACGTTTTATCTTCGGATATGCTCGAGAAGTTCCGGTGGTGTGCATGCAGGGAAGAGTTCATTATTATGAAGGATATGATATGTCGGATGTTGTGCTACCGGGCGCGTCTGATGGTGCCTGATGTGGGCGCAGAGGTTTTATTAGCAATACGTAACTGAACGAAGTACAATTGA
>VOFH01003830.1_pt1 | contig 19199 bp, 23 predicted proteins | sample 5384091 | NCBI WGS metagenome assembly VOFH01 (sample SAMN12384727, study PRJNA508395) | human gut metagenome | isolation source: healthy gut G | host: Homo sapiens
TTTTACAAAGAAATTTTTCGACAATTTCCCACAAATTTCCCAATGTCTTCCCACGCTGGCGCACTAAGAAAAACAGGTCGGAATGTCCGTGGAGGAAAGACATTCCGACCTGTAAAACAATGGGGTTACTCTTCCGTATCCGAGGGGGCAAACGCCTGCCAGGGGAGCACGTCGCTGAGCTCAATCAGGACCGGCGAGTATCCACCCAAATTATCATAACCCCGGTTGTTGCGGGCGGGGACGCTGGTTGGCACCACGATGGGTAGCGAGCCACCAGGCAGGCGCCGCCGTCCCTGGCCACTCTGGCGACCAAGACGCCGCCGTGAAGGGCCGCGATTCGTTGGGCATTATATCAGCCCCAAACCGAGCCCCTCGCCGGGCCGCGGATTTCCTCGAGCGCCCTCCAGAAAAGAGGGTCGCCATCCGATCTTCGGGAATCCCACGCCGCTGTCCTGCACAGAGATCACGCACCGGCCATGCTCTGGCATGGAGTTTCATTTCCACCTCTCCTCCTACCCGCGGCCCTGAACTCCGTTGGACACCAGCGCCAGCAGCATTTGGGTCAGCAGAGATTTGCTGCCCTGGAAGGGAAGGTGCTCCACATTGCTGCTGTAAGAGAACCGCACGCCGGCCAGGTCCGCCAGCCACGTGGTTTCATCCGCCATCCCCTGGCAGACCATGGCCAAGTCAAAACCCCTCTTCCTGGGGAAAGCTTTTGTCGTTGAGTTCCTGGGTCAGCTCTGCCTGCCGGGTGAGGCGAAGCATTTGAAAGATCAACCGGCTCTGATTGGCCAGATCCTGGTCGAAGTCTCCCATCAAATGGTTTTCCTCCAGCACCCGTTTCATCTTCCACTGCACGGCAGTGAAGTTAGACAGGCACTCCCGCATCCGATAGACCGCGTTGGAAAAAGGGTGCTTTTTCTTCTGGCTGGGGCAGGGGACGCAAAACCAAGAGGTCCCCATCTCAAAGGGGGAGACCGTCACCCGATAGGTGGCCTGCCCCAGGGCAACTTCCATCGACCTGCTGGGATGCTCTGCCAAGGCAGCCAGCAGATCCAGGGACAGGTTCTGCTTTTGTAACAACCGCTGCCCGCCCATTGAACACCTGGCCGCCGGCCGCCGGCCTGGGAAAACTGCTGAACTGAGGCCCAGATGGACGAATGAGATCCATAGCGTCAACTCTTTGAAAATAGGATTAGATGCCCGGAAGGGCTGGAAATTTTCACACCAACAGTGTAGCAAATCCTGAAAGGAACACAAGAATTTTGTCGAAAAAGGTCGCTCTGCTCCAAACAAATGGGACAATTGTTGAAAAGTAGCACTTCCTCTTTGGGCAAAACTGAGTATAATGTAGTTCATGCTGAGCTTTCAGCAAACAAATAGATTATGACGCGGAAAGGATTTTTGGTGATATGGGTATGAAAGTAGGCATTAACGGATTCGGAAGAATTGGCCGTTTAGTGCTGCGTTTGGGCATGGAGCGCCCCGACATCGAGTTTGTTGGCATCAACAGCCACAGCCAGACCCCCCGATTACATGGCATATTTATTGAAGTACGACAGTGTGGTAATGGCCGCTACCAGGCGAGGTGAGCTGGGACGGGGACGATCTGATTGTAAACGGCCGCCGGATCCGCGTGTTCCACTGCGAGGAACCCCACGAGATTCCCCTGGTCCTCTGTGGGCGCTGAGTGGCCATCATTGAGAGCACCGGCAAGTTCACCACCGCGAGAAAATGAAGGGACATCTGGCCAGCAGGGCTAAAAGGTGTTATGACCGCCCCTTCCAAGGATGACACACCCATGTTCGTGATGGGGTCTCAACACATCCTATGACAAGAGCATGGACTTCGTTTCCAACGCCTCCTGTACCACCAACTGCCTGGCCCCCGGTGGCCAAGGTTCTCCACGATACCTTTGGAATCAAGGAGGACTGATGACCATTGCACTCCACCACAGGCAGCCAAAAACCGTGGACGGCACCTCTAAGAAGGACTGGCGGGGCGGCCGGGCGGCCTCAGGGGAATATCATCCCCTCCACCACCGGCGCGGCCAAGGCGGTGGGGAAGGTCATTCCCGATCTGTCCGGCAAGTTGACGGGGGGATGTCCTGCGGTGCCCACGCTGGATGTCTCTGTGGTGGATCTGACCGCAGAGCTGGAAACCCCTGCCACCCTATGACCAGATTTGCGCCGCTATGAAAGCCCGCGGCAAAGGGCCTATGCAGGGTATTTTGGATTACACAGATGACGCTGTGGTCTCCAGTGATTTTTTGGGGACCGTCATATCGCCATTTTTGATGCCAAAAGCGGGCATCTTCCCTGAATGACCACTTTGTGAAGGTGGTCGCCTGGCGACAATGAGATCGGCTACTCGGCCAAAACCGTGGACCTGCTGGGTATATATGTATCCAGGTAGACCACAAGGCATAACGGTATCTTTTATATTATAAAGTAGAACCGGATTTTGTATCCCGCGTCCGTTTCTTTTTATCCAACAAAATTTTTAGAAAAAGAACCTGGGGCAAAAGCAGCAATTTGTCGACAAGGAATATTCCCTTGTCATAGTTTTCAAACCATGGTATTTTCGTCCGAAAAGCTTGCCTCTCCAACCAAATAGCCCGACAAGCACCTCAACACAACCATACCTTGTGCTTTGCCAAAATACGCCACAATCCTTTGTGGTTCAAGGGAATTTTAATCTGCACACCGAGATTTAAATAACCATTTTGTAACCAGATTACCGTTTTGTTACAAAAACTCCAACGCTCTTACATACAAATGAACCAACTTTTCGTATAGTAACCGTAGAACAATTCCAACTCTGCTGCGCCCGGCGCAGATACCGCAACGGCATGCCACAGTATGTGTGCCGGACATGGTCAAGGGAAGGATGCGTTCAAAAAATTTAAAGGAGGAAACCCCTATGAGAAACCTGAAGAAGGTTCTGAGCCTGGTGCTCTGTGTGGCTGTGATGCTGTCTGTCATGGTCATGGGCGCCGGGGCGGCGTTCTCGGATCAGGACAAGATCAAGAACACCGAGGCCGTTGATGCCTGCGTTGCGCTGAACATCATCGGCGGGTACGAGGATGGTTCTTATCATCCCGAACGCAACATTAAGCGTTCCGAGATCACGAAGATGATCTGCGTGGCGCTGAACGGTGGTAAGGGAGCCCAATGTGAGCACCAACACCACCCCCACGTTCAGCGACGTGCGTGGCACCAGCGCCGCCTGGGCAGAGGGCTACATTGAGTCCTGCGTGGCCCAGGGCATCATTTCCGGCGTGGGCGGCGGCCGGTTCAGCCCCAACGGCAACGTGACCGGCACCCAGCTGGCCAAGATGCTGTTGGTCAGCCTGGGCTACAACGCCAACACCGAAGAGTTTGTGGGCAATGCCTGGGCAACCAACGTGAACGTCCGCGCTTCCCAGAAGGGCCTGTACGAGGGCCTGGAGAGCATGGATACCTCTGCCGCCATCACCCGTGACAATGCGGCCCAGATGGTGGAATGCCATGAACGCCTATGAGGGGAGTACAAGACCACCATCGTCACCGGCGAGGACGGCAAGCTGGAGACCATTGTCACTGTGCAGGACAAGGTGGTCGGCGACAACGACGACAAGATCACCCTGCTGGAGGACAAATACGACGCCAAGGCCATTACCGGTACTTTGACTAAGGTAAAGCAGGACAATGGCAAGAGCACCTATAACATCACCATTGAGAATGCCAAGTATAATGGTGGTACGTACAATGGTGGGACAGTTTCTTACACAGACGTTTCCAAGGACTATTCCGACCTGCTGTATCAGAATGTCCGCGTCCTGGTGAAGCCCGACAAGAATGGCAAAGACGCCGTGGTTTATGGTGTGTATGCCACGGGCAAGAACACCGTACAGACCGGCCTTTTGGCTGACCTGAAGATGGACGGCACTAAGGCCAAACTGGACTGACACCAAGTATGATCTGGCTAACACACGAATACTGTTTATGTTGATGGTGTGAAGCAGTCAGACAACATCAAGACCTGGCTGACAACAAATGGCGAAGGAAATGCTACCTATGGCAAGGGTTCCGAGGTTGAGCTGCTGGCAGTCGATGGCACATCCGATTACTCTATCCTGAAGGTTACCACCTTCGAGGTTAAGGAAATCACCTATGTTGGCTCTGACTATGTCACCGCTGGCACGAAGTACTCTGATGATGACTATGTTATCAGCGATGGCTTGAAGAAGGGAGATTACGCGCTGATCTCCAAGGGCAGCAATTATGCTGACAGCAAGGGCCGTATTGAGAAGGCAACCGTTGTGGAAGGAAAGTTACTTCCACCAAGGGTTCTGACGAAGTCATGATCGACGGCACCTGGTACACCATGAACACGGGGTGTCACTGCCCCGAAGCTGAACGCTTCCGCTAAACTGGTTCTGGTAAATGGCTATGTTTATGCAGTGGATACCGTGACAGCGGGTTCCTCTGACGTGGCACTGGTTGTTGAGGTCGGCAACAGCAATACGGTTGGTTCCAAATACTACCAGGCCCGTCTGATTCTTGCGGATGGCACCGATAAGGTTGTTAACATTGAGAAGAACGACGGAATGATCAGGCATTGGATAGCAAGAACTTTGCAGGCTATTCCAATAAACTGGCTGCGTATGATGTGTCCAAGGACGTTTATACTCTGACCTTCATTACCACCGCTTCTGATCAGAAAGACATGGCCGGTTATGAAAACTTCTATTACGCGGAAGACGCAACCATCGACGGCAGCGTACGGACTTCTAATGTGAAGGGCTTTACTGGCGCTTCCGACAATACCTACAAGGAGACCGTAAATCGCGCCTATTTCGATGACAATGCAACTGTGTTTGTCAAGTACAAGAATGACGATTACAAAGTTGTCACTGGAGAAGCTGCGAGAAAGTGGGATGAGATCACTCCTTCCATGGTCCGTATGTTGACCGAGGAGAAGAGCAACTCTCAGTATATCGGCGTTGCCTATGTTGATTTGGGCGAAAAGAATGTCCCCGGCGGTTCTGATAAGACTTACGCCGTCGCTTTGGATGATTCTTACACTTCCAAGATTGACGGCACCACCTACACCATTGTGAAGGCTTGGAATGGTACAGAGGAGACTGAGTACAAGTACGAAGGGACTCTGTCCGGCGGCATTAAGAAGGGCAGCGTTTTCGAGTACTCCAGCAATGGGGATGGCACCGTGGACATTGATAAGCTGACTGCGACCACCACCCAGGTGAAGACCTATGACAAGGGTTCTGGTGAGATTACCTTTGCAGATACTGTGACAAACCTGACTGGCAGCAACGCCAAGATCGACGCCAAGGACACCACGGTCCTGTTCGTCGATTCCGATGCCGCCACAGGCGAGACCAACGGGAAATCCAGCTGGCACCCGAGTTCAACGGCGACGCAACCAACCACGACGATAACGTGACTGTTTATGTTGACAGCGGCGATGACTGCATCACCCTAATCGTGGTTGACGTTCAGAACAAGATGGCCTGGTGAGCAGTACGCTTCCATCCCACCGATGCATGAGAGGGGAACGATCCCCTTGACACATCAAAAAGACACCCCCCAAGCCATGGGCTTGGGGGTCCTTCTTTTCACCAGCATTTTTTCATTCTATGGAAAGAAACCCTTGACATAAGCTCACAAAAATGCTATGATACAAACTATAAAATCCCACAAAAAAGTGAGATTAAAAAAGGAGGGAAGAACATGCGGTTTCATTTCAATGCCTTGCTGCGAACCAATTTTCGCTGTGGACGAATGCTGTACTCCTGGACAGAACAGAGGGCCAGGCTGTTTGGCATGCCTGCGTTTCTTCCCTGACCTGTGGGGAAGCCTCCTTTTCTTTCTGTCCGGGAGCTTGCTGTCTTCCCGGACTTTTCATTGTCCGGGAAGCGTCCTTCCAAATTGACACAACGAAAAGAGGAGATGCAAAATGTCCCATATTCCTTTCCATCGCTTTGAAACCCTGCAGCTCCATGCGGGCAGGAAACGGACGACCCGGCCACGGACGCCCGGGCGGTGCCTATTTATCAGACCACATCCTATGTCTTTCACAACGCCGCCCACGCGGCGGCTCGGTTCCATCTGGAGGAACCAGGCAACATCTACGGCCGACTGACCAACGCCACCCAAGGGGTGCTGGAGGCGCGAATAGCTGCCTTGGAGGGGGGGGAACCGCCGCCCTGGCGGTGGCCTCCGGCGCAGCCGCCATTGCCTACACGATCCAGGCGCTGGCCCAGGCAGGAGAGCACATTGTCGCCCAGCGCACCCTTTATGGCGGCACGTACAACCTGCTGTCCCATACACTGCCCCAGTACGGCATTGCCACCACCTTTGTGAATGTCCATGACCTGGATCAGGTGGAGCAGGCCATTCAGGAAAACACCAAAGCCATCTACCTGGAGACCCTGGGCAATCCCAACAGCGACATCCCAGACCTGGATGCCGTCGCGGCCCTGGCCCACCGACATGGGCTGCCGCTGGTGATCGACAACACCTTCGGCACCCTTACCTGATCCGCCCCATCGAGCACGGGGCGGATGTGGTGGTCCACTCGGCCACCAAGTTCATCGGCGGCCACGGCACCAGCCTGGGGGGCGTGATCGTGGAGAGCGGGCGCTTTGACTGGAAGGCCAGCGGACGCTATGCCCCCATCGCTGCCCCCAACCCAAGCTACCATGGCGTCAGCTTCGCAGAGGCCGCCGGCTCTGCCGCCCTTACCACCTATATCCGGGCCATTCTGCTCCGGGACACCGGGGCGGCCCTCTCCCCGTTCAACGCCTTCCTGCTGCTGCAAGGGACCGAGACCTTGTCCCTGCGCCTGGAGCGTCATGGGGAGAACACCAAGCAGGTGATCACCTACCTGGCCGGCCATCCCCTGGTGGAGCGGGTAAATCACCCCAGCCTGCCCGACCACCCGGACCACGCGCTGTACCAGAAGTATTTCCCCCGGGGCGGGGGCTCCATTTTTACCTTTGATATCCGGGGCGGGCAGCCTGCGGCCTATCGGTTTATTGACCACCTGCGGCTGTTCTCTCTGCTGGCCAACGTGGCGGACGTCAAATCCTTGGTCATCCACCCTGCCACCACCACCCATGCCCAGCTCCCCAAGAGGAGCTGTTGGCCCAGGGAATCCGTCCCGGTACCATTCGCCTTTCCATCGGCACGGAACACATCGACGACATTTTAGCCGATCTGGAGCAGGCCTTCTCTGCCGTGGAAGCCCAATCGACCCTGTAACATTCCCAATAAAACTCGATTTAACCCATGTAAGGAGGCATTCTATATGGGAACCCCATTCACATCCGCCGACCAGTTGATCGGCAAAACACCCCTGCTGGAGCTGACCCGCCTGGAGCAGAAGCACGGGCTGGCCGCCCGTATACTTGCCAAGGTGGAGGCCTTCCAGCCCGCCGGCTCCGTGAAGGACCGGGTGGCCAAGGCCATGCTGGACGACGGGGAGGCAAAGGGGCTGCTGACCCCCGGCACCGTGATCATAGAGCCCACCTCCGGCAACACGGGGATTGCCCTGGCGGCCCTGGCGGCGGCCAGAGGATACCGTCTCATTCTTGTTATGCCGGAGACCATGAGTGTGGAGCGCCGCCAGCTGATGAAGGCCTACGGGGCGGAGCTGGTGCTCACCGAGGGGGCCAAGGGGATGAAAGGCGCCCTGGCAAAGGTACAGGAACTGGCCGCCGCCATCCCCAACCACTTTCTCCCCGGCAATTTGAGAACCCGGTCAACGCCGCCGTCCACCAGGCCACCACGGGCCCGGAGATCTGGGCAGATACCGCGGGCGCGGTGGATCTCTTCGTGGCCGGTGTCGGCACCGGCGGCACCATCACCGGTGTGGGGACCTACCTGAAACAGCAGAACCCCAAGATCCGGGTGGTGGCAGTGGAGCCGGCAGGTTCCCCGTCCTGCACAAAGGGACCCCAGGCCCCACAAAATTCAGGGCATCGGCGCGGGCTTTGTCCCTCCGGTGCTGGACACCGGGTATACGATGAGGTGATCTCCGTCACCGATGCGGACGCCTTTGCCACGGGCAGGGAGCTGGGCCGCACCGAGGGACTGCTGGCGGAATCTCCTCCGGGGCCGCCCTGTGGGCTGCCATCCAGCTGGCGAAACGGCCGGAGAACCAGGGCAAACGGATCGTTGTGCTGCTGCCGGACACCGGCGACCGCTATCTGTCGACCCCACTGTTTGGGGGATAAATTAACCCCGGGCGGACATTTCCTGTCCGTCCGGGGGTTTTTTTGCGCCGTATGATAGCTCAATGGGCGTGGCAGCCGCCGCTTCCACAGGTGTGAGAAGCGCAGGAATGGCCATCGTCATGGTGGTGATGGTTGCAGAGGGCCTCTGTGTTGGGGACCAGCTTCCCGTCCACAAAGTCCTGGGCCGCCTGGTCCACGTCCCCGGTGATGCCGGGGATGGGGGGTGATGTCCAGGGACTGCAGGGCCTCAATGGCCCCAGGGCCAATGCCGCCGCAGATCACGGCGCTGATGCCCAGCCCCGCAGCAGGCCGGCCAGGGCGCCATGGCCCTGCCCGTTGGTGCTCATCACCATGGAGGGGCCCACCTTTCCGTCTACGATGTCGTAGATCTTAAAGGCCTCTGTCTTGCCAAAGTGCTGGAACACCTGGCCGTTGTCGTATGGGATCGCGAGTTTCATGTTGGTATCCTCCAATTCTTATGATCTTATCTGCACGGTGCAGCCCCTGCCGGGCCGCCCGGGGAAAACAGGGGTCAAAGGAGCCCCAGCTTCTTGGCCTCCGCGGTGAGCATCCCCGGCAGTCCGGGTGGGCCAGGTCGATGAGTGCCCGGGCGCGGTCCCGGGTGGTCAGGGGTTTCAGGTTGACCACGCCATATTCTGTGACCACATACTGCACGTCCGACCGGGGGGTGGTGACGATGGTCGCCGGCGGGAAGGTGGGGACAATCCGGCTCTTGGGGGCACCGTCCGAGCCCACGCCCACCGTGGAGGAGAAGGCCAGAAAGGATTTGCCCCCTTGGCCAGCTGGGCCCCCGGACATAATCCCCCTGTCCGCCGGTGCCGCTGAACTGCCGCGTCCCCATGCCCTCCGCCGCCACCTGGCCAAACAGGTCGATGGACATGGCGGTGTTGATGGAGATCATATTGTCATTTTGGGCAATGTTCACCGGGTTATTCACCACAGGAAAGGGTCCGAAGAACAGGTCCTCGTTGTGGTCCAAAATTCATACAGTGCCCGGGACCCAAAGGCGAAGCCCACCACGGTCCGCCCGGGGATAAACTTAGGCCGGCTGTTGTTGATGACGCCGGCCTTCATCAGGGCCATAATGGAGTCGGACATCATCTCCGTGTGGCAGCCCAGGTCATTCTTGGACATGAGCCCGTAGCCCACAGCGGTGGCCACGCCGCCAATGCCCAGCTGGATACAGGCACCGTCGGGAATCTGGTCCAGCAGGTACCGGGACATGGCGGCAACGATGGGGTCCTCCTCTGCCGGGCCGCCGGGAATGGTCTCCTTTTTCCACATCTGCCCACACCACATGCCTGGCCTGAGAGATGTGGATTTTGGTGCGCTGGCCGGTGACGTAGGGGGAGAAGCGGTTGATCTGCAGCACAATGTTGTCGGTCTCCTCCTGGATAAACGGGTGCATGCAGCAGCCGGAGGCTCCAAAGCTCATGTAGCCCTCCTCGTCGGGGAGGGAGACATCAAAAGGCCAGGTCCGGATGGAAGGTCTCCCGGCACCACTGGTCCACCTGGCCCAGATGGACCGAGGTGAAGTCCGCCCCCCGCTTTCCAGGCCCGCCGCTCCTCATACCCCATAAAATACGTGGAGATGCGAAAGGCCTGGGGATGGGCGCAGTCCAGAACCGTCATGGGCGGAATGATGTTGGAGCACCCGATGGTGACATCCTCCAGCTCCTCCGACCGGGCGGCCAGGGCGTCGGCGATGGCTCTGGCATAGCTGGTGCAGCAGCCCAGGTAGACCTGCTGGCCGCTCTTGACCAGGGCGGCGGCCTGTTGGGCGGAAATGGTTTTGGCGCGGAATTCCTCCTGTAAAGCCTGGTTCACCGGGCCACCTCCTCCAGGTCCACCCTGTCCAGCAGGGCCTGCAGGTCGTTCAGAAATTGGGCGGTGTGCCAACCGTCCGCGGCGGCGTGGGAGATGTTCACGGCAAAGGGCATCGTCCAGGTCCCCTGGTGTTCAGCGGCCTTCCATAGGTGATCACCGGAAACAGATTGGGCTGCCCCCCGGGGACCGTGGAGGCATAGCCGGTAAAGGACAGCCAGGGGACGCAGGAGATGCAGTAAAAGTTGGCCGGCTGACCGGCCCGGGCTTTCATCCCATGCCGGGTTCCGTAGGTGGCCACATCGGACAGGAACGCCTGGTAAAAACACAGGAAAGGACTCGTTGTGTTCCGTCCAAAGGTCGGAAAAGGTGTGGTCATCCTCGTGAAACACGGTGTAGTTGGGATGCATCCTGTCATAGGTTCCAGGCTGGCCCTCACTGTCCACGCCCATCCGAAAGGCGGGGTGGGAGAGGATTGTATGGGACACGCACCAGATGAAACTGGGGTAAAATTTCAGCCCCTTCCGCTCCAGCATGGCCCGAAACCGGGTCACATCCAGCTGCACCGTCACGGAGTAGCCGCAGGGCAGCTGGTTGCGGTAATAATGAAAGTGTTCCCGGCGGGGCCAGGTGGACAGATCAATGGGGTAAACTGCATAGGGATTCTACCTTCCTTTTCCTTCGTGTTGTGGGGCGGCCTCCCCTGCCAGGCGGCCTTGCCCTGCCCTTCGTGCCCGAAGGATGTCGGGCAGGATGCTCACCAGGCTCCCGGCCAAAAAGCAGACAATGCCCAGGAGAATGGGAGGGGTCACAGCTTCCCCAGCACTGCCAGGGCAAACAGAGGCGCCAGAATGGGTTTGAAGAAAAGACCAGGCTGCCGTGGATGGCACTGGTCTTTTCAATGGCCAGCATATGAAAAACGTAGCCCAGGGCGGTGTTGACGATGCCAATGAAGAGGAAATAGGGCAGGGTCTGCCCCGTCAGCCCTTGGAGAAACGGGACATCCTGGAACATGGTCAGTCCCAGCTGTCCAAACAGCGCGCTTCCAACCTCCGTCCGGCCCAGCAGCAGAAGGGCGCCCAGCTCCAGACCGCCCCAGAGAAAGCTGCCGCAGGTGACCACCAGGCTGCCGGTCCGGGCCGTCTGCCGCTTGCCCAGCACCGCGTAGGCGGCGAAAAAACAGGGCGGCCAGCACCGCCAGTGCCACGCTGGAACGGCTGACCGCACTGCCGCCCAACCCGGCAATGGCCCCAATGCCCAGCACCTCCAGGACCAGAGCCAAAAGGTTGTTCCAGGCAATGGTTTCATGGAGAAGGAGAAAGGCCAGAAGGGTGACAAAGATCGGATTGCCGGAAAACAGCACCGCCACCACGTTGGCCTGCCCGTGGGTGATGGCCAGCTGATAGAGGACCATGGACAACGGCACGCAAAAAGCCCTGTCAGAGCAAAGGTCCCCACGTCCCGCCTGGTCAGGCGAATCCCTTCCGCCGCAGGGTCCACCCCGCCACAGGGAGCAGACAGATCCCCCCACCAGGAACCGCTCCAGCGTGATCTGCATGGGGTGAGGCCCCCGCCACAGCGGGGAGTTTGAGCAGGACTTCCATGGTGGAAAAGATCACCGCCGCCAGGGCGATGAACAGGCAGCCGAAGAGGAACTGGCGTTTCAATACACTCCCCCTTAGTAAGAAACCGATCCTATTCATTATAGTACAATTCAGGGAAAAATCAAGAAGAAGCCCCCGGGACTTTAGTCGGGGGGCTTTTCAACGGCGCCACAATAAGTTGGAAATTATTTTTAATGCTTCCAGGATACGCGCCATCTGTGTTTGTAATCACAATCAAGAACGCCAAGTCAGAGCCAGAGTCAATGACAAAGGATGCATTGCGATAATATTTCCCTTCAGGTGCGGGGCTCGCATTTTCAATAGAACCACCATTTACACAAATATCCTCAACATTGTCTGCAGAAGTATCGACGTAAATGATTTGGGTGTCCTTCGTGAGATTGTAATTCTTTGCGGTGTTCTGATCGTTGGCCATCTGGACAACCGTGGAGGTATGATCCATGATGGAGTAGAGGTTGAAGCCTTGAACAGCACCAACGTTGTTAGTTCCATTCTTAGCCGCATCGATGTCATAGGTACCGTCACTGTTCTTCACGTACTCAACAGCCTGGAATTTTGCGAATCCGGAATCGGAAGTGACAACATCAATCGTGTCAGTGCCATTCCACAGTGTGAATTCGTACTTATCATCGGTGGCTCTAATAACGTCACTGACGATGACTCCATAGGAAACAGTGGATGCGGGCATCTTTTCATCGCCAAGATCAATGAAAGCACCTGCAATCTTTTTCATAGTGTCAGAGGTCTTATACAGAACCAGAGACTTGTTACTATTGAAGTCTTTAACCTTGTCACCCCAGCCAGCAACATCTTTGCCGGACAGAATCGCATACTTATCTGCATTGTACTTGACATAGACAACGGCATCGTCATCAATCAAGTACTCATCACCACTACCAGAGGCATTTGCGTAGATACGGCCATCCTTGTAAGAATTGACCTGTGCAGCAGAATATTCATCCAAGCCGGAATCCGAACTGGTAATTTCAGTGAACTTGTAAGCGCCGTCTTTCACCTCGTAAGTGACGTACTTATCTGCAATAGCAGAAGAGGTAGGCTTAACTGGAGAATCTTTTGTGGATAGGAACGACCTTGGTCTCGCCATTGATCATAACCTTAGCCTGGTAATTGCCATCAACGTCCATGGAGGTGCTGCTGGAAATAATGAATGCAGTATCCGCAATGGAGCCGCCGGTGGCATCCACATCTACAATGTAGCCATTGTACAGGAAAAACTCACCCTTGTCATCCAGCCCCACGGTAACAGCCGTATCATACCAAGTTCCATCAATACGAGCTTCTCCAGTCTTAGTCGCATCCACCTTACCGGAAACGGAATCCAGCTTGGTAATCACCGTGCTGTCGTCGGCAACATAGGTGTCTTTGACAACAGCAACCCGGTCGCCCTTGGCGGCGTCCTTATAGATATCGCAGTCTTCCACCTTCGCGTTGGTCATAACGCCCTTCACGGTGATGTTCTTGGCGTTCAGATAGGTGATCTCACCAAAGGCCACAGGGGTCACCACTGCGATGTCGATCTTCTCGTCGCCGGTGTTGTCAATCAGAACCACCTTGGAGGCTTTGGAGAAGATTGTGCCATCCGTTTTCACAGCATCCAAAGTTTTCAGCTCAGAAGAGCCATTTTTCAATGGATTCCCAAGGGCATCAACTGCCTTGACAGCACCGAAGTCGTCGGTCTTTACCTTATAGGTGACGCCGTCCAGCTTATATTCGCTTTTGCTCAGATCCAGATCACCCAGGGTGGTTTCCACCACAGTGGCGGTGTTCTCGGCATTGACATAAATGCCGTACACCTCATCGGCGTCTTTGTACATGGCCTTGACGGACTTTCCAACCAGGTCGGTGGGATCGTTGGTCAGCTTGGACAGGTTAACATAGATCGGCTGATTCGTCTTATCAACGCCGGTCTGGATCTGCACCGTATAACCCTTGGAGTTGTAGTCAACGTTGGTCACAACACCAGTGGTGATGGTCGCGTCATACTTGTCCTCCAGCAGGGTGATGTCCTTCTCCACCAGAGTGGGCTTGGAGACCAGCTGGCCATTTTCAGAAACCAGAGTATATTCATACTTGACTTCCTTGGCCTGCAGGGCATTCCATACCATCTGGGCCGCATTGTCGCGGGTCAGCGCAGCGGAGACGTCCACACCTTCCAGGCCCTTGTACAGGCCAACCTGGGTAGCACGAACGTTGACATTCAGAGCCCAAGCATTGCCGTTGTAACCGTCAATGTCGGAATCGTAACCCAGGCTGACCAGCAGCATCTTGGACAGCTGGCTGGCAGTCACATTGCCGTTGGGGCTGAACCGGCCGCCGCCCACACCGGACACGATGCCCTGGGACACGCAGGACTCAATGTACTTCTCCGCCCAAGCAGCGTTGGGGGTGTTGCGCACGTCGGAGAACGTGGGGTGGCAGGTGTGCCCAGGGTGGGCTCCTCGCCGCCGTTCAGAGCCACACAAATCATTTTGGTGATCTCAGAACGCTTAATGTTCCCTTCGGGCTTATAAGACCCGTCAGGATACCCGCCGATGATGTTCAGCACAGAGCAGGCATCAACGGCCTCAGTGTTCTCGATCTTGTCCTGATCCGAGAACGCCGCCCTGGCGCCCATGACCATGACAGACAGCATCACGGCCACACAGAGCACCAGGCTCAGAACCTTCTTCTGGGGAACTCCTTGCCCTGCAAATGCTTTGCTCCGCAATTTCCCAGATTTCCCACGGCGTTCACACGGTTTTTCTTGGGTCTTTCCTACTGCTCTTCTTCCTTTTGGATTTAATTTTGCCATATTATTATGAAGTACTTTTTGATCGCGGTGTGTGTTAATGTTCGCTGTGACAGAGATATTCGCATGCCCCATCAATTCTTTGGCCACGTTGATGGGGACTCCGGCGCGCTGAAGGTCGGTGCAGAAGGTATGCCGGAGACAATAGGGCGTCAGATCCGGGGCAATGGCATGTTGGAGAATTTGGCGTCCCGGACTTTCGCGCCCATGTGAAGGTCCAAAGCGTGAGCAAAGGAATTCCAGAGCCGGCGAAGGCTGTTGGCACTGCGTATGCCGCCGTTGGCGGAGGGAAACACAGGCGCAGCACTCGCCCCGGACCGCCAGCAGGCGCTCTCGCAGCTCCTGCCGCATGGGGATATCCCGAATCCCTGCGGGAGTCTTGGGGCTTTGATGGTCCGGGTCCTGCTTTCTACGGCTTTATAAACGTGGATTTCATTTTCGATCAAAGTCAATATCCTCCCAGAACAAGGCCGCCGCTCTCTCCAGGCCGCAGACCCGTGTACAGAATGGTCAGCACCCACAGACCGGCGGGATGGGTCTGTGCCACGGCCAGAATGTGCCTGCGTTCCGCCTTGGTGATGGGACGATGGCTCCGCTTGACACTCTCCGGCAACAGGAGCCCTTCTGCAGGGTCATAAATAATCAGCCGGGACCGGCGTGCCTGCCGGAAGAGCTCCTGCATTACCATACGCAGTTTGGATACATGCGAGTATGACATCCCCGCTTGGGTATTGAGGATGGTTTGCAGATGAAGGTCTCGTACGTCTTTTAATTTTAATGTCCCAATGGCGGGGCCAATATAGCCGTTATACTTCTCATCATAGAGGCCCAAACTCTTTTGGGTGAGGCCGGAAGGGGCTTTGTATGTCTCCTTCCATTGGAGAAACCATTGGTCCACTGTGGTGTTTCCGCTGGTGGCAAATTCTCCCCGGTTTAAGGAGGCCACCAGTTCGGCCAGCTTGTCACATGCCTCCTGCTCGGTCTTGCCCCGGACTTCATAGCGCCGGTTTTCCCATGTGATGGTCTTTCGAATGTACGTGTATTTTTCCATAGTAAAAACCTCCTGTTGTAAGCTTTATCCTACAACAGGAGGCGGAATCTTGTCATCAATGTTTCCCTCTAAATTAGTATATTCTGACACATTTATTCAGACAGGAGCATACGGTCATTTTCAATATTGAATTTTTTCCAATAGGTCGGAGACCGTCAGGTTCTTTTTTCTCCTCTCCGCGAATGTCCACCACCACACGGCCGGCATCCATCATGATCAGACGGTTGCCGTACTGGATGGCGTGCTTCATGTTATGGGTCACCATGAGGGTGGTCAAATGATCCCGAGCCACAATTTCCTCGGTCAGTTGAAGGACCTTGTCCGCAGTCTTTGGGTCCAGCGCCGCTGTGTGCTCATCCAACAGAAGGAGCTTCGGCTGATTCAAGGTTGCCATCAGAAGAGTCAGAGCTTGCCGCTGTCCACCAGAGAGAAGCCCTACTTTGCTGGTCAAGCGGTTTTCCAGGCCCAGGCCCAGAGCGGCCAACTGCGCCCGGAAGAGATCCCGCTCCTGGCTGGTAATACCTGGGCGGAGTCCACGGGATTTGCCCCGGCGCTTGGCCAGGGCCAGATTCTCCTCGATGCCCATGGTCGCGGCCGTGCCCATCATGGGGTCCTGGAACACACGGCCGAGATATTTCGCGCGCTTGTGCTCGGGAAGCCGCGTAATGTCCACGCCATTCAGGCGGATGGTTCCGCGATCTGCGGGAAAGACCCCGGCAATGAGGTTCAGGGTGGTGGATTTTCCCGCGCCGTTGCCACCGATTACCGTGACAAAGTCTCCCTCTTCCAGGGTGAGGTCCAGGCGTCAATGGCCCGCTTTTCGTTGACGGTGCCAGCGTTGAAAACCTTGTAAAGTCCGTTGAGTTCAAGCATGGGGGACACCCTCCTTTTTTCCCCTGCGGGGACTGCCTTGGGTTTGCTGCGGAAATACCGGTTTTTCCAATAGGGAACCGCCAGGAAGATGGCCACCACCAAGGCCGAGAAGAGCTTCAGATCATTGCTGTCCAGCCCCAGGGTCAGGACAATCTGAATCACCACGTAATAGATGACAGCACCCAGGAGACAGACACCAGTTTCAAGGCGAAGTTCTGGAAAATACGGGAGAAAATGACGTCGCCAATGATCACTGCCGCCAAACCAATGACAATGGCGCCCCGGCCGGCGTTGACATCGGCAAATCCCTGGTACTGGGAATACAGGGCGCTGGACAGCGCCACAATCCCGTTGGAGATCATCAGTCCCAAAACCTTGTTGCGGTTGACATTGATTCCCTGGTCCCGGCTCATGTTGGGGTTGGCGCCGGTGGCCCGGATGCCGCTGCCCAGCTCCGTTCCAAAGAACCAGTAGAGCAAAGCAATGAGAACCGCGGTAAACAGCAGTGTCACCAGGATGGGGTTTTCCAAACTGAGATGCTTTACATTCCGCAGGGAGACCAGCAGATCATAGTTGTCCGGGTTGATGGCCTGGTTGGCTTTGCCGCCCATGATTCGCAGATTAATGGAAAACAGGGCCAGCTGGGTTAAAATTCCTGCCAGTATGGCGGGGATACCCATGGCCGTGTGCAGCAGTCCGGTGATGGCACCGGCAATCATCCCCGCGATGAAGGCGCACAGCAGCGCCACCCAGACATTGACCCCATTGGTCATCAGCATGATACATACCGCGCCGCCGGTGCACATGGTTCCATCCACCGTCAAGTCGGCCAGATCCAAGACCTAAAGGTGATATAGACGCCGATGGCCATGAGCCCCCAAATCAGGCCCTGGGCCAGGGCGCCCGGCAGCGCATTGAGCAAATCTGAGAAAAAATCCACGTTGATTCCTCCGTGTTCATCGAATGAGAAAGACAAATCGAGACCGGGCGGAAAAGGAGGCCCCTTTCCGCCCGGGTTCCAGACAAATGGATCGGATTATTCTGCCGTGGTCTCGATGGCGGTGTATCCCTCCGGCGGGGTAATGTTCAGTTCCTCGCAGACAGAAGGATTATACATCTTGGTGGCAGTGGGCAGAGACTGGATCTCCATGGTGCCGGGGTCCTTGCCGTTGACCAGAATGTCATAGGCCATCTCGCCAGTCAGCTGGCCCAGTTCGTAGTAGTCGATAGACAGAGTCGCCACGCCGCAGCCAGAGCAGATGCCCTGTTCTCCAGCCACAACGGGGACCCCTGCGGGAACCACTACGTTGCGAATGGCCTCTGTGCAGGAGGCGGCGGTGTTGTCTGTGGGGATGTAAATCACGTCACTGGAAGCACAGGCGGAAGTGGTAACGGAAGCCACGTCATTGGAGTCTGCAAACGCGTACTCTGTGCAGGTATATCCCATCTCCTCCAGCAGAGGCTTAATGACCCCCACTTGGTAAGAGGAGTTCGGTTCTGCCGAGCAATACAGCAGGCCGACGGTTTTCGCATCGGGGAAGAGTTCCTGAATCATATCAGCCTGCTTGTCCAGAGGCGCCAGGTCGGCGGTGCCGGAGATATTGGTGCCTGTGGTGCCCGTCCAGTTGTCCATTCCCAGGGCAGTGGCATAATCCGTGACAGAGGTTCCCAAAATGGGGATATCTGCCGTACCGGCCTGAGCAGCCTGGAGAGAAGCGGTGGCGTTGGCCATGATCAAGTCCACATTGGAGGAGACAAAGCCATTGATGATGGAAGCGCAGTTTGCAGACTCTCCAGAGGCATTTTCCACTTCAAATTCAACCTCTCCGCCGTCCGCGGTGATCAGCTCCTTCAACTTATCCTGGAATCCCTGGGTGGCGGAATCCAAGGCAGCATGCTGCATCTGCTGGCAGATGCCGACTGTGTAGGAGCCCGCGGCCGTCTGCGTACCGCTGCCGTTTTCCTCTGGCGCAGTAGAATCTGCGTTTCCGCAGGCAGTCAAGCTCAGCGCCATCATGCCAGCCAGCACAGTGGCAAACACTTTCTTTTTTCATTGTATGAGACCTTCTTTCGAACATGGTAAATATGACTGCCGATTTCTCTCGAAATCGACGTTTTCCATCTTAACACTTTAAAGCAATGAGGTCAATAGGAAAAACGAATTTTTTTGATATAATAATAAGAAAAAATTATGATAAAGATTTCCCTCATAGTATGCACTTTTGTCTTTCTTAAAAAGACAATTGATGGGTGTCTCATGCTTTCTTCTGCCTAAAACAGAGATCCTGGAAGGAGGAAATTTTTGTGGGAGTTCCGTGTAAAATCCGTGGGAAATTGCGGAGCAAAGCATTGCGGGGCAAGGAGTTTCCCAGAAGAAGGTTCTGAGCCTGGTGCTCTGTGTGGCTGTGATGCTGTCTGTCATGGTCATGGGCGCCGGGGCGGCGTTCTCGGATCAGGACAAGATCGAGAACACCGAGGCCGTTGATGCGTGCTCTGCGCTGAACATCATCGGCGGGTACGAGGATGGGTCTTATCATCCGAAGGGAACATTAAGCGGTCCGAGATCACGAAGATGATCTGCGTGGCTGAACGGCTGGGAGCCCACCCTGGGCACACCTGCCACCCCCACGTTCTCCATTGCGCCAACACCCCCAACGCTGCTTGGGCGGAGAAGTAAATGAAACGCCCGTGATGCAGTTTGGTCATGAATAACAATAACAATATGAGGCTGAAACTCTGCATGCGGTTGCTGGC
>VOFH01002778.1_pt1 | contig 19172 bp, 27 predicted proteins | sample 5384091 | NCBI WGS metagenome assembly VOFH01 (sample SAMN12384727, study PRJNA508395) | human gut metagenome | isolation source: healthy gut G | host: Homo sapiens
TGCCTACATTCAACCAGTTAGTAAGAAAAGGAAGGCAGACCACAGCAAAGAAGTCCACAGCTCCGGCTCTTCAGAAAGGATATAACTCCCTTCAGAAGAAAGCAACAGACATTTCCGCTCCGCAGAAGAGAGGCGTTTGTACAGCTGTTAAGACTGCAACCCCGAAGAAGCCGAATTCCGCTCTTAGAAAGATCGCCAGAGTTCGTCTTTCCAACGGTATCGAAGTAACAAGCTATATCCCGGGTGAGGGCCACAACCTTCAGGAGCACTCTGTTGTTCTGATCCGCGGCGGCCGTGTAAAGGACCTTCCGGGTACCAGATACCACATCATCAGAGGTACTCTTGATACTGCAGGCGTAGCCAACAGAAAGCAGGCTCGTTCCAAGTACGGCGCAAAGAGACCGAAAGATAAAAAGTAATCGCAAAGCGATTACTGCTACCCAAACGTAGCAAAGCGGAGTTTGGGTTTCCGCCCCAGTGAGGGCAGCCAGGAACTTTGAGAGAGTTTGGGTTTCCTGCCCAGTGAGGGCAGCCAGGAACTCTGAGAAAGTTTGGGTTTCCCGCCCCAACGAGCGGCAGCCAGAAACTCCACAAAATTTGGACCCACTAACAGCAGTAAAGTGTATACGGAAACAGGATTTCCGTAATTTAGTGCCGGTGATATTGGACCTGTCGGTTGCAGGACACAGATATAGACCCGCGCGCGAACACATTTTATGGAAACATGTGAGTACCGATGATATAATTTTTATAATTAAGGAGGGAAGTAACGTGCCACGTAAAGGACATACTCAGAAAAGAGACGTATTAGCAGACCCGCTTTACAGCAACAAAGTTGTAACCAAGCTGATCAACAACATCATGCTTGATGGTAAGAGGGGCGTTGCTCAGAAGATCGTTTACGGCGCTTTTGAGGAAGTTGCAGCAAAGACCGGAAAAGACGCAGTAGAGGTTTTTGAGGAAGCCATGAACAACATCATGCCGGTTCTCGAAGTTAAGGCAAAACGTATCGGTGGTGCAACATACCAGGTACCGATCGAGGTTAAGCCGGAGAGAAGACAGGCATTAGGCCTTCGCTGGATCACTCTCTATTCCAGAAAGAGATCTGAAAAGACCCAGATCGAAAGACTCGCAAACGAAATTATGGATGCAGCTAACAACACTGGCGCATCTGTAAAGAAGAAAGAGGAAATGCATAAGATGGCTGAGGCTAACAAGGCATTTGCTCACTACAGATTCTAATAGGAGGAAAAATCCTTGGCTGGAAGAGAATATCCGTTAGAGAGAACCAGAAATATCGGAATCATGGCTCATATCGATGCTGGTAAGACAACAACGACAGAGCGTATCCTGTATTACACTGGTATTAACTATAAAATTGGTGATACTCACGAAGGCACAGCTACCATGGACTGGATGGAGCAGGAGCAGGAGAGAGGCATCACGATCACATCAGCCGCTACCACCTGCCACTGGACTCTTCAGGAAAAGACGAAGCCCAAGGCTGGCGCACTTGAGCACCGTATCAACATCATTGATACCCCAGGCCACGTAGACTTCACTGTTGAGGTTGAGCGTTCCCTCCGTGTACTTGACGGCGCTGTTGGCGTTTTCTGTGCAAAGGGTGGTGTAGAGCCGCAGTCCGAGAACGTATGGCGTCAGGCTGATACCTACAACGTACCGAGAATGGCATTCATCAACAAGATGGATATCCTTGGTGCAAACTTCTACGGCTGTGTAGATCAGATCCGTACAAGACTTGGCAAGAACGCCATCTGCTTACAGCTCCCGATCGGTAAGGAAGACGAGTTCAAGGGAATCATCGACCTCTTCGAGATGAAGGCTTACATCTACAACGATGATAAGGGCGATGATATCACCGTAACCGATATTCCGGAAGATATGAAGGACGACGCAGAGCTTTACAGCACCGAGCTGGTTGAGAAGATCTGCGAGCTGGATGATGACCTTATGATGATGTATCTGGATGGCGAGGAGCCGTCCGTTGAAGAACTGAAAAGGTTCTCCGTAAGGCTACCTGCGAATGCCAGGCGATCCCGGTATGCTGCGGTACTGCTTACAGAAACAAGGGCGTTCAGAAGCTTCTGGATGCTGTAATCGAGTTCATGCCGTCTCCCCTTGACATCCCGCCCATCAAAGGCGTTGACATGGATGGCAACGAGATCGTGCGTCACTCCTCCGACGAAGAGCCGTTCTCTGCTCTTGTATTCAAGATCATGACCGACCCGTTCGTAGGAAAGCTTGCTTACTTCCGTGTATACTCCGGAACAATGAACTCTGGTTCATACGTATTGAACGCAACAAAAGACAAAAAAGAGCGTGTTGGACGTATCCTTCAGATGCATGCCAACAAGCGTCACGAGCTGGAAAAGGTTTACTCCGGTGATATCGCCGCTGCCGTTGGATTCAAGACAACTTCCACCGGTGATACCATCTGTGATGAGCAGCATCCGGTAATCCTGGAGTCCATGGAGTTCCCGGAGCCGGTTATCGACATCGCTATCGAGCCGAAGACCAAAGCTGGTCAGGACAAGATGGGCGAGGCTCTTGCAAAACTGGCAGAGGAGGATCCGACCTTCCGTGCTTATACAAACAAAGAGACTGGTCAGACAATCATCGCTGGTATGGGCGAGCTCCATCTGGAGATTATCGTAGACCGTCTGCTTCGTGAGTTCAAGGTAGAGGCCAATGTCGGCGCTCCGCAGGTAGCTTACAAAGAGACCTTCACAAAGGCTGTAGATGTAGACAGCAAGTATGCAAAACAGTCTGGTGGTCGTGGTCAGTACGGTCACTGTAAGGTACACTTCACACCGATGGATCCCAACGGCGAAGAGACCTTCAAGTTTACCTCCTCCGTTGTCGGCGGTGCGATTCCGAAGGAATACATTCCGGCTGTCGGCGAGGGTATCGAAGAGGCCACAAAGGCTGGTATCCTTGGCGGATTCCCGGTACTGGGCGTATGCGCAGATGTATTCGACGGTTCCTACCATGAGGTCGACTCCTCCGAGATGGCATTCCACATTGCCGGATCCATGGCGTTCAAGGATGCTATGGCAAAGGCAGGCGCAGTGCTTCTTGAGCCGATCATGAAGGTAGAGGTAACGATGCCTGAGGAATACATGGGCGACGTTATCGGCGACATCAACTCCCGCCGCGGCCGTATCGAGGGCTTCGAGGACATCGGCGGAGGAAAGCTTGTAAAAGCATTCGTACCGCTGGCAGAGATGTTCGGTTATTCCACCGACCTTCGTTCCAGAACTCAGGGACGTGGTAACTACTCCATGTTCTTTGAGAAATATGAGCCGGTTCCGAAGAGCGTTCAGGAGAAGATCATCGCTGAAAGAAAAGGTGCGAAATAGGCTTGAAAAACATTTCTGAATAGAATATAATATTATTCAGCCTAGTTAAATAGAATAGCCCAATGGGCGCAAATTAAGGAGGACGTTTTAAAATGGCAAAAGCAAAGTTTGAAAGAACTAAACCGCATTGTAACATTGGTACCATTGGACACGTTGACCATGGTAAAACAACTTTAACAGCAGCTATTACAAAGGTACTTGCAGAGAGAGTTGCCGGTAACACAGCTACTGATTTTGAAAATATCGATAAGGCTCCGGAAGAGAGAGAGCGTGGTATCACAATTTCCACTTCCCACGTAGAGTACGAGACAGAGAACAGACACTATGCACACGTTGACTGCCCAGGCCATGCTGACTATGTAAAGAACATGATCACTGGTGCTGCCCAGATGGATGGCGCTATCCTTGTAGTTGCTGCTACTGATGGTGTTATGGCTCAGACAAGAGAGCACATCCTTCTTTCCCGTCAGGTAGGCGTACCGTACATCGTAGTATTCATGAACAAGTGCGATATGGTAGACGATCCGGAGCTGCTTGAGCTGGTTGAGATGGAGATCAGAGACCTGCTGAACGAGTACGAGTTCCCGGGCGATGACACACCGATCATCCAGGGTTCTGCTCTGAAGGCTCTTGAGGATCCGAACGGCGAGTGGGGCGACAAGATCATGGAGCTTATGGACGCTGTAGATAGCTACATTCCGGATCCGGTACGTGCTACAGATAAGCCGTTCCTGATGCCAATCGAGGACGTATTCACTATCACAGGTCGTGGTACTGTTGCTACCGGCCGTGTTGAGCGTGGTACTCTGAAACTGAACGATGAGGTTGAGATCGTTGGTATTCACGAGGAGACTCGTAAGACTGTTGTAACTGGTATCGAGATGTTCCGTAAGCTGCTTGATCAGGCTGAGGCTGGTGATAACATCGGTGCTCTTCTTCGTGGTGTTCAGAGAACTGACATCCAGCGTGGTCAGTGTCTGGTTAAACCGGGCTCTGTAAAATGCCATAAGAAATTTACTGCTCAGGTTTACGTTCTGACAAAAGACGAGGGTGGTCGTCATACTCCGTTCTTCAACAACTATCGTCCGCAGTTCTACTTCAGAACCACTGACGTAACAGGTGTTTGTGAGTTACCGGCTGGTACCGAGATGTGCATGCCTGGTGATAACGTAGAAATGACGATCGAGCTGATCCATCCGGTAGCTATGGGCGGAAAACATGAGAATGGTGGAGAAAAATTACAGGAAAAGCGGCAAAGGTCCCTGGGGCGGTCTCCTAAAGAGCAGAAAGAGCTGGCTCTGGCATCTATGGACATTGACAAATTTTGCAAAAAAGATCCAAAAGAGATGGGGTGACCATGTCATGCAGCCATTTGGAGAGACCATTTGAGCCGTAAAAGAGGCCTATGGGAGGCGGGAGCGGAGGATATCAGGCTCTTCGCGAAGATCGAAAAATGGATGGCGTCTCCGGACTGGAGGAACTTCTTCCGGGGCGGATGAGATCGTGATCGCCAGGGGAGACATTCCGTTCATCTCTGGGACCTTCCGGGTGTCGCCAGATCTCGAGAGTGCCGGGCGGCGGGAAAGGTTCATGGTAGTGACCCAGGATGTTGGCCTCCATGGAGCGTAGCCCTGTCCCGACCCGTGCGGAGGTAAATGATATCTTCCATGCTGGATGGATGGCGCTGCTTCAATCATGGTGACAGGGGAGACTGCGGTCGGATATCCCGGTAAGTCCCGGTATATGGTGAATACGGTGAGAAGCGCGGAGAAGGAAGAAAATAGATAAACGCAATCGTTTAACAAATTTATGCACTTGACGTGCGAAAAATTGGACGGAACCGGCGAAAAAATACGTTCCAGAAGGTGGACGATTCTTTCATCCAGGCTTAGAAAGAACCCTGGCACACCGGGATGGAACGTATTTAAATGGGTGATGTAAGGGCGGAGCGTGTGGAAGACGAACTGGCTGGTCTCAGGGGTGACCGGGATGTGGGAGAGATCTACGAGAAGACCGAAATTGTTGTGGGTCATCCGCGTCTCGGCGCCGAATTTTGCCGCGTATGGAGCCGGTTCCAAGGGAGGCTTTGTCGGGGAAAACTCATCCATTGGAGCGCACCGACGCGGAAATATTTGTGGATCGATTCATTCATAATTTTAAATGTAGTTCAGTATCGTAAGGAACGGAACATTTCCTTTCTCCTGGATAGCAAATGACGACAGGAATTTTTGAAATGAAATGTCACAGGAAATTCCAGATAATTTCCTGTGACACAGTGGCGCTAAAAAGCCTGATATGCCCAGTCAAAATTATTTCATGTTCACTACATGAACCGGTTTTCCGTTTAAGAACGCCCGGATATTCTCCACAGTGCAGTCCATGATCCGCCTGCGGCTTTCCTTACGGAGCCCATGAAATATGCGGGGTGATGATGCAGTTTGGAGCTTTTAAGAGCGGGTTGTCAGCCTTGATCGGCTCAGTGGAAACGACATCGAGACCGGCGGCAGCGACTTTGCCGGAAGCAAGCGCTTCTACGAGGTCCACCTCGTTGACAAGCTGCCCGCGGGCATTGTTCAGAAGAATCACGCCGTCCTTCATTTTCGCGATATTTTCCCGGTTGATGAGTCCTGCGTTTTCCGGTGTCAGATTGCAGTGCAGGGAGATCACGTCAGCCTTCGCGAAAAGCTCATCCTGGTAACGTAATCCATGGCGATCGCGCGGCCGGATTCATTCGGGTAGAATAGGCGATGACGTTCATGCCGCTTTCGCGATGCGTCCCCTCAGCCGGAAATGCGCGAAGCCGATGATGCCCATGGAATTTTCCCTCCAGCTCGATCAGCGGGTCCCAATAGCACCAGTCAATGTTTTCAGCCCATTTTCCTTCATGGACAGTCTTGTCATGGTCCTGATGGCAGATCCAAGGAGAAGAGCGATGGAGAACTGGCTGACAGATGCGGTTCCGTATGTCGGAACATTTACGACAGGAATTCCCTTTTCAGCGGCGTAGTTATAGTCGATGACATTTAGCCGGTGGCGAGAGCCGCGATCAGGATCCTTGATACGCGGACTTGTCGATGGTCTCACGGGAGATCGGGGTCTTATTTGTGATGATAATCTCGGCATCACCGATACGTTCAGTGATCAGAGGTGATTCTGTGAAGGAAGTTCTGTCATAGACGGTGAGGTCACCGAATTCTTTTAACGCGTCCCAGCTTAAATCGCCCGGGTTTTCTGTATATCCATCTAAAACTACAAGCTTCATATATAATCGTCTCCTTTTTTTGAAAAAATTGTGGCAGATAAAACACAGAAGAGTATCCGGCAAAAGGCTCAGAAAGTGAAAATATTTCCCAATCGAAACAGTCCATGACCTGCAGGACCATGATTTCATCCGCATGACTCATCACATCCTCCAACGACATGACGGAACCGTGTCGAAGATCGCTGGGGCCCAAAGCGTTTCGCATTGACGTCGCCCAGGCGATCCGGAAGGTACATTCCTGAAAGCGTTCCGGACAGGACGTGAACTTTTCGGAGCGATGGATGGAAGTGCCAGCCCCGTCCTTCGCCCGGAGGTCCGCCTGCTTCACATGCTCATCGAAATCCGTGAGATCCAGAACCAGGTCGATTCCCGAGCAGATCGTCAGCTTCCGCCGATGCCCACGATGAATCTGCGGCAGCCTTTCTGGATAGCGGACCGGATCACCTGGCCGACCCCAAAGGTGGTGGCTTTCATAGGATCCTTTTCTGCATCCGGAACCAGGGTGATCCCGGCGGCTCCAGACATTTCAATGATAGCCGTGCCGCTTTCCGGAAGGATGCCATACTGGCAGTCCACAGGCCTTCCCATGGGACCGGTGACGGTTACTGTTTCCAGGGTGCCTCCCATGCCGCAGGCCAGGGCCTCCACGGTCCCTTCCCCTCCGTCGGCCAAAGGCCGGACGTTTACAGCGGCGTCTTTGTATACACGCCGGATCCCTTCTTCAATGGCATGGCCGGCCTCCAGGGAAGAGAGGCTGCCCTTCAGGGAATCAATGGCAATGGTAATATTCATAATACTCTCCTTAAGATTGGTGCTTTTCCATAACAAAGTTGGTAAGTAGGATGCCCTGGCGTTCCACCTGCTGTTCCTTTATGAGCCGGTAGCCCCGTTTTTCAAAAAAGGGTCTGGCGGTGATGGAAGCGTGGGTGGTGATGAGACCGGAAACAGACGACTCCAGCCGGTCGCAGAGGACAGAGGCAATGCCTTTTCCATGGAAATCCCTGTGGACGTACAGCCGGTCCAGGTATCCGGAGGGATCCATGTCTCCAAATCCGGTAATAACGCCGTTTTCCTCAGCCACCAGAGTAAAATGCGCCGTCAAAGAGCGGTCCCACGCTTCCAGGTCTACGTTTCCCGTTGCCCATACGTCCAGCTGGGCTTTTGTGTAATCCTTTGCGTTGACCGTGTGGACCGTATCATAAAATAAGCGGGCCAGGGCCTCGCAGTCCGCTGTCTGATAGGGACGGATGATCATGGCTTTACCTCCTTTTGCGCACGGCCCGCATTTTTTTGCAGGCCGTGAGAATGGATCCTAATATGTATCCAGTGGAGGCATTACGCTGTCCGGCAGCGGGCAGGTGTAATGGCCGCCGTTGCGTTTTGTGACCTCCTTTTTGGCCGCTTCGATGACGTCCGGACGGTCCATGGTGCGGACACAGGCCAGAGCCATGACCTTGGCGGCGGTCAAAAGGCCCTTATGGGCCAGAGGGCTGCAGGTCTGGGCAACCATCTGCCAGGAATGGCCCACATTGCCGATGCAGGCTGTGGCGATGTTGATATTCAGGGTGGGAGCCGCATAGCCCACATCGCCCACATCGGTGGAGCCGGCAGTCAGCTTGATCTTGTCGGGATTAAAGGGATGGATCTCTGAATCCAGGGGCCGTTCCAGGATCTCCTCCAGCCGGTCCTCACCGAAGACCTCGATGATCTGGCTTTTGATGTTTTCCATGGTCACCGGCGGGTAGGTATTTAAAAATTCCCGGGCCATGGCGTAGTCGTCCTCATCCCATTTAGGCGCGCCTACCTCCTTCATACATTCATCGGCGACGGCGGCCAGGGCGTTGTTGGGGATATATTCGGTGAAGGCCATGGCCAGCTCGCAGTCCACAGTGGTATCGGTCATAATGGAGGCGCCCCGGGCCACGTTTTTCACACGCTCAAACAGATCCTTTACCTGGGAGACCCATGGAGAACGGACCTCATAGCGGATCACGGCATGGTCCTGGACCACGTTGGGGGCAGTCCCTCCTGCGTCAATGTAGGCGTAGTGGATCCTGGCCTCCGGGATCATATGCTCCCGCAGATAATTGCAGCCCACGTTCATGAGCTCCGCGGCATCCAGGGCGCTGCGGCCCAGATGGGGAGAACCGCCGGCATGGGAGGAGACGCCTTTAAACTCAAAGTTTGCTCCCATGATGGCGTTGCTGTGATTGCATTCCACGGCGTTGATGGTGGCTGGATGCCAGGTGTATACAAAATCCACGTTGTCGAACATCCCGGCCCGGGCCATGAACTGCTTGGATCCGGCGCCTTCCTCGGCGGGGCAGCCGAAGTAGATGATGGTGCCGTCCTTTTTATTTTCCACCAGATATTCCTTTACAGCCAGTACGGCGGCCAGGGAACCGGTGCCCAGGGCGCTGTGTCCGCAGCCGTGGCCGGGTGCTCCTGCTTCCACCGGCTCCTTCCGGGGGGAGGCGGCCTTCTGGCTCAGGGAGGAGAGAGCGTCATATTCCCCCAGGATGCCCATGACCGGCTTTCCGGAGCCGTAGGAAAAGGTCCCTGTGAAGCAGGTGGGGATCCCGGCGTCGCCGGTGGTGACTGAAAAGCCCTCGTCCTTCAGGATCTGGCAGAGAAGGTCCGCAGAACGGGTCTCATGGTAGGCAAGCTCCGCATATTCCCAGATCCTGTCGTTGGCATCCAGGATCATCTGGGATTTCTGGTCGATGACATGTTCGAGAAACTCCAGGTCTTTCATCATATATTCCGTCCTTTCTGTAAAGGCATGGTATAATGGGCGTTAACTGCCAAAAAGAAGCTAAAACCGGGAACGCAGACTGCCGAAAGGCGGCGGAATGGGCTGCGCATTCTGGAGATAATAGAAATACAGGAGGGAAAATTATGCCAAAGCTGATCTATGTGGCGGATGATGAAAAAACATTTGTTTTCTGATAGAAAATTTCCTGGAAAAAGAGGGATATGAGGTGGAGTGCTTCGGGGATGGCGAGTCCCTTCTTGACGCGTTCCAGAAAAAGCGCCGGATCTCTGCATCCTCGATATCATGATGCCGGGGATGGATGGCCTCACGGTCTGCACCAGATCCGGAAGACGAGCCATGTGCCGATCATCATTGTCTCCGCAAAGGATTCCCCGTTAGACCGGATCACCGGAATCACCCTCGGAAGTGACGATTACATGGTAAAACCGTTCCTGCCGCTGGAACTTGTGACGAGAGTCAAGGCGTTATTCCGCCGCGTGGACACATTCTCCGGACAGGAGGAAGAGGCGAAGGATTCCTATGAGATGGCGGGGATATCAAGCTCTACCCGAAGCGCCGTGCCGCGAAGTCTTAAAGGACGAAGATTTTGCCCTGACTCCCCTGGAATTCGACTTCCTGCGCCATATGCTGGAGCATCCGGAGCACGCCGCCAGCCGTGATGACTTATTAAAGGCCTTGTGGAAGGTGGACAGCAAAGAGGTGGATACCAGAGCTGTGGACGACATGGTAAAGCGCCTGAGGAAAAAGCTGAAGGAGCAGAAGAGCACCGTGAAGATCGAGACTGTATGGGGCTACGGATTCCGCCTGACGAGTGGAGGAGAGGCATGAAATTAAGTATCCGGATGAAGATATTCCTTCCGGTGATGTTTCTTCTGATCGCGTTCCCTGGTTGCGGCGTGGTTCGTGTTCAGCTATGCGCTGGACGGACATATGAACTACAACGCGAAGCGTGACCTGGGGGCAGATGGTGAAGACCGTGGAGGAACTGGTGGACGAATACAGCAACCTGGACGTGCCGGACGAAACTAATGAGCCGGATGCCGGGAAGAGTCTTGAGTGCCGTCTGCGGAACGCGGCTCAGACAGAGTCCGGGGAGTCGAAAATGCTGGTCATTGAAATAATTACCGGGTGCTGTACCCGAAAAACTATGATGACCAGCCGGAGATGACCCAGATGTACTCGGAATTTCTGACGAGAATGACCGGAAATGATTCGGCGTTCGAGAGCGGGGAGATCACGGAGGAGACCATCGGTGACACAAAATATATGCTCTATTTTCTGGATGTGGGTCAGAACCGGCCCTGTCATGTCCAGAATGTGCATCTTATACTGTCCGATCCACGATACCAGCGTGATCTTAAATGAGGTGTCGAGACTGGTGCTCATGATTATGGGAGCGATGGCGGGCGTGTCCATTGTGCTGTTCTGGTTCGTTGCGGGGAAGTATTTCAACTCCGGTGAGCCGCTCTGCGAAGCAGCCCGGGGAATCGGTGAGAAGAAGTTTAAGAAAGTCGAGACTGGGACCAACGTAAAGGAGCTCTACGAGCTGGAGAACGAGATCAACCAGATGCAGGACAATCTCTTAAAGGCAGACGAGGCGGAGCGTGTGTTTTTCCAGAACGCGTCCCATGAGCTTCAGAACGCCGCTTATGTCCATCAGCGGCTATGCCCAGGGGATCCAGTGCGGGGTATTTGAGGATGTCTCCCAGGCAGCAGGCGTGATCCTGGACGAGAGCAGCCGCCTGACGGAAGTTGTTGACAGGATCCTGACGTTGACGAGAATGGACCAGATGCGGTACCAGGTCGTGCCGGTGGAGCTGGGGATCCGGGAGTACATCGAGGACCAGATCGAGCGCCTTGAGGGACTTGCGTATCAGAAAAAATAAAATTGGAATTTTTGCCGGGGATGAGCATAAAATTATCTCGGATGTGATGCTTTTAGGCCGGGCGTTCTCGAATGTGACATCAAACTGTATCCGATACGCAAAGGAGATGGTCTGGATCTCCGTGGAGGAGAACGGGGAACAGCTAAAGATCACGATCCGGGACGACGGGCCGGGAATCCTGGAAGACGATCTTCCTCATCTGTTCGATCGGTTTTATAAAGGGAAGAACGGAAATCACGGGCTGGGGCTTTCCATCGCAAAACGCTCCATGGAGTACATGGGAGGCGATATTGCGGCAAAAAGCCTCGCCGGAAGGTGCCATATTTACGATCATACTGCCGCAGGATTGCCGCAGCTTTGCCGTAGAAGAATGGACAGAAGTGTGATAAGATGATAACAGTTCAGTGGACTTGTAAGTGTGATAAGCAGACATTTGCAGATATTCTTTGAATGAACGGAACATGGAAAATATCCACCTATTGAATAAAAAAGTAAAATCGGGTGGGTTTCAGATGTTTTAGTATCTCGGGAGCACGAAAGTGTCAAGAGATTGATTATCAGCTTGCAATGAGGAGGACACGAAGATGAAGAGGATTTTATTTTTATTCGGTCTTCTGGTATGTCTGGCGGGAATGCCGTTGACAGCTTTTTGCGGATAATAAGACTGCGAAGCAGACGTATGAGACGGCGATCTCGGACAACTGGAAAACGATGTTAAAGAACAGTATTGCACTGGATACGATCAACGCGGAGAACAACACCCATCCTTTTAAACTGGCAGGATGTAAAGAACCCGTCGGACGAGGCGGTAAAGCTGGTGGATAAGATCCAGAAGCTCCAGGAGGACCAGGAAAAGGACCAGGAGAGTATGGATCCGTATACAAAGGCGAAAAAGACCTGTGATAAGAAGCTGAATGCGGAGGGAGCCAATGCGGCTCTGGAGAATATCATCCGGATCCAGAAAGACCGTCTGAGCGATCAGAAGGAACTGCAGGCACTGTGGGCGAAGGTCGACAAACTGCTGAAGTAATTCTGGAATGATTTTTACGAAAGAGAAACGGCTGTGAAGTGAAATAAAACTTCGCAGCCGTTTTTTTTGTGCTGTCAGGCAGCTGAAATATGCTGCCAGCAGTAAAGGCAGGCCTCCTTTATCAGATATTTCAACCCTGAAGTCAGCTAAATCCGGAATATATTCCTTCAGGATCTCCGGATGATAGTTCGCGATCAGTTCCTCCGGAAAGTTTAACTCCTTTAAGAGGGCCTCCGCCCGTCCATGTTCCCCGACAGCCGTCGTAAAGTGGGCATCGCTGTTCATGATAACCGGAACCTTGTATTTCGCACAGAGCGGAAGAATGATCCGGTCATTTTCGTATGCGTGGATGCGGGATCCGCCCGGGGTCAGGGATGTGTTGTTGAGCTCGATCATCCGGTGGTGCTCCTTTGCGGTCTTCACTACCGCCTCGTAGGAATTTTCCGTCATCCGGGTGTCCGAGGATCGTGACATATGGATTTTTAATGCTGTGACGACAGCGAAGGTGTTTTCTTCCCTTGTTCCCGGCTTTAAGCAGAGGTCATGGAGACTGGCAACGGTGTAGGATAACCGCTTTAACATCTTTTCCGACAGGTCGATGGTTCCTTTATAATCTACGATATTTAACTCACAGCCGAATAAAAGGCGGACGCCCTCCAAGACCGGCGGATACTGAAGTTACAAAACTGCATCTAAAATGGACGGGGCGTGCTCGGTGATGCCGAGGATCGGCACTTTAAAGCGGCGGCATGGACCATCTCCGTGATGGTTCCATAGGCATGTCCGCTGGCGATGGTATGCAGGTCAGCATAATCTTTCATGGTGAGTGCCTCCAAAATATATACTATGCGTTACTGCTCACGCTTTGCGCAAACAGTAACTGATTTTGCGCGATGTTTCGCATTCCAGATCGGCAAAATCCACTTCCGGCCGTATTGTACGGAATTTTCAGCTCAGAAAATTCCTACCCGTGTACAGTAATTACTATGCACATTTTATCATGATTTTTTTGTGAAAACTATGGCAAATATTCACAGAATATGGTTAAATAGAGAAAGGAACTATTCATAATTATGCCGTCCAACAAGGGCAGATGGTGAGAAAAGGAGAGATGACATATGGAAGCCATGGACGATTACAAAGAGGAGCTGGAAGCCTCCTTTAAGAAAATACGAGTGGGCGACGTGGTCACAGGTACAGTGATCGACGTGACCGAGGACCAGGTGATCGTGGACTTGAAGGCTTACGCGGACGGCGTGATCCGCAAGGACGACCTGAGCGAAGATCCTGATTTCAACATGGCAGAGATGATCCATCCGGGCGACGAGATCACAGCCACCGTGATGGCTACCAACGACGGCGAAGGAAATATGGTCCTCTCAAAGAAGGAAGCCAAATCAGGTCCTCGCGTGGGATAAGCTTGAAAAATATGATGGAGGAGCGCACCGTTGTTAAGGTAAAGATCAGCGAGGTCGTCAATGCCGGAGCCGTTGCGTATCTGGAGGGGATCCGCGGCTTTATCCCCGCGTCCCGTCTGTCCGACGAGTATGTGGAGGACTTAAAGGAGTGGGATGGAAAGACCATTGAGGTGACAGTGATCACTGCTGATGAGGAGGAACGCCGTCTGGTGCTTTCTGGACGGGAACCGGCCCGGGAGAAAAACAGGCGGAAACAAACAGGAAGATCGAAAAGTGTGAGGTGGGAGCCGTTATGAACGGTACAGTGGAGACCATAAAGCCCTATGGCGCCTTCGTGGCCCTGGAGAACGGCCTCACAGGTCTGCTTCATATCTCCCAGATCAGCACCCAGAGGATCAAGCATCCGGGAGCTGTCTTAAAGGAAGGTCAGGAGGTAAGGGTGAAGATCCTTTCCACCGCTGACAATAAGATCAGCCTCAGCATGAAGGTACTGGCAGAGGAGGCGGCAGAGGCTGAATCCCACAGCACCTACGATTATAAAGAAGAAGGCCAGGCAAGCACAGGCCTTGCCGCTCTTTTAAAGAATATCAAGTTATAAGACCAGGAAACAGAATATAAGAAAATAGGAAGCAGTTTCCTGCCCTGTGCAGAGAGGGGCAGCAGTATGACAAAGATCCAAAATCCTTTGAACAGGTGGACCAGTGGAAAACGACCATGTTTTTATACAGCTCTGCGCTGAAATCGATCAACACCAAGATCGAGATCCTGAACAATGAGTTCATCCAGTTGTATAATTATAACCCCATCGAACATATCACATCCCGGTTGAAAACGCCGTCCAGTATTGTGAAAAAGCTTCAGAACGACGGCATTGACGTTACCATCGATAATATGGTGGAATACTTAAACGATATCGCAGGGATCCGGATCATCTGCTCGTTCATGTCGGATATTTATCCCATTGCGGATATGATCGCCCGGCAGGCAGATATCACGGTGCTCCATGTGAAGGACTACATCAAGTATCCCAAATCCAACGGCTACAAGAGCTATCATATGGTGGTGACGATCCCGGTATATCTGACCGATGGAAAGATGGATACAAAGGTCGAGATCCAGATCCGCACCATTGCAATGGATTTCTGGGCTTCCCTGGAGCACAAGATCGCATATAAATTTGAAGGAAACCCGCCGGATTATCTGGAAACAGAGCTGAAGGCCTGCGCCGATATGGTGGATATGCTGGATGCAAAAATGTTTTCCCTGAACCAGGCGATCATGGAGATCGGCCGGACCCGGAGAGAAGAGGCCGAAAAGAAGCTGGAGGAAGAGCGTCTCCAGGAGGAGGCCAGGCAGCAGGCCCAGCGGGCGCGGGAGATCGTGGAAGGACAGAAGGCGGGACAGGGCACGGAACCGGAAAACGGAGGAAAGGCATGAAGGCTGTACTTCAGAGAGTTACGGAAGCGTCCGTCCGCGTGGACGGGGAGGTGATCGGATCCATTGGAAAGGGATTTTTTATCCTCCTTGGCGTATCCGACGAGGACGACGAGGCCGTCGCAGATAAAATGGCAGATAAGATCTGTAAATTAAGGATCTTTGAGGATGAAAATGGAAAGACCAACCTGTCCTTAAAGGATGTGGGAGGGGAGGTGCTGGTGGTGAGCCAGTTCACCCTGTATGCAGACTGCCGGAAGGGAAACCGTCCCAGCTTCATCGGAGCGGGAGCGCCGGCAGAGGCAGACCGGCTTTATGAATATTTCATGGACCGGTGCCGGACCCATGTGGATAGGGTGGAGCATGGAAGATTCGGCGCAGATATGAAGGTATCCCTGGTGAACGACGGGCCCTTCACACTGATGCTGGACAGCAGGGGGCTGTTTAAATAGCGGTCTGGCGGGTCTGCACACAGCTTGTGCGGACCATAAGAACATACAGGTTACGATCCAGATAAAGAGAAAAGAGGAGAGAGCATCATGAATGGAAAAGATTTAGAGAAAGAGCTTTTATGGGAAGCCCCCCACATTGCAAAGGAGGCTCCCGCAGAGAGAGAGGAGGCTTCCGCCTTCTGTGAGGGCTATAAGGCGTTCTTAAACGCCGGAAAGACTGAAAGAGAATGCGTAAAGGCCGCAGTGGAGCTTTTAGAAAAGGCCGGCTACCGGGAATTTGATCCCAAGGCCTCCTACAAGGCTGGAGACAAGGTATACTGGAACAACCGGAAAAAAGCCCTGGCCGCAGCCACCTTTGGAACCCTGGGGATGGAGGAGGGCCTCAGAATGAACGGCGCCCACATCGATTCCCCCAGACTGGACTTAAAGCCCAATCCGCTGTTTGAGCAGGCTGATATCGCCTACTTAAAGCCTCACTACTACGGTGGGATTCGCAAATACCAGTGGGGAGCCACGCCGCTGGCTATGCCCGGTGTGGTTGGAAAGAAGAACGGCGAGATGGTGGAGATCTCCATCGGTGAAAAGAAGGAGAGCCCCAGTTCTGCATCACAGACCTTCTCCCCCACCTGGCCTCTGAGCAGAATGGAAGAAAGCTGGGAGAGGGCTTAAAGGGCGAAGAGTTAAACATCATTGTCGGCTCCATCCCGTTCATGGGCGAGGATGACGAGAAGATCAAGACTCCCGTAAAGCTTATGGCCATGAAGCTGTTAAATGAAATGTACGGGATCACAGAAAAAGACTTTACAAGAGCGGAGATCGAAATGGTACCGGCTTACAAGGCTGTGGATGTGGGCCTGGACAGGAGCCTGGTGGGCGCTTACGGACAGGATGACAGAGTCTGCGCCTATACGGCTCTGATGGCAGAAACGGAGACAAAGGCCCCGGCTCATACGACGCTGACGATCCTGGCTGACAAGGAGGAGATCGGTTCTGCCGGAAACACTGGCCTCAATTCCGATTTCGTGCTCCATATCATTGAAGACCTGTGCCAGACAGCCGGCGCAGATCTGAAAACAGTTTTAAGAGCGTCCCTGTGCCTGTCCTCCGACGTGAACGCAGCATACGATCCCACCTTTGCCTCCGTATACGAGGAGAGAAACTCCAGTGCCATCAATAAGGGCTGTGTTCTCACAAAATATACAGGAGCCAGAGGAAAATCCGGCAGCAACGACGCCAGCGCAGAGACCATGGCCAAGGTGATCCAGATCATGGATGAAAACGGCGTATACTGGCAGACCGGCGAGCTAGAACACATATTCCAGCTATGCAAGCAGCTATGGACTTGAGTTCGATCAGTTCCTCAGCATGTTCCTGGGAACGGACGAGGACGGACTCCGCGACACAGCAGAGAACCTTGTAAAACAGCAGATCATTTTAAACGCGATCCAGGCAGAGGAGAACCTTTCTGCGACAGATGAACAGAAAGATAAGCTCGCTGTTATGAACTACTTCAAGAACGCGGCGCAGATGATCACGACCTACGGCGAGGATTCCGCAAAGCAGATTTTCGACATGGGCGCTGTTTACTACTACCTGATCGACAACTCCACATATATAGAGGCACCGGAGACAGAAGCCGAGACAACAGAGGCTGAGAATATTCTTGAAGAAAGAGACTGCTGCGGAGGAGAGCGAGAGCAGTTCCGCAGCAAACTAATACGGAGATCATGAAGAGAAAAAGCATTATTTTTTGATATCGATGGGACGCTCCTGGTGGATGCGTCGAAGGAGCTCCCGAAGAGCGCGGCGCTTGCTTTAACAGAGGCGCGCCGCGCCGGACACCTGGTTTTCATCAACTCCGGGAGGACGAGATGCCTGATGAAGGATGTTGAGGGGAAAGTACCGGTGGACGGCTACCTCTGCGGCTGTGGAACCTACATAGAGGCGGAGGGAAAAGCCCTGCTCCACAGAAAAATCTCCGCAAAACGCCGTTGGGAGCTCCAAAGGCGATCCTCGAGTGCAAACTTGACGGAATCTTAGAGGGACCGAAGGCATGTACGGTGCAGACCGGTGTCTCCACATGGACGAGATCGAGCATGTGAAAAATGTGGTCTACAAGAACCAGGGCTTGGCCAGCGCGGACTGGAATACGGAACTGGTGGATTTTGATAAGTTCTGTGTTCTTGCGGACGAGAACAGTGACGAGGAAGGTTTTTAAAGATCCTGGCACCGGACGTGACCGCCATCGACCGGGGACACGGACTCTACGAGTGCGTGCCGACGGGGTACGATAAGGCGACGGCGATTAACACTTGTGGCTAAAAAATATCATGAATCAGTTGCTGCCATCCGGGCTTCGTATGGTGTACGATAATCATTAAAACTGTGCGGACGCACATGATTGTAGTCAACATATGCAAATTCTTCTACTTTTGATAGAGTGCTTTTTCTGTTTCAAATTCATATAGATTTGTACACTCGTTTTCAGTGTGTTAAAGTAACGCTCCATCGGTGCATTGTCATACGGATATCCTGCCTTTACTCATACTCTGTGTCACATTTACTGACTCGCAGAATTCAACGAATGCCTTTGATGTAAATTGCGATCCCTGATCTGAGTGCAAAATCAAAGGCCACCTTTGATGGGCGGTTGGGATTCCAATGCTTTCTGGAGTGTTCGAATGGCAAGATTGCTGGTGATCCTGCGGTCTGTAATGCTGGCAACCACACTTCGGTCGTGCAAATCTAGTATGGTACAGTTGTAGCGTACCTCATGATTCGAAAGGAACAGATATGTAAAATCTATGCACCATTTCCGGTTGATTTCGTCTGCGTAGAAATCCTGATTCAGTTTATTATCGAATACCTTATGTGGTTTTCCGTGCTCATATTCAGGCTTCTTTGGGCGGACGATGGAACGGAGTCCAAGTTCTGTATTCATATATTTATGAACCGTAACTGTACTGTAAGAGTAGCCTCTGCGTTCCAGATAGACCTTCATGCTCCGGTAACCATCAACACCATTGTGGATATGATAGATTTCCTGAATCTGCGCGTGTACTTCTGCTTTATTGGCATAATAATCCGCCTTCCTGTGTTTCCGGTAGTTATAATACGCGTTTGGACAGATTTCAAGCCCGCGAAGGAGCCACCGTAGACCAAACAACTCATGATATTGTTCAATAAATCGATAAGCCTCTAATCGATTTCCTTTGCAAAGAATGCCGCCGCTTTTTTTAAGAAAAGATTTTCCTTTCTTGATTCTTCCAGTTCCTTGCGCAATCGGCGATTCTCTTTCATAAGTTCCATTTCATTTGGAATATCTGGATTTTCGAGGGCTTTTGTTCGGCATTCTTTGCTGAATTCACTGCACCATTTGGAAATACTGGCTTTGGATACGCCGTATTCCGCCGTAATGCTTTTGTAGGTGCGTCCTTCTTCCTCGTGAAGGCGGACAATCTTCTTTTAAATTCAGGGGTGTAACTCTGTGGCATAATGTGTACCTCTTTTCTTTATAAGATTGATTATATCTTA
>VOFH01004074.1_pt1 | contig 19165 bp, 29 predicted proteins | sample 5384091 | NCBI WGS metagenome assembly VOFH01 (sample SAMN12384727, study PRJNA508395) | human gut metagenome | isolation source: healthy gut G | host: Homo sapiens
ATCCGGATGATATATTTTAATATTAGATTTCCTGAAAGAAAGGATAGATAAATGATACGAATTAATCAGCTGAAACTGCAGATTCCACACACGGAAGAAGCCTCTTGAAAGAAGATACAAAAGACACTTCATCTAAAGAAAGGGGACTCTTTACTTATCGGATTCATTGTCAGTCATTAGACGCACGCAGAAAACCGGGTTGTTCTATGTATACGGTTGATGTCACTGTTTCCAATGAATGCTGTTTTAAAGCATTGTAAAGGAAAACATCCAGAAAGTAGAAGAGAAGCATTACCAGATTCCATCTCACGGAACAGAGATTCTGAATGCCCGTCCGGTTGTCATCGGCAGCGGTCCTGCCGGACTATTCTGCGCTTATCTGCTCGCACTGGAAGGATACCGTCCTTTGGTTCTTGAACGTGGTGCCTGTGTAGAAGAACGTAAGAAAGATGTGGATCGTTTCTGGGAGACCGGTGTGCTTGACACTTCTTCAAATGTCCAGTTCGGTGAAGGCGGAGCAGGAACATTTTCAGACGGAAAAGTTAAATACACTTGTAAAAGATAAGACAGGACGTAACCGTTTCGTTCTTGAGACTTTCGTAAAATTCGGAGCGGACGAAGATATTTTATATGCAAATAAGCCGCATATCGGTACAGATGTGCTGATGGATGTTGTAAGCCAGATGCGTCAGGAGATCATTTCGCTTGGCGGTGAATTCTGTTTTCATACACAGGTCACAGATGTTGATCTGACATCAAAACACTGAAACTTGTTCACCTCTCAGAGAATTCCGCAGAAGAAGAAGTATCTGCCGGAGCAGCCGTTTTTGCGATCGGTCACAGCGCCCGTGATACATTTGAAATGCTTTATAAGCATCAGATTCCGATGCGCGCAAAATCATTTGCCGTCGGAGTCCGTATCGAACACCCACAAACATTGATCGATCATTCTCAATATGGAAGAGATCGGGGAAATGATCTTCCGGCAGCAGCATATAAACTAACCGAGAACTTGGACAATGGAAGAGGAGTCTATACTTTCTGTATGTGTCCGGGTGGATATGTTGTAAATGCTTCTTCTGAAGAGCATCGTCTTGCAGTCAACGGAATGAGCTATCATGACCGTGCCGGAGAAAATGCAAACAGTGCTGTGATCGTCACAGTTACCCGGATGACTTCGGTTCTGACCATCCGCTTGCCGGAATTTCTTTCCAGCGCAGCTTAGAAGAAAAAGTTTATCAGGCAGGACGGGAAAAGTTCCTGTCCAACGTTTTGGCGACTTTAAAGAAAATCAGATTACAACTCTTATGGTATGGTTCATTCTTGCATAAAAGGGGCTTCTGTCTTTGGAGATGTACGTGGTATCTTTCCAGAAGAAATCGCACAGTCGCTTGAGGATGGAATCACAGCAATGGATCATAAGATTCATGGTTTTGCAGGATAATGATGCATTATTATCCGGTGTAGAGAGCCGAACTTCTTCCCCTGTAAGAATTGAAAGGGATGAGAACTTTGTCTGTGCTTCCTGTGACTGGATCTATCCATGGTGAAGGGCCGGATATGCCGGTGGAATCACTTCCGCAGCGATGGACGGAATGAAGGTCGCCGAGGCAATCATTCAAAAATATAAATCTTTAATCATTTATGAAATTTGTGGTTTTTTGGTATCTTCTCTATACACTTTTTTTGAAACTGTGCTAAAATAAATCGTTGTATTATGTCATCGCAGTGATATGATTCACATGGAAAATAGAAATACAGAAACAATCAAAATGATGTATCTTGAAGACCGTCCTTATGAAAAAATGTGAGCAGTACGGTGCAGAACATCTGACAGATGTGGAACTTTTAGCTGTTTTTACTTCGTACCGGAACGAAAGGAGAATTCGCTTCGGCTTGCCCAGAAGATTCTGCATCCACCATTTGGCTCTGAAGGACTTCTCAGCATCCCACAGTGGTCTATGGAACAACTGCTGAAGATCAAAGGAATCGGAAAGGTAAAATCCATCCAGATTCTTTGTCTGGCAGAACTTGCAAGACGTATGGCGAAAGCAGAAGCCTCACTGGGATTGGATTTTTCCTCCCCGGACAGTATTGCACGTTATTATATGGAGGATCTTCGGCATAAGAAACGGGAAGTAATGAAGCTTTTGCTTCTGAATACCAGATCCAGGCTGATCAGTGAGATGGATGTTTCAACAGGAACTATAAATTCCACACTTGTTTCTCCACGGAACTGTTTGTGGAAGCTTTGCAGAAGAATGCTGTATCCATTATTCTTTTGCATAATCATCCGAGTGGAGATCCGACACCAAGCAAAGAAGATCTTCTGACAACCCGGCGCGTCCGTGAAGCAGGGGCTTTGATCGGTATAGAACTTCTCGATCACATCATTATTGGAGATAATTGTTATTTCAGTTTAAAGGGAGAAAGGATTTTTTCTCAAGAATCTGCAAATAGATAAGGGGATGGAGTGTATTTATGGCCAGGAATGTATATGGGTTAGATCTTGGAACTTATGATATCAAGATTTTGATAAGAAAAAAGACCGCATATGGCATGCCAAGAATGTAATTGCCATGAAAGATAAAAAATATATTTTTTCTGTCGGAGACGATGCTTATGAGATGTACGAAAAGGCTCAGGAAATATACAGATCATATTTCCGATGAAGAATGGTGTCATTGCCCGTTTGATGACATGCAATATCTTCGGAGATCTTTTGAAGGAAGAGCGTCCGTTTATCCGTGGGGCAGAATATGTGATCGCTGTTCCTACAGATGTCACAGAAGTAGAAAAGAAGGCTTTTATGATCTTGTGCTTCATTCTGAAGCGAAAAGCAAAATCAGTAAAGAATTGTAGAGCGCGGTCTTGCAGACGGACTTGGACTTGGGATTGATGTTCTGGAAGAACCAGGAGCTTTATCGCCAATTTAGGTGGAGGGACAACAGAACTTTCCGTTCTTTTCCTACGGTGGTATTGTTATGAACCGTCTGCTTAAGATCGGTGGCGAACAGCTGGATAGTGATCGCCAATCTTGTCCGTCATTCTAAAGATTTTATAATCGGACGTCCGACTGCCGAACGACTGCGGAAAGAATTTGGAGTTTTTGACCAGTCCACCGGAAGCTTTCTTACTGTATACGGCAGAGATATGATGCGCGGCGGTCGTCGCACATTGACATTCCAATCAGTCTTGTACGGGCAGCGATCAAAGAACCTTTGAGAGAATGTGTACAGGCCATTCATTCCATGCTCGACCGTACGCCTCCCGATGTCCGGAGAAATATTAATAAAAACGGGATTTATATTACTGGAGGACTTGCTAATCTGCGAGGGATTTCTACTTATCTGGAAGAAAGTATCGGTCTGCCGGTTCACATGAAAACAGACCCTGAACTCTGTGCCGTCAAAGGTCTGCAGAGGATCATACTGAATAAGACCTTGTATAGAAAATTAAGTTACTCCATGTTAGACGAAGATTATAGGTGGTTAAGATAATATGAAAAAAAAGAAGAATCAGACTTCTGTTATGAACAGATATTTACTTATAGGACTTTCTGTTTTCTGCATTTTTTATGATGCTGTTATCTTCCTTTTCAGACAAAGTAGGAGGTCCATTTAAAGTTGTTGCAAATGTAACCGTTATCCCTCTTCAGCAGGGAATCAATCAGATTGGTGGCTGGATGGGAGATATGAAAGACAATTTCAAACTCTGAAACAGGTACGCGCAGAAAATACAAAGCTTCAGAAACAGGTTGACTCTCTGATTACAGAAAATAACAATCTGCAGCAAGAACGTTATGAGCTTCAGAGACTGCAGGAATTATATCAGTTGGACAAGAACTATGCGGATTACAAAAAACTGCTGCGCATGTAATCGGGAAAGATTCCGGAAACTGGTTCAGTACATTTACCATTGACAAAGGAAGTAAAGACGGTATTGCCACAGATATGAACGTAATGGCCGGAAGCGGTCTTGTCGGCATTGTCACAGAAGTTGGTCAACCTGGGCAAAAGTCCGTTCTATTATCGATGATTCAAGTAATGTAAGTGCAATGGTACTTTCTACTTCTGACCGTTGTATCGTAAGTGGAGATCTGTCACTTATGAGTGATAACCAGATTCGTTTTGGTCAGATGGAAAATAATGATAATACGGTTTCTGTCGGAGACCAGATCGTCACTTCTTATATTAGTGATAAATACCTGCAGGGAATCCTGATCGGATATGTCAGTGAAGTAACGGTCGACTCTAACAATCTGACTCGTTCCGGATATATTACACCGGCTGTAGATTTTAAAATCTTCAGGAAGTTCTTGTTATCACAACAACGAAAGCGGATTTGGTTGGATCCAATCAGAGCGAATAGGAGTGAATACTCATGAAATTAATGAAATTTAAAAGAGTTGCTGTAACTGTACTGATCGTACTTGCAGCATATCTGCTCCAGTGTACCTTATTCAATCATCTGGAACTTGCCGGAATTAAACCTAACCTGATTCTGATTGTCACAGCATCCTTTGGTTTTTATGCGTGGGCAGAAAAAGAAGGAATGCTGGTCGGTTTCTTTTGCCGGCCTTATCACAGATATTCAGTTTGGTACAATTTTGGGATTTTATGCATTACTTTACCTGGTAATCGGTTTTGTAAACGGATTATTTGAACAGCTTTATTTTGATGAAGATATCAAGCTGCCGTTATTTTTAATTTCTGTCAGCGAATTTCTCTACGGTATCATCATTTATTTGCTCATGTTCATGTTGCGAAGTGATTTTAACTTTTATATTATCTCAACCGCATCATCGTTCCTGAACTGATTTACACAATCGTGATCACACTGGGATTATACCCACTGATTTTATTTATTAACCACAAACTTGAAGCAGAAGAAAAAGGAGTGCAAAGTAAATTTGTTTAGAAATATTTTAGACCGTCTGAAAGAAGCCGGAGCTTACCTGATGCAGTCAAGACTCGTTACTTTGATCATTATATTTTGTGTCAGTTCTTCCATCCTGATCGGAAGATTATTCTATCTTCAGAGCGTAAAAGGGTCTGATTATCTTGAAAACTACGAATATTCTATCCGCCGGACGACATCCGTTGCAGCAACACGCGGAAATATTTATGACCGTCAATGGAAATCTGCTGGCTTATAACCAGCTGGCTTATTCCGTGACAATTAATCTGTCAACCGTTGAAAACTCCATCACAACAGATAAACGTTCTGAAAAAATGCGGCATTAAATAAAATTCTGATCAGGTTCTTTCTATCGTAGAATCAAATGGAGATTCTGTTGTTTCAAGTTTTGGTATCATCCTGGATTCCTCCGAACCTATCAGTTTACACAGTCAAAGGCGATACCCAAAAGCTCCGTTTTATTGCAGATGTCTATGGAAAAAGAACAATAGATGAGCTTACAGAAAAGCAACAGAACCAAAGTGCAAGCAGATATCATTCATTATCTTTTGTACCGATGAAAAATATGGATATGGCCTTGATGACAGCACATTAGAGCCTGCTTATATTTTAAAGATCATCAACATGCGTTATGCAATGGCATTAAATGCATATCAGCAGTATATTGATACAGTTCTTGCATCCGATGTAGTGACGAAACAGCAGCAGCAGCAATTATGGAGAATAAGGACGTTCTTACCGGTGTTGACATTTCAGAAGATTCTATCCGAAAATATACCGATGGAATGTATTTTGCATCTATTATCGGATATACCGGACAGATTTCCCAGGATGAATACGATGCGCTGGACAAGGATGAAAAGAAAAAGTACTCTCTGTCTGATATTGTAGGAAAGGCCGGCATTGAACAAAGCATGGACAATGTCCTTCAGGGCACAAAAGGTGAAAAAACCGTGTATGTAGATAACCTCGGACGTGTAACTGATACTGTCAGCCGGAAAGATCCTGAAGCCGGAAATGATGTATATCTGACGATTGATAAAAAATCTTCAGGAAAGTACTTATAAACTTCTGGAAGAGAAGATTGCCGGAATTGTTTTATCCAAACTACAGAATGTTCTGGAATACGATACATCCAATGTAGATGACTCTAAGAACCTGATCATCCCGGTCAGTGATGCATATTATAATCTGATTGGAAATTCCGTCATCGATTCCGGACACTTTTTCAAGCAGTGATGCAAAAACTGCCGAGCAGCAGGTTTATTCCATTTTTCAGGAAAGAAGACGGCGACGATTTCCGAGCTCGAATCAGAACTTCAGAACTCACAGGCCAGCGCATATACAGATCTTTCCAATGAAATGAAAAAGCATATATGGATTACATTGTGATACCCTGTTGACAAAGGATACAGGCATCCTTATGTCAGATCAGATTGATAAGAATGATGCTACTTATATTGCATGGGCAAAGATGAAACGATCAATTTATATACTTACCTGAATTATGCGATTTCTAAAAAAAACTGGATTGATACTTCCAAGCTTGGAAGCAGTTCTTATTCCAGTTCAGAAGAGATTTATCAGAGATTTTAAAATATTTAAAAAGAATATTTAGCAGATGACAGTAATTTCGACAAACTTCTCTACAAATATCTTATAAAAAATCAGGTAGTGTTACTGGTGAACAAGTTTGTGCTATCGTATATGAACAGGGTATTCTTCCTATGGATGACTCGACCTATAACGGATTACTCAACGGAAAGACAAATGCTTTTTCCTGGATCAAGAGCAAGCTGGAAAGACTTGAGCTTACACCTGGTGAACTGGCACTTGAGCCATGTTCTGCCGGCAGTTATAACAAATCAAATACCGGAGAAGTTTTAGCATGTGTTTCTTATCCTGGATATGACAATAATCGTCTCTCAAACGTAATGGATCGTTCTTATTATGTGAAGTTGAGCATGGGTATGTCACGTACCTTCTACAACAGAGCGACTCAAGGAAGATACAGCACCAGGGTTCTACTTATAAAATGCTTTCTTCTTCTGTAGCCGGTCTGACAGAAGGGGTAATTAATGGAAAACTCCTATATCAGTTGTTCAGGTGTGTTGATAAGATCACACCAAGTCCAAAATGCTGGATTTATCCAAGTGCTCATGGAAGTCTGAATGTAGTAGGTGCACTGCAGCATTCCTGTAATGATTTCTTCTATGAAGTTGGTTATCGTCTTGGACAAGACTCGAATGGTAACTATGACAGTGATACCGGTCTTGAAAAACTGGCAAAATATGCAAAAAATGTTTGGATTTGACCAGACATCAGGAATCGAAATTCCTGAATCACAACCTCAGATTTTCTGATTCTGACTCTGTTCGATCTGCCATTGGACAGGGTACCAACAACTATACTGTCAGCCAGATCAACCGTTATGTGACAGCTGTTGCGAACAGAGGAACTGTTTACAGTCTTTCTCTCATTGATAAAACAACCGATTCGAATGGAAAACTGATCAAAGATTATACTCCGGAAGTTGTAAATCAGATGGATGAGATCAGCTCAAGTACATGGGATCTGGTACACAATGGAATGGAAAGCATGGTAAAAGCAGCTCCACCTTTGCCGGAATGGATATTTCCATGGGTGGAAAAACCGGAACTGCCCAGTATAGTAAGATACATGCAGATAATGTTCTGTTTGTCGGTTATGCGCCGGCAGATTCACCTGAAAATTTCAATTGCTGTCCGCATTGCAAATGGATATGCATCTACCTATGCAGCTGAAATTGGAAGAGATATCACAAAGTGTACTTCAATCCAGAATCCGCCGATGAACTGCTTCAAGGACATGCTTCTTCTTTAGGAACTGCAGAAGCCGGTGATTAATTAAGATAACGAAAGGGGATGGGATCATGAGTGAACTGGTAACAATAAAAAGCAGTCATTCCGGTATAGAGCTGCGGCTTAATGCCGAACTCCCATTCCCGGATCTTTTGAAAGCTGTAGAAGAGAAATTCCGACAATCTGCTGATTTTTTCAAGAATGCAAAGATGGCAGTTTCATTTAGCGGAAGGACACTTTCTATCAGCGAAGAGGAGCAGTTAATACAGGTTATTACGCAGACGACAAACCTTGAGATTATCTGTATCATTGATCATGATGAACGCAAGGAACTGATCTACAAAAAAGAGCTGTAACGCAGTGTTTATCTGAACGTGAAAAAATCAGATGGACAATTTATCGGAACATTAAAGCGAAGACAGCTTCTGAATCCGAATCCAGCATTGTGATCTTAGGGAGATGTTGAATTCGGAGCTAAAGTAGTTGCAAAAGGAAATATTATCATTCTCGGTACTCTCTATGGATCTGTTCATGCGGGGAGCTGCCGGTGACAGGAATGCTTTTATCATTGCTCTCTCCATGCAGCCGCAGCGACTTGTAATCGGAGATATTGAAGCAAAAAACGTCAACTGATCTATCAGGACAGCCTTTCCATCACCCGGACCGCAAATTGCAGTTGTTGACGGAAAAAGAATTTACCTTGATCCACTGATAGAATAAATCTTTGAAAGACATAAGCATGGGGAAATAGGAGGAATATTCAACATGGGTGAAGTAATCGTCATTACATCGGGGAAAGGGCGGTGTTGGAAAAACAACAACAACAGCGAATATTGGAATTGGTCTGTCTTCAGCAGGAAAAAAGTTCTTGTAATTGATACAGATCTCGGACTTCGAAATCTGGATGTTGTTCTTGGACTTGAAAATCGTATTGTCTACAATCTTGTTGACGTCATTGAAAGCAAATGTCGTCTGAAACAGGCAGTGATCAAAGATACGCGATTTGAAAATCTGTACCTGCTCCCATCTGCCCAGACAAAAAGATAAGACAAGCGTATCACCGGAACAGATGAAAAACTGATTGACGAACTAAAAGATGATTATGACTTCATTCTTTTAGATTGTCCGGCAGGAATTGAACAGGGATTTAAAAATGCAATTGCAGGCGCACAGCGTTCCATTGTTGTTACAACACCTGAAGTTTCCTCAATTCGTGATGCTGACAGAATTATTGGATTACTTGAAGCTTCCGGAATCCGGAAAAATGAACTTCTGATCAATCGTCTGCGCGTTGACATGGTTCGCAGAGGTGATATGATGTCTGTAGAGGATGTCACGGAGATTCTTGCGATTGATCTGCTTGAGTCATCCCTGATGATGAGTCTGTTGTTGTTGCAACCAATCAGGGAGAACCAGTAGTCGGCGAAGATTCCTTAGCCGGAAAATGCTACCAAAATATCTGTAGACGTCTGTTAGGAGAAGAAGTTCCGATTTCCGATTTTAATCATAAACCCGGACTTCGCAGTAAACTCTCCAGTCTTTTCATAAGAACTAGGAGGTCACATTATGAGTGTACCTTCTGTTACAATTGCAAAAGACAGGTTGCGAAATTTGCTAATTACTGACAGAATTCAATGTACACCCGATATGATAGAATTTCTGACATCGGATTTATATCAGACGATTTCTAAATACATAGAAATCTCCCGGGAACAATTTGATGTCAAAATAACACGCACGGATATACATATAAAATATACAGGAGAAAAACATTGAAATCATTTTTTACTAATTTGAAACAGCGTTATAATATTAGAGATTATAAAATCAGTCTGGTTTTTCTGGTCACTCTGATTTCACTGGTCGGAATCCTTATGGAAGTGCAAGACCTGATTTAATGAATCGTCAGATTATGGGCGTTTGTCTTGGTCTGATTGTTATGTTTATTATCTCTTTCATTGATTATAAATGGATTTTAAATCTATATTGGCCGCTTTATGCTCTGAATATTGTTATGCTCCTGGCTGTTTTGGTTTTTGGAACAAAAGTAAATGGCGCGAGAAGATGGCTGAACCTTGGATTTTACACAATTCCAGCCTTCCGACCTTACAAAATCCTTATGATTCTGTTCTTTGCAAAATTCTTAATGGAACGAGAGCAGAAGATTAAAGAACCCAAAACGATTATTCAGGCAATTGCTTTAATCCTTCCATCACTTGCATTGATTTACAAGCAGCCAAACTTGTCTACAACAATTTGTATTGCCGCATTGTTTGCTGTCCTTCTTTACCTTGGAGGATTAAGCTACAAACTCATTGGAACCGTTCTTGTAATCACAATACCGACGATCATTATACTGCTTTGTTGTTGCAATACAGCCAAACCAGCCATTCTTAAAAGACTATCAGCAGGAACGTATCCTTGCATGGCTGGAACCTGAAAAGTATGCCGACGACGAATCTTACCAGCAATTAAACTCTGTTATGGCAATTGGATCCGGACAGCTGACCGGAAAAGGGTATGATAATGACGCAACAACATCCGTTAAGAACGGAAATTTCGTATCTGAGCCACAAACAGACTTTATTTTTGCAATTATTGGTGAAGAATTAGGATTTGTGGGTTGTTGTGGAGTCATAATTTTGTTATTATTAATTGTGATAGAGTGTATCTTAATTGGTTTGAAGGCCAAAGATACAGGAGGGCGGATCATTTATGGAGGCGTTGCTTCACTGATTGGAATCCAAAGCTTTATTAACGTCAGTGTAGCTACAATGATTTTTCCAAATACAGGATTGTCCCTCCCATTTGTCAGTTATGGACTGACTTCCGTAGTATGTTTTTTCATGGGAATCGGTTTTGTATTAAATGTAGGCTTACAGCCTAATAAATATCAGTAAAGAGAGGATACCACTATGAATATCGGATTAGTAGCGCATGATGCGAAGAAAAAATTGATGCAGAATTTTCTGCATTGCATACCGTGGGATACTCAGTAAGCATAATTTATATGCAACAGAAACCACCGGTATACTGGTCGAGAATGTAACAAACTTAAGCATTCACAAATATCTTGCTGGACATCTCGGAGGAAAACAGCAGCTCGGCTCACAGATTGAACATAATGAAATGGATCTTGTGATCTTTTTACGTGACCCGCTGACACCTAAATCACATGAACCGGATGTCAATGACATTGTTAAACTTTGTGATATTTATAACATTCCGATTGCAACGAATATCGCAACTGCAGAAGCATTGATCCTCTCTTGACAGAGGCGACCTTGACTGGCGGGGAGATGTATCGATAATATGAGTAGACCATACAAAAAGAAGAGAAGACGAAGAAAGCAACGGCATTCTGTCAGCCGCATACTTATTCCTGTCATATGTCTTATTGTTGTACTGTCCGGAGCTATCGGCGGAGTCTGGTACTACAAAGAATATGGTGGTGATCCTGTCCGGACATATGAGACCGCCACTTATAACTCCAATTTATACCAGGGAAGTTTGTTTGCTGATGATTTATGCGTCGCTGCTGATGATGTGGCTCACTGGATTTGATGATGAGGATTCTCTTCATGCCGCAGGATTATTCAATCTAAATGATGAAACAGTTGAATATGGATATAAAACTTTATGATAAATTATATCCTGCAAGTACAACAAAGCTTATGACTGCATACCTTGCTTTTAAGTACGGTAATATGGATGACATTGTAACTGTTTCTGACAGTGTTTCAAGCTTTGCCTCTGATGAAGTAGTCTGCAACCTGCAGCCTGGTGATACAGTGACACTTTATGATTTATTATGTGGTCTTTTTTTACTTCGTTCAGGTAATGATTGTGGTGTTGCTATCGCTGAACATATTTCCGGAAGTGTAGAAGCTTTGCTGAGCTTATGAACTCAGAAGCGAAAAGCTCTTGGTGCCACTGGCAGTCATTTTCGTGAATCCTCACGGACTTCATAATGAAAACCACTATACAACAAAGCATATGACCTGTATCTGATCTTTAATGCCTGCATTCAGGATCAGAGATTTATGGACATTATTTCCATGGATTCTTATACAATGAATCTTACCGGAGCAGATGGTACAACAAGAACATTTGATGTAGTCCCAACCAACTATTATTCCTCAGGGAAGATCAATGCCCCTGAAGGGATTCGTGTATTTGGCGGTAAGACCGGTACCACAGATGAAGCAGGGTGCTGTGTGATCCTTTATAGCGAAGATCTGGAAAAAGAATCCTTTATATTTCCATTATTATGGGGGCTGAAGATAAGAGTTTTCTTTACCAGGAGATGAACCGGCTTCTTGAGGCTGGAGAAACAACTAAAACAGAATAAAGAATAACCGATACGAAAAAGCCATGTGGCACAGAGCAACAAATTAGAAGCTTTCATTTTAATCTGTCCGCATGGTTTTTTTTTCTATCTTATTTCATGTAATATTCTCCTTTACCGTTTCCTGTTTTCAGTAACGCTCTTTTGATTTATTAATATGTATTCTTCCCCTGAAAGGCTGGAAATATACACAAAAAATGATATACTAACAAAGTTAAAGCAGAAAATGACAGGAGGTAATATTTTTATCTTGGCAAAGAAAAAAACAAGTCTGTAAATATAAAAAGATATAAGGCAAAAAAAAGAATTTAATATTGGAATGTTTCTGTTTGCAGTTGTATTTATTTATCTTATTGTTACTATTACCGCATATCTTTTAGAAGATAAGCCTTCTATTTATGAAGTGCGGGGAGGAAGGTATTGTGAAGGATATTACCTATACCGGATTGATCATCCGGGCCAGGAAACAACTGTAAATGCAGAATCAGACGGCTACATTAATTATTATCAGAATGGGAACAGCAAAGTCAAATATGGCGCACCTGTTTATGCAATTTCAAAGAATGCTTTGAATTTTGATGATTCATCTACGGAATCATCTTCAACTGCAGATCTTAGTCCTGATGTTCAATCAGGACTTGTGACACAACTTCAGACATTCAATGAAAACTATGACAATTCCAACTTTTCAAGTATCTATACCTTAAAGAATGAGCTGCAAAATACATTGCAAAATGCATACTGCACAACTAAAACTGCGCAGCTTGCATCTGTATTGAGAGCAGCGGACAAACTGTCACAACTGCTTCTGCCGGACAGACGGAATTGTTTCCCTATAACGATTGATGGTTTAGAGTCCTTAACTGTTGACAATTTTACAGCAGATAATTTTAATAAAAACAAATTATAAAGTAACTGGAGCTTACTGATCAGATGAAGATATCAAGCGGTTCACCGGCTTACCGCTTGATTACCAGTGAAAACTGGTACGTAGTGATACCTTTAAAAGAAGACACCGCAAAAGAATTTCAGAAATCTAATTTACAGAATGCAGGTTCGCATAGATAAAGACAGTGAAAAGATGTGTCCGCTTTCTCTGTTCTTGAACGAGATGGGAATTTCTATGGTGTTCTGACCTTTGACAACTCTATGATTCGTTATGCATCAGAGCGTTTTCTGAACATAGAACTTATCTTAGAAGATGAGTGTGGCCTGAAGATTCCCAAAATCTGCCGTAGTAGAAGAGCAGTTCTTTGTAATTCCTCATGATTACATTACAAACGGAGTGGTAACAGCTCTTTAGAAGGTGTTATGGTTTTGGATTCAAAAGGAACTGCCTCATTTCAGGCTGTTGATATCTATGACACCTCCGATGATGGAGAAGTTTATTTAAGTCGAGATCAGCTGAAATCCGGAACAGTGATTGTAAAACCGGATTCTTCTGATAGTTATACGATTGATACCCAAAAGCCATTAAAGGAGTCTACAATATCAATAAAGGATACGCTATTTTCAAAAAAAGTATCCATTTTATGTGAAAGCGACGAATATTACATTGTTCAGGAAGGAGATTCTTATGGACTTTTCAAATTACGATCATATCGTACAAAAACGGAGCCAGTGTTTCCTCTGATGATGTTGTATTTCAGTAATTTGGTTTTTGTAGCCCTTTGAAAATTGGATACAAAAATCCGAAAGAGGAGAATCAAATTTAAAAGGAGAGATAACTTATGCTAGAAACACAGTTAAAAGAAGTAGAAGCAAAGATTCAGGCAGCCTGTGACTGTGCCGGACGCAAGGGAAGAAGTTACATTGATCGCCGTAAGTAAGACAAAACCGATAGAAATGCTTCAGAAGCTTACGATCTCGGTGTCCGTGTGTTTGGTGAGAATAAAGTGCAGGGAAATCACAGCCAAATACGATGCACTTCTGATGATATCCACTGGCACATGATCGGACATCTGCACCACCAATAAAATATATTATTGATAAAGTAGATCTGATCCACTCTGTCGATTCTGTCAAAGCTTTAGAGACAATTGAAAAGGAAGCTGCAAAAACATAATCTTACAGCTAATATTTTAATTGAAGTAAATGTTGCTCAGGAAGAAAGTAAGTTTGGACTTAAACAGAAGAAGTTCTCCCGTTTATTGAAAAGATTGCAAATTTCGAACATATCAAGGTCTGCGGACTGATGACAATTGCACCTTTTGTCGATAATCCGGAAGAAAATCGTCAAATTTTCGCAAAATTTACATAAATTATCTGTTGACATTAATGAGAAAAACATTGATAATGTTTATGTGAACATACTTTCAATGGGAATGACCAATGATTACGAGGTTGCCATAGAAGAGGAGCAACTATGGTTGAGTTGGAACTGGTATCTTTGGTGCAAGGAACTATAATATCTGACTTAATTTATTAACCTGATGAATGAGTTACTGTTTACAATATTTTGAACAGTAATTGAATAGTATCATTTTTCGTTGGATCGTATGAATAAAAAAGAGCGCCACCTGAAAAAGGGGACAAGATAGAGTGAAAAAATGGGTGTATTTGATAAATTTCTTGACATCATGAAGTTAAATGATGACGATTATGATGACGATGAATTTTATGATGATGATGATTTTGCAGATGACGGTGATTTTGAGGAAAAACCGCGTCGTTCTTTCTTCGGTAAGAAGAATAATAAAGAGGAATCTTTCAATGACTTTGATGCTGATGAAGATAAGACGTTTCAGCCTTCTGCTTCCAGCAAGGTTACACCAATGCGTCCTGCTGCAAAACACGGCGGAAACATGGAAGTATGCGTTGTAAAACCAACTTCAGTAGATGATTCCCGTGAGATCACAGAGACATTACTTGCAGGCCGTACTGTAATCCTTAACTTAGAAGGTATGGATCTTGAGATTGCACAGAGAATTATTGATTTTATTTCCGGAGCAGCATTTGCGATCAGCGGAAACCTTCAGAAGATTTCCAGCTATATCTTCCTTGTTACACCTACAAATGTTGATATTTCCGGTGATCTTCAGGATCTTCTCAGTGGATCTATGGAAACACCAAGTGTTCGTGGGAAGATACTAGAATTTAACTTCAACTATAGGAACTGGATTTTAGAATTATTATGATAAAAAGAAAAATCAGAAAAAAAGAAACAAAGCTTTTGGAACACAGATTTATTGAACTTTCCAGAATTGCTTTTTGAACGTGAGATTGTTACATATTCGGATTTTCTTAACCTGAATGATCAGAATATCCTGCATACCCTGCCAAAGAACAGGCTTTATTCAAGATATGTTCTCTTTGGCGGGTATGATATGGCGGAGCGTCAGATGGCTGCATTTATCCCTGAGGCTCTTTCTTTGCGTTATGGGGTATCTGATATTACTCGAAAGAGATTAATTATCCGTTTTGTGCCGTGAAAATAGAACCAAAAAATAAAAGATTTTCCGAAGACCTGACTCACAGGGATTTTCTTGGTTCCATATTAAATCTTGGGATTGACCGTTCAAAAAACCGGAGATATTCTTGTGACAGAAGATTCAGCACTTCTTTTTTATCAATAAGGACCTTTATCTGTTGTAACAGAAGACTTAACCCGGGTTCGCCACACTGTTATAGATAGTTCTGTCATCAACTTAGATATGATAAACTACACACCTGATTTCCAGCAGATAAAAGGAACTGTTTCATCTGTTCGCTTAGACAGTCTACTTCCACTTGCATTTTCTTCTTCCAGAAGTAAACTGTCCGGACTCATTGAAGGCGCAAAGGTCTTTGTAAACGGCAAATTGATTACAAGCAATGGATATCAGGTAAAAAGAAGGAGATCTTATCTCTGTACGCGGATTAGGTAAGTTCCGTTTTGAGGAAGCGGGGAAAATCACTAAAAGAATCGGATCAGTGTAACTATTCGAAATATGTATAATCTAAAAAAGCTTAGAAAAGAGGAGCTTATCGACTCATGAATAATACAAAACAAAGACAAAGAGTTATCTTTTCGCTGCCATTGGGTTTCTGCTCACATTAGCACTTGACCAATGGACCAAATATCTTGCATCTACTATTTTACGCCGTCTCGAGTCTTTCTCTTTGATTTCGGGTTTTTGAACTTCGCTATCTTGAGAACTGCGGAGCTGCATTTGGTATTATGCAGAATCGACAGATTGTATTTGTGGTCGGAGGTATTATTATACTCGCTGTTATTTTGTATCTGTACCAGAAGATGCCATTTACACCACATTACAGACCACTGCGTATCTGTGCTGTACTGCTTGCATCCGAGCCGTGGGAAATATGATCGATCGTGTGAAACTTGATTATGTTGTTGACTTTTTCTATTTCCGACTGATTGATTTTCCAATCTTTAACGTGGCAGACTGCTATGTTGTAATTGCATGTATTTTATTTGTTGTTCTCATTTTATTTTATTATAAGGACGACAACGATTTTGAGTTTTTAAATTTTAAAAACAGATAAAAACCCACAACAGGAAGGATTCTGAAAGCTTATGGAAGAACTTCATTTTAATGCGGATATTACAGGGAAAGGATCGATAAATTCCTTGACGGGAGAATAGAGAGCCTTTCCCGTTCTTATATCCAGAAATTAATTAAAGAAAAAAAATTCTTGTAAATCAATTACCGGTTAAAGCGAATTACAAGTTAACAACAGGGGATACTATCATTCTTCAGATCCCTGACCCGGAACCACTTGATATTCAGCCCGAAAATATTCCTCTGGATATTCTCTATGAAGATGATGACATTCTCGTCGTTAACAAACCAAAAGGAATGGTTGTACATCCTGCACCGGGACATTACAGCCATACGCTGGTCAATGCGGTTCTATATCACTGTGGAGAAAAACCTGTCAGGAATCAATGGTGTAATCCGTCCGGGAATCGTCCATCGGATTGACATGAATACAACCGGTTCCCTTCTGATCTGTAAAAACGATAAAGCCCATCAGATTCTTGCAGAACAATTGAAAGAACATTCTATCACAAGAAAGTATCACGCTATCGTACATGGCAATCTGAAGGAGGATACAGGCACTGTAAACGCTCCGATTGGTCGGCACCCTACAGATCGTAAGAAGATGAGTACAAAAGCACCAAATGGGCGACATGCAGTCACCATTACCGTGTATTGGAAAGATTTGGTAATTTTACCTACATTGAGTGCCAGTTGAAACCGGTCGGACACATCAGATCCGCGTTCATATGTCCAGTATCGGACATCCAATTCTGGGCGATGAGATTTATGTCCTGCAAAATGTCCTTATAAACTCCAGGGACAGACTTTGCATGCAAAAATCTTGGTATCACTCATCCATCTACAGGAGAATACATAGAATTTGACGCACCTTTGCCAGAACTATTTTAAAAGATTTATTAAATAAATTAAGAAAACAAAACTAAGTATAGGAAATAGTATAGGAAATAGTGAATTGACATTGTCTTTTTCATCTTTTTGGTTATAATATACATAAGATTTCATAGACTTGAAAGGAGTGTGACTTATTATGAAGACAAATACTATTATAACAATCGGACGTCAGTACGGAAGTGGTGGAAAAGAGATCGGACATTTCGTTGCCGAGGCATTTGGAATTAAATTATACGACAAAGAAATGCTTGCGTGCAGCAAAAGAAAGTGGTATCTGTGAGGAATTATTTGAGACTCATGACGAAGAAGCCGACTAACAGCTTTCTGTATTCCCTGGTTATGGATACATATTCCATGGGATATGCCAGGCAACACATACACGGAGATGCCTATCAATCACAAAGTTTTTCTTACAGTTTGATGCAATTAAAAGATTGCAGATGAGGACCATGTGTCCTGGTAGGCCGTTGTGCAGATTATGCACTTGAATCCTATCCAAATGTTGTCAGCATCTTCATTCGTGCAGATATGGAAGATCGTATTCGTCGATGTAGCAACAAGACTTGATCTTACGGATGCGAAAGCAAAGATCTGATCAATAAGACGGATAAAAAGAGAGCAAAAGCTATTACAATTATTATACAAACAAGAAGTGGGGAGGCAGCCACTATGAGCTTTGCTTAAACAGTTCTGAACTCGGAGTACAAGGTACAAAGGAAAGCAATTGAACAGTATATTCTTTTAAAAAAAGTATTGAAAAAGCAGAAAGCGCAGTTATTGTTTAATCTTATTTATTAAAATGTATAGTGCAAGGATACAGAAGGCAGTAGTGCATTCTTTCTGTATCCTTTTTATCTATTCTTATTCTTTTTACTTCCTATACTTCACGAAGCTTTACAGCACCGCCTGACGGCGTCGGTCTTCATGATTGCTGCATAATGTTTCTTTGTTGTATTGACATCTTTATGCCCCAGAACATCTGCGACAAGATAAATGTCTCGGTTTCTTTATAAAAGTGCTGTTCCGTAAGTGCTGCTGCAGTTTATGTGGAGTTATCTTCTTATTCGGGTGACCTCTGGCGTACTTCTTTACCATATTTTCAACTGCCTGAACGCCCATACGTTTTGCGCTGGGTAGACAGGACAGTGCGTTTTTCGTGACGGAGGTGGGTATGGTTGCTTCCTGGTCGTGTAAAGATACGTCTTTAATGCATTCTCAACACGCTTCGCAGAAATACACAACCATCTGATTCCCACCTTTTCGTGTTACAGTAATTCCGTTATTCTTAAATCAATATCCTGGAGATCAGTCCAACACACATTCTGATACGGATTCTGTTCCAAGCAAGCGTCAGAATTGCCAGATCTCCCGATTTTTTGTCTTGCTTTCAAAATAGGCTTTCCGCTGACCTGTAGATTATCCCTCATGATCAACGCAATCCAGTAGCATTGCGATCTCATCCGTATCAAGCCGTATGATCGCTTTCTCGTCGCATCTTTGGCATCTCCACAAGCAACGTAGGGTTCTTTCTGATAGTGACGCTTAAAATAATATCCATAAAAGCTGCGAAGCGCAGACATCTTTCTTGCAAGTCCCTTTTCCGTGTTTGTGATACATTTTTCTTCGTCATTCTTATAGACCTTAGCAATACGTAACTT
>VOFH01002387.1_pt1 | contig 19142 bp, 37 predicted proteins | sample 5384091 | NCBI WGS metagenome assembly VOFH01 (sample SAMN12384727, study PRJNA508395) | human gut metagenome | isolation source: healthy gut G | host: Homo sapiens
CTTTAGGTTGTCCATCGAATAAGGTTTGACCATAAAATACTTGGCTCCTAAAGAAAGCGTATGCTGGATGATTTCTTTGCTGGCAAACCAGGATGTGATGATCACTTCCGGCCTAAGCTGCGGCGGCATCTGCACTACCTGCTCCAATACGCTGATTCCATCCTGCTGTGGTACGATCAGATCCAATACCAAAACGTCTGCCTTGATGAGCTGTTCTTGGGAAACGCAACCGTCCTGTACGGTATCCATCAGCGTAATCCCATCGTCCGCCGCGAAGTAATCTGCCACTTGTTGGCAAATCTCTTCTTCATCTTCGATCATCAATAGTTGTCTGTTTTCCATGTTACATCCTCCTCATTCTTCCCACTCATTTGTTGTCCTTGTTACAAGTTTCACCCTTACGCTCGGCATATTACCATATTTCTTGGGAAAAGATACTAGATGAGTTTAGTTGTTTCGACGCAATTCGTTTGGATTCGTCAAATTTGCTAAAAAACACGACTGGTTACCTGTACCATGCGCTATAAAATCGGAGGTTTTCTTAATGGTATCGCCTGCATCTCGCCGACAAATCAAATATTTCTGCGTATTGATTGCAATCTGCTTTACAGTTCTCATTATTTCCCTCTTTTTTGTTACAAATCGTACATGGATCCGACTATCGTCAGCAGGCCCAAGCCTTGCAGGTACGCACACTGACTTCAAAGGGTGCGCGCGGCCGGATACCGACCGCTATGGGACGGAGAGCTGGCCGGCAATCGCATTTCCTATCAGGTGATGTTCTTTCCCTCGAAGCGGAAAAAAGAACAATGGAACACCAGCCTTGCCGCTGCTTTGACGCTGATGCGCAGTGCGGGCATCGAATGCGAATATCCTCTGCCTATTGAACTACATGAATCCGGGTTTGTCTACAATCAATCATCAGAAGAGATTGCTGCCTTTTTTATCTCAGCATAAATTGCCAGAGAATACCAGCGCGGCCGACGCCGTCAGGCGCTGATGGACAAATATGAGGCAGGGGATGTGCCAGGGGAGATTGCTTTGGACCTTTTGGGGCTGCGCAGCCCAGCTTAGCCTTCAGTCTTATCGTTCCTATCTGCCAATCTGCCTTGGCGAAAGCGAGGATTTTTCCCTGTGCGCCCGCATCATGGAATACAAAACAGCCTGGTATCCGCATCCAAACCCATTATACCCGTTCCTACCCCCAAGGGAAACCTTGTGTCATGTTTTTGGGCAGTGTGGGCAAAATCCCCGCCGACGAGGCGGACATCATCAGAACAGGGCTATGATATTTCCAGCGACATCGTAGGCAAGAGCGGGCTGGAGCAAACGCTGGAACCCTTGCTGCGCACAAAAAAAGGACAAACCCAGCTTTCCCGTCAATAGCCTGGGCCTATCTACTTCTTCTAATGCTATCAATTTGGCAGAGGACGGAGAAACTGTGGTTCTTACCATAGACCTAACCCTTCAACAGGCAGCGGAAAAAGCGTTGCGGCAAACCATGGCGGACATTCAGGCCGGTAAGCTGGGGGAAGCATACTAACGCGGAAATTAGCGCTGCGGTATGCATCGATGTGCATACCGGAAAGTGTTGGCCTTGGCTTCCGAGGCCAGGCTATGATCCCAATGTTTTTACCGAAACACTGCCGGATGCCGTGTGGCAGGCGCTCAGCCCTTCGTATGTGACGGCCAGCGGCAAGGTAAACAGTGACCCTACCTTGCCGAGGCCACTGGTCACAACGCCGTATCCGCCGCCTTCCCACCCGGCAGCGTATTCAAGCCCATCACCGCTGCCGCTGCATTGGGCGCAGATAAGGTTACCGCAGAGGAAACCATCTTGGATCTTGGGCGTTATACAGCCTTTTCCGAAACAGAGGCCCCGGATGCTGGACCTGGAACGAAAGCCATACCACCCCTATGGGTATGTAGATCTTCACGATGCGCTGGAAGGTTCCTGCAACTATTATTTTTATGAAGTTGGGGTGCGCACAGGTTCAGAGCAGCTTGAAGCCACCGCAGAAAAAGTTTGGCCTGGGGCAGCAAACCGGCATCGGGTTGTCCGGCGAGGCCAGCGGTATGATGGATGGACAAAAAACAGCGACACGCCTTGTCAACAAGCGTGTCGCCGCTCAATTAAAATCTATGGGATATACCGTAGACGAGGAAACGCTCAGCCAAACATTGGCCCCGATCCTCAGCGCCCCCTCCTTACAAAAAGCACGGGAGCAGTTTACGCCGCTTGGCATTCATCCAGATGATATTCCTGCTTTATACCAAACCATCAACGACAACCGTTGGCGCGAATCACGCGTCCTGGCAGCCGCCATAGGCCAAGGCGCAGACAGCGTTACCCGCTACAAATGGCCAACGCCATCGCGGCGCTGACCCAAGCTGGACGCCGCTATCAGCCCCAGCTAGTTCTCTCGCTGCCGGACAGCCAAGGCCGCCAATCCTCTAAGATCGTCTGCGAACCCTTTATGGAAACACAGGATGTGCAGGATATCTAAACGGCATGCGGGCGGTCACGCAGCCGGGCGGCACGGCCGCCAAATATTTTTCCGACTGTACCGTGTCTGTAGCTGGCAAAACAGGCACCGCCCAAAGTGAGGGCCGAGATGCGTATGCTTGGTTTGTCGCGGCAGCGCCCGCCGAAAATCCCAGCATTGCCATTGCCGTTGTCATCGGCCAAGGCGGCCATGGCAGCTATGCCGCGCCTGTGGCCAAGGCGATCATTGAAGCTTATTTTGCTCCCGGTACAGGCAGCGATTTGGCCAAGGAAAAAAGCATGCTTCGTTAAACGGCCAATGTTCTTCCCGTTTCGCCATCCTGTGCCAAGACCCAGTACCCGTCTCGGTAGATGCTGAAGCCCTGCAAATAGGCCGGCGGCTGGGGCGCATATTCTCCCGGCACCGCCACAGCCATGGCAACGCTGATGCCCTTGCGCTCTACACAGCCCAACAGATAGTACCCATATCTGCTAGGAGCCTCTACTCGTTTCCATTTCCATTGGCCGGCATATTCCCCGCCCAAAGCTGGCCCTTGTATCTCCTCTTTTACAGGGTTTTCCTGTGTTTCGCTCATGGGGTTTCTCTGATTTTGCGATCTCGCTCGCAACGCCCCTGCTTCTAAAACAGATTCTTGGGCCGTCATGGCTTTTGCTTCTTCCTCGAAGAACGGTTGTGCCGGGCCTTCCTCTTTTCTAATTCCTCTTCGGCCAGTGGTTTCTTCCTCCAGCTGCAAAGGCTCGGAGATCGCTTCTGCGATCTGCTGAGCCAACCGCTCAGTTGCCTTTTCGCCGGCATTCTGTTCTGTTGCAATTATGACCGGCTCCTTAGCCTCCGCATCCTGGCCCTGCAATTCTGATGAATCAGCCGGGATATCTCCTCAACATCCAACGCGGTTTGTGCGTCAGATTCTGCTGGCAGCTCCCTGCATGGGCTGTGCCTGTTGCAGCAGCGTCTCAATGAGCGGCGTCGTCCGTTCTTCCTCTCTTTCTTTCCGTTGTACCGTTTCCATCCATTTGCGTCCCCCTGTTGAGCACTAAGCGTTGCGCTCCCTTCTGCCCCGGAGAAAGCGGGAAAGTGTACCCTGTATTGTGCATTTCTTCCGATGGGCCTTCTGCTTGGCTTTCCGGCTGTTTTCTTCCTTTGGGGATGCTCTGGCTGGGATACGGATGCTGGGAGCCGTCTGTGCTTGCCCGCTGGCCTTTTCCTCTCTCTGCTGGCGCTGTGTCGAATTCTGGCCTGCATATGGATCCAATCCGCTCTGGGATCGCATGATTCTCCCAGCGCTACCAGCTGACCGCCCTGGTCTACAATGGCCGCCTCGATACGGGTATTTTGCAATGCCGTTTTACCTGTAGCCTCAGCTCTCTGCCGTTGTGGCGCATTTCCCACTGCCTTAGCCTGTCTCCATCCCATATATATAGGGGTGTACGATCCTCTTTGTATCCTCGAAAGGCTTGCCGAAACATTGCAGGCCTGGTGTGTGTAAAACAATTTGACAAATCCCTGTGCCCGTGCGCCCGCTTTGGTCTCTTAGCACAATGTACTGCCGCCACATACTCATGACATTCTCCTCCTTTGCTGCTCTGATTATGTGTATGCATCGGCGCACGAAAAAAAACAGGCATTTGCCTGTTTTTTTCTGATCTTTGCTCGCATAGCCGCTATGGACTCTCTGCCAAAACCGCCAACACAGCATCGGATAGCGAAATATAGTCATCGATACACAGCCGCTCTCCACGATCTGTCGGAGACAGCCCGGCCATTTCGATGGCATTTGGGCTCGCTCTCTGCCCATCTTTGAAAGTTGGCCAAATTGTTGCATAAGGTCTTGCGCCGCATTGCAAACGCGCTGCGCACCACCTCAAAAAACAGCGCTTCGTCTTTCGGCGCTCTGGCATAGGGCCGCCGCCGCATCCTTACCACCGTCGACTCTACATCAGGCTGCGGGAAAAACTGGCAGGCGATACTTTTAGCACAGTCTCCACCTCTGCATGGTACTGCACTGCAATGCTCAACGAACCATAGATCTTGCTGCCTGGCGCTGCACAAAGCCGCTGCGCTACCTCCTTTGCATCATCAGCACCATGGTTTGCGCACAGGGGCAGTTCCTGCAACAGCCGCATCAGAATGGGCGTCGTAACATAGTACGGCAGGTTAGCCACCACCGCCGCAGGGCCACAGGGCACCAAGGCCGCTAAATCTTCCTTGAGCGCATCCCCATGCACCAGAGTAAATGTATCCGCATGGATCTTCCCCTCAAAAGCCGGCACATGCCCGCATCCAGCTCCAACGCCGTGACTCGCTTGGCCTTTTGAATCAGCCGTACCGTCAGTGCACCCGGCCCCGGCCCAATTTCCAGCACATGGCATTGGGATAAGTCTCCGGCTGCGCTCACAATGGCGTCGCACGCCCTCTGATCGCATAAAAGTTTTGGCCCAGCCCTTTGTTTGGCGCAAGGCCATACGCCTCCAGCGCCTCTCTCAGCTGTGCACGGCTGGCCCCATCGTATTGCAGTACCATGCTGTCTCCCTTTCTATGGACGGCGGCAGATTGTCACCGTTACATTGCGTTTGCGCCCCATCGTAGAGGCAGTCCTCCTTGGTATCCATAAATAGATCAATGGATACCAACGAAGAATCATTGGCGCCAGTGTCCTCAGCCACGGCATACCCGTAGCCCGGCACATAAAACATCGTGCCATATCCAAAGATTCTTGGATTCACAGCACACATGCCTACCTTCGGCCACTTGCCCGTAGCAGTGCGGCGGCCGGTATGGTATAGGCCGTGATCTGGTCTACCGTTACCTTCCGGATCACCATGCTGCTGGTCGGCGTTTCCGGTAGGCCCTTTACTGCAGGATTCATCGGCGGCCCGGTACCGATCAGCACCACCTTGTTGACGGGCTCTTTTTTACTTCGTTGGAGGTCTCCACGTTTTACTTCCTTGCCGTCTTTATACACGACCTTTTCCTTGATGGTGCGCACACCCTGTTCGCCCTTTGGCCGAAATCTCTGTTTCCCCGCGCTCTACCCGGTTGCTCTTTTTCTCCACCGTCTCAAACGCTAATTTTTTCCGTGCGCGTTTCTGTACGGATCGCCAACCGTACCAACGAAACCGTCATTCCATCCCTGATCTCAGTATCCAAAGACGGCGAAATTTCGTCCTCGGTATCATATTCAAGCCGGATTTATCCAGCGCGTCCTTTACCGTACCCCTTGGCCAGCATGACAGTAGTATCGCCTGCCTTGGCCAAAATGCGAATCTCCTTGGCCCGGGTAATGGCCACAGACATATCCTCTGTGATCTCGGTATCCAACGGCGTATCGATCAAGTCATCTGCGCCCAGCGATACGCCCGCCTTTTTCAAGGCTTGCTGCAGGTTCCCTGCGCAAGCTTTGTCTGCACCTGTTTTGCCATCCCCCGTATCGATGGTTATGGTTTTGGTAATGAATGATATGTACGGCCATTTCGTCCGCCAGCTCTGTCTCCAGCGGTGTGTCGATTACGTCGTCTGCTTCCAGCACAATACCCGCTTCTGCCAGCATTTCCTCTACATTTGGCGTGGCAGTGCGAATCTGTGTGACCATGTACCATTGTCATCTACGGACAGATATACATACCTGCCTTCAAAATAGTACCAACCGCCCCAACCCAGTGCTGCGCATACCAAACAGCCCAGTATGCCCACTGCCAGCCGTTTTCCAGCCGCTGCGTTTTTCCATTGTCTGTGCAGAAACAGTCGCTTTTTCTTCTAACGGCTTTGGCCCACTAAAGGGTTTTTCTGCTGTTTTATTTTTTTTTCGCTACCGATTCGGCAATCTGCTTTTTCTTCGCCTTTTGCTTTTTCGGTTAAAATCTATAATCTTTCCTTTATATTTCGGCTCAGACTGATCCGGCTGCGGCCGATATACCAAAGGCTTTTGCTTTTTTTGGGCAGCGGCGCTACAGCAGCCATCACGACAGAGGGTTTCGCGGCTTCCACCGCCTCCTGCCGTGCCGGCCCGGCATTTACCACCTTCGCGCTTTGTGCCGGCGGCTTTGTCGTCACTGCCCGTCCTCTATTCTTCCTCGTCTTGCAGAGGGCATTCCATACCCACTGGGCCAAGGCATATATGCCGATAAAAGGCAGCGCCAAAACAGACGCAACCGCATGCGCTGCACGCCCTGATCGTTCGCTTTGCCTTTGCCAAAAGCCCTCTGCGCCGAGACATCCCAAAGTCCTTATTCGTTTTCAAGATGGAGGATGTCTGCTCTCCACTGAAAACCATGAAGTCTCGTTTGCGCAATCGGCTTTTTCGTCTGCGCCTGAGGCATCTAAGCCCTCCCATCCCATTTGAATGTAGAGAAATTATAAGCCCCTATGGTACAAAAAGTGTCAAATTTTGACTCAAAATCGCAAAGTTTTTTAATATTTTTTTTGTGTTTTTCCGCGTTTTTGACCCCATTCCCTATTTTCCTTCATTCGCCATATTTTGTGCCGTATAAAAATACCCTTCCCGGATGGAGGAAGGGCATTTTTTCTTATAGGCTGCCCATACCATTTTGCAGATCGGTGCTTCCCAAGCGCCGATCACACGCTGAAATTGTAAGGCGGCCGGATACCGACAACGAAAGCAAACGTTGTATTTGCAATCCACTGCCGTACATTTGACCGGACTGTTTCTCTGGGGCGGCTGTCTGACAAAATCCTTCATGGCCGAATCCTCCTTTGAAGAAATCCGCTGGTCTTGATGCCGGGCCTTGCAGGCATTTTCCTGGCCGGTTTCCGCGGGACTAAATGAATGACATCGGGTATTGTTTTTTCCGCGCCCCTGTTGATGACCGATACCAAGGGTGCCGCGCATACGCCCTGTGCGTTGTGCTTGCAGCGCATGCTGTTGCAAGCAATGGGGATACGCTGGTTATTTTGCTTTATAGCTGCAGCAGAGGGTATGTTCTGCGCTTCCGTCCTGTTTGCAGCCAATGCTGATGCTATCCAGCGTACATTCCTTGCACTGCTCGTTGAAACGGCAGCTGTCTACGCTACAATCGATGATGGTTTTGTGTTCAAACATGCTTTGCACCTCCTCGTCCTAATCCGTGGTCAATGATAGTATGCGCAGCATAAGGATTTTGTCTCTGGCAAAATCCGCCAAGGTGCTGTACAGTTGAAAACAACTGGAAAATCATGTATGCTTGGTATGTTAATTTTGTACGTAAACGAGGACTTTTATGGCGCTTTTGGCAGCTTACAACATTGCAAAAATCGTATGGCGACAGAGTCTTGTTTTCCTCTGTCAATTTTGAGTTGCAGGCCAAAAGCCGTACTGGCCTAGTTGGGGCAAATGGTACGGGCAAAACCACGCTGTTTCGGCTGTTGGCCGGGCAAGAGCAAGGAACAGCGGCCAGATTTCTCTGATAAAAATACCAAAATTGGCTATATGGAACAGCATGCGGCTTTTGAAAGAAAGATCCGTTTATGAGGAAACGCTGTCTTATTTTCTCCGTTGATGGCAGACGAAGCTGCGTTAAAGAGCAACTCAACCATCAAATTGAACGCCAAACCGGGGATCTGGATCAGCTTGTGAAAAAAGCAAAACGCTTTGTTGGAACGCTATCAGCAAAACGGCGGGCTTACCTATCGGGGCCCGCACCCGCAGCATGCTGCTTGGCATGGGGGTTTTCACAAAGCGATCTGTCTTTGCCAATGAAAGCGCTTTCTGGCGGCCAGCAAAGCAAAGTGCAAATGTGCAAACTGTTGCTCTCTGGCGCGGATCTCCTGCTTTTGGACGAACCAACCAACCACTTGGACATCAAAGCGTAGAATGGCTGGAAAGCTTTTTGCAAACATATCCGGGTGCGCTTTTGGTCGTTTCCATGACCGTTATTTTTTGGATAAGATCTGTACGTCGATCCTGTCGCTGGAGCACGGCAGCGTGAAACGCTATGCGGGCAACTACTCTCAGTTTTACCAAAAACGCGAACAGCAACGCATAGAAGAAGAGCGTCATTATAAAAATGCACAAAAGAAATACAGCGCATGGAGAACATGATCGCAACTGCGTCGCTGGAATCGTGAAAAATCCATCCGAACGGCGGAAAGCAAAGAAAAAGCAGCTGGCAAAATTGAAGGATAGCGTTAAAGCACCCACCTATTGCCCCCAACGCTTGGTTTTTCGTTGTCCGTTGCGCAGGCTAGCGGACAGGATGTGCCATAGCCGAGCACCTGTCCAAAGCCTACAACAAACCGCTGTTCACCGATGTATCTCTGCATATCCGGAAAGGAGGCGAGTATTTTTGCTGGGGCCAAATGGCTGCGGCAAAACCACGCTGTTCCGCATTTTGATGAAAAAATTAAGCCGGACGTTGGTTTGGTGCAGTATGGCGCCAATGTACGGCCGGCTATTATGACCAGACACACAAAGCGGGCTATCCCCCAGGCAACAGCCTGGAGAGATCAAAATGCATATCCGCATGTGAACGATACCCAAGCGCGCAGCACTGGCGATGTTTTTATTTCGGGGTGATGATGTTTTCAAACCGATTGCCGCGCTCTCCGGCGGTGAAAAGGCTCGGATCGAGCTATTAAAACTCATGCTCTCGGAATCAAATTTCTTGCTTTTTGGATGAGCCGACAAACCACCTGGACGCCGATTCGCGGGAAGCGTTGGAAAATGCCCTGGAGGCTATGAAGGCACGCTGTTTGCCATAACGCATGACCGGTATTTGGCCAACCGATTGGCAACGAGAATCCTCGCCTTCACGCCGGATGGATTGCGCGAAAGCCTGGGCAATTATGATGATTATCTGCGAAATGCAGAGCAATGGGCCCAGCTGGCACAGCCGAGCACGGAGAAAGCGCCAAAAGCTGCCGTCGTTACGCAAAGCAAGCAGCAACGTGAATCCTCCATTCAGCTTCGCAGGCTAAAGGCACAGCTTCGTAAATGTGAAGATGAAATCTCTAAGCTGGAAGAGGCCATTGCCCAAAGTGAGCAGCAGCTTTCCGATCCGTCTCTTGCATCAGATTATCAGAAAATGATGGAGGTTACCGATACGATAGATGCGCAAAAGCAGCAGCTGGATCAAGCGATGGAGCGTTGGGAATGCTTGAGTCTTGAAATTGGAGAATAAGCTCCATTTGATAAAAATACCAGAAGGGGTATGTGAAAAATGCCAAAGTTTTTAAATGAAGAATTTACCTGGATGAACCCAGGAACGCTAACGCCAGAAGAAAACGGTTTTCCATTGCTGCTCCTCCGCATTCTGATTTTTTCAGAGATCCTACGGAGGACAAGCTCATCTGTGAAAATGCGCCGTTCTTTTTATACGGAAGTCACGGGCGATTTTGTCCTGCGCGCTACGGTGTGGCATGATTTCATTGCGGCAGGGGATGCTTGTACATTGATGGTCATGGATACGCCGACCTTGTGGGCCAAGGCATGCTTTGAGCAAACATATTTCGGTTCGCATACCGCCGTAAGCGTGGTCACCAACGGCTTATCCGATGACGCCAATGGGCAAAACATCATAGAACAAGAAGCCATTACCCTGCAATATGCGCGCAAGGGAAATACCTTTGCCATCCACTATTCGCTGGATGGAGAGCACTTCTATATGATGCGCCTTTTCAATCTACCGATGCGTGAAACGGTCAAGGTCGGTTTTGTGGCGCAATCCCCTGCAGGCGAAGGCGGTATTATGCATTTTAAGGATGTATCCTTAGAACACCGCAGCATCCAGGATATGCGCGTGGGCCGCTGAGTTGTATGCCGGCAATGCCAATATGCCAAACCCAATCGTGTTTTTGAATGAAAAAAGCCGTGGCAATGCCACGGCTTTTTGATTGCATCAAAAGATACCGTCTATCTGTCCCTGTTCATTGATACAAATGTTTTCCGCCGCTGGTTTTTTCGGCAACCCCGGCATTGTCATCATCTGCCCCGTCAAGGCGACGATAAAGCCTGCCCCAGCGGATACTTTCATGCTGCGCACGGTCAATACAAAGTCCTGCGGCCGTCCCTTTTTCTTTGCATCATCGGAAAGAGACATTTGTGTCTTAGCCATGCACACAGGCGTTTTGCCAAAGCCATTTTCCGTAAGGCTACGCATTTGCTCTTTCGCTTGGTCGGTAAAGGAAACATCCTTTGCTCCATAGATCTTGGTAGCGATCGTCCGTATTTTGTCCTCTATGCTCTGTATTTGGTCATAGAGGAAATGCGGGACCGTTGTTGGGCGTTTCCATCGCCTGCAATACAGCATCCGCCAGCGCCAGCGCCCTGGCCGCCTTTGGCCCATACCTCTGTCAGTACCGCTTTGACGCCCAGTTCGTTTTCACAGAAGGACAGCACGGTTTCCAGTTCCTCATCGCTATCCGATACAAAGCGGTTGAGCGCCACCACCGTAGGCAGCTGGAATTTCTGCGCCATGTTTTCTACATGCGCCTGCAGGTTGCAAAGGCCCTGGCGCAGCGCCTGTACATTCGGGATATTGAGATCGTCCTTGGCCACACCGCCGTGGAATTTCAAAGCGCGTACCGTAGCAACAACGACGCAAGCATCCGGCCAAATACCCGCTTTGCGGCATTTGATATCAAAAACTTTTCCGCCCCTAGGTCCGCGCCAAAGCCCGCCTCCATCACAGTGACGTCCGCCAGCCTGCGCGCCAGGTTTGTCGCCGCTACTGTATTGCAGCCATGCGCGATGTTGGCAAACGGTCCGCCATGCACCAGGGCCGGCGTACCGCCCAGGCTCTGCACCAGATTGGGCTGCATTGCCTCTTTCAAAAGCGCAGCCATCGCCCCCTCTGCATGCAAATCCTTGGCCGTAACAGGATGATCCTCCTCGTCATATCCCACAATCAAATTGCCTAGCCGCCGCGTCAGATCCTCCAAATCGCTGGCCAGGCAAAGCGTCGCCATGACCTCGCTGGCCGCTGTAATATCAAAGCCATCTTCTCTGGGCACGCCGTCCTTGCTACCGCCGAGGCCACTTTGGATCACACGAAGCTGCCTATCGTTCATATCCATGCAGCGTTTCCAGGTCACACGCTTGATATGCTTTTCATTCCCTTGAAAATATGATTGTCCACCATGGCTGCCAATAGATTATTGGCCACCCCGATGGCGTGCAGATCGCCGGTAAAATGCAGATTGATCTCATCCATCGGCACAATCTGCGCCATGCCGCCGCCCGTGGCCCCGCCTTTGACGCCAAATACAGGGCCGAGGGACGGCTCGCGCAGCGCTAACATTGTTTTAACGCCTTTTAGATTCAGCCCGTCAGCCAAACCGATGGAAACCGTTGTTTTACCTTCCCCGCAGGGGTCGGCGTGATCGCTGTTACCAGCACCAGCTTCCCCGGCTCATTCTGTTGTACCCGCTCTATGGCCTCCTGATCTATCTTTGCTTTGTTTTTTCCGTAGTAGCAAAGCTCTTTTGGCAAAAGGCCTGCTCTATTCGCAATTTCCTCTAGGGGCAGAGCCACATGCTCCCTTGCGATTTCTACATCCGATTTCATAGCGAAAACTCCCTTTCTCTTTATTTACATTCCTTCGTTGAGAAATTTCACTTTATCCAGCGCCTTTGCCAACGGATATCCCAGGCCAACGCAGGCATTGCCTGGCCGACGCCTACATAAATCACCCCAAGCCAATAGGCCTGCTCGGCAAAGATCGATAGCACGATGGGCACTAGAAGCGCATTGGTGATGACCGGCATACACAGCGCCAGCACCCTGTTTTTCTTTGCAAAGATAGCGACCCCAATGCCCCTAAAAACGTTGCCAACGTGCCAAGGGTGATATCGAGGATTCCTGAACGGGCTCCAGAACAGGTTGCTCAACAAACAGCCTACCGTCAGCCCCGGCACCATCCAAGGGGCTGAATAGTGCCAAAGCGCAAAGCGCCTCGGAAACGCGTACCTGTATGCCTCAAAGCTTATGGGGGCAAATAACCCCGTAGCTGCAATATACAATGCTGCGACCATGGCCGCCAGCGCAAGGGCCTTGATGCTTTTTCCTCCTTTTTCATTCTTTCACACTCCTATGATTTTATTATAACATATACGCCCTGGGAACTCAGAGGATTTTCATCATGGCTAGTCCTTTAATAAGGTTCGCACCTGCCAATGTCTGGCAATTTGTTGCAAAAAAGTTTAATAAATGTTAATATTTTATTACTTTTGGAGGTGCCTATGAGAAAACTGATCCATGGACAGTCTATTTTTCGTGTATTGACTGCTTTCCTTTTATGTTTTACAACAATGCTGGCCCTATCTTCTCCTGTAAGAGCCAATGCTAAGGGTGCTTCACCCTGGCCGAGCTACCCGTACAAATGGAAGCGCTCATAGAGCAGTATCAGGATATCATGGAGAAAAATCCAATCAGCTTTTTGTCCTGGGAGCAAGCCGATACGATTTTTCCCCACAACACAACCGTTGAGGGTTATCGATGTAAGAGACAGGACAGCGTTTTTTTTTGTACAGCGCATTTACGGCTCCTTGCATGCGGACGTCGTACCAAAACAGCAACAGGATACCCAGATCCTGTCAGCACTCTATGGCGGTACATATAGTTGGGATCGGCGCGCCATCGTAGGGTTAGAGGGGGAGGTATTACGCTGCCTCCATGAACGGTATGCCGCACGGAAACGGGATAGAGGGCAACGGCTATCCCGGAGATTTTGTATTCATTTTGTAGACAGCAAAACACACGGCGGGCGCAATGTATGTCCACAACAGCAAGCAAAGATTCACCAAGCCTATGAACAGGGCGGCCAATGGCTCTCTTTGAAGAGAGATGGCACAGCTTTGTTTAGGGCATGGCCAATTTCCCTCTTGACATAATCTTTCTTTTCATTATAATAGACATGCATGGGGCATTGGCACAGTTGGTAGTCCTTCCGGCGTGCTTTACACCATGAGGAAAACTTAACTGGATAGCACTTAACATAACAATATGGGGCATTGGCACAGTTGGTAGTGCGCCTCGTTCGCATCGAGGAGGTCAGCGGTTCGACTCCGCTATGCTCCACCAAAAGGAAGGCAGTCTGATACGCAGACTGCCTTTTTTTTCCAATTCAGAGGAGTTTGATGGTATGAAATGTTTAGAACGATATGCGTGGGTAAAGCCCCGCGTACCCAAAATACCCGCTGGCCGCAGCTTGTTAAGCAACTTCATGCGGCTGTACGCCAGCGCTGCTTACCGCCCCGGACAAGCTCGCTACTGTCAATATATCAACGAAGTACACTTTGGCCAATGGGTTGGCGGCATCGTCGGACTCAAAAGCATCTTGGGCCTTTCCTCCCGTGAACAGGCATTTTTGGTGCTGGAAGAACTATCAAATTGGGGCCTGCTCGAATACGAGTACGACCCAAAATCCAAACGGCTTTCCTACCATATATCGTAAAAACACAGCGCATCGCTGTTCCCACACAAAGGGATCCCCATTTACGCAAGAGAACAAGGATTCCTGTGCGTACCCCTGTACCCTTTACGCAGCCTTTGATTCAGGCCGGCTATGTTTTTGAAGAGATCGACGCCTGGCTTGATCTTTGGATCCATACCATCTATCGGGATTCCGATTCCCCTCTCCAAATATCGTACCACTTGTCCAGTTCGATACCGGCCCAGCTCTCACCTTAGCATCTCTTGGCAACCGGTGGGGATGGGAACGTACAAAGGTGTGGCGCTTTTTCAAAAAGTATGCCGACACCTTTTTTCTTTCAAGCTGCCCGGTTCCTATGGGGCTGTCGTCTGCAACATGATGTATTGCCAAACAGAAAAATGCGCATTCTGTCCGGAAAACCATCTCGCGATTTGTATGCAAAATACTCATTCTCGGACGGAATACGCTTTCCGGCCAAAAACGTATTTACGTCTCAACCGCCTTCTCCGGCTTTTCGGCGCTGTGGTAGGCAAAATGTTTTTTGGCTCAAAAGTCGTGTTGCACCACGCAGTCTATATACGCGCGCGTATATTTCTTCCTGGATAGATCTATCTGGATTATTAGACTGCAAGCGTGTATTTGGTGGTACAAGCTCGGTACGAGATCCCATTATGATACGAGGCGAATAAGATGTCTGAAACAAAAAACTATGAACAACAGGAACATATGATTTTATGCGAGTCCAATAAGTTCGTTCAATATTTGGTGGACCGTGGCTTGCTAAAAGATCCCGAAATCACCGATGAAACCGCTCAAAAACACAATCAAAAAACGAAAATATAACCTATACCACAACACCCTGCTGCTCCTCAAGAACTACCGCAATATATGCTGGCAGTTAAAGGCGTTCCCTGCAAATATTACAGCAGAGCTGGACCAGCCTCTGGCGGAAGTGGACAACATTCTTTCCTTGGTTGACGACCAGCTGGATATGGGCAATCGCAGGTTGGAAAGCCGGCTGCGTTCTTTGCAAAAATCCAGGATACTGATCGACCGGCTCAATGAGGCCGTTGCGATCCTGAAAAACAAAACCGGGCGACGGGCCATTGCTGTACGATGTGATCTATACCGCTTGCCTTCAGCCGGAAGAATTGGGATATGCAGAAATTATTGAACGTCTGAATATCTCCATCCGCCAGTATTATCGTCTCCGTAAACGCGCGGTCAACCTCATCTCCATTCGGTTATGGTCGGCTCCCTCCCGTGAGCTTGAAATCCTATTGGATACCGTTGCACTTTAGAGGCTATGAACGAAGCGTAAAAACCTGGCACAAATCTGCTAACGACATGCATGGGAAAACAGGTTACACTGATACCGTGCCAAGACGGGCATAGGCAAGACGCCGTATCCTCTCGTGATGAGATATACGGCGTCTTTTGTGTAGGAGGAGATGAAATGCAAGCTACAAGGGATAAGCGTTGGTATTGGATGATCGTCAGTGCGGTTTCCGCGCTGATTTTATCCGTACAGCTTTAATGGCCGATGATATTTGGAGCCGGTTTTCTTCCATCATGCGGGATGTATACGGCCAAATCGTCGGTATATCCACCATCGTAGGCGTGACCGCAGCCGCGATTGCGCTCATCGTCCGTATGGTTTCCCGCAACCAGCGCGCTGTGGATGAAGCCACACAATGGCTAAAACGCATTGTCATTACCTGGATCATCCTGAACACGCTCGGCTTTGCGGTAGCTATCTGCAACCGTTGATTGCAGGCGGCAATTATACGGGGTAATACAGCATGCTGGATTGTTTTTGAAGGCATTGCCGAATGGATCGGCGGCATCGTTTCTTCCATGATGGACGCCGTCAGCGGCATTTTTCTCGGCGCCCTGGGCGCTGATATGACCACCATGGAAGAATACTTCCCCTTTGTCAAAAGCGCCTTTTCGGTGTTGCAGTACACCGCTTTTGGGCGCTTTGTTTCCCTCATTACCGTATGGCAGCTATTCCGCAGTTTCGGCGGCCCGATTTCGAATCGGAAAACCCTTGGCAGCTTGTTGCCCGCAGCGCTCTGTTTGCAGTCTTGGTTGCCTACGCCAAACCCATCTTTGAGATCTGTCTATCCATTGCCCGAGCGCCTTATCTCGCACTCATGGATTCAGGGGCAGACGCTTCCTTTACCTTTGCCGGGATTGAAAGCACGCTAACAAACGGACTTACCACCGTAGCTGCCGCCAGTACAATCGTTGGATTGTTGTTGATGATCATCCTGCTTGTCTCCTTGGGATGGAATTATTTTAAGCTGCTGCTGGAAGTCGTAGAACGGTACGTCGTTGTTGGGGTCATGTGCTATACCTCACCGCTTGCCTTTGCCGCAGGCGGCAGCAAAGCCACCCAGTCCGTATTCGAAGCTGGTGCAAGATGGTTGGTTCACAACTACTCCTGCTCGTATTAAATGTCTGGTTTCTTCGCGGCTTTGCATCTTCCGTCGGCCAATTCCTGGCAAACGGCGGTGCGCTCACTTCCAGAAACGGCAACATCTTCTTATGGCTGTTCTGTGCGCTGGCCTACCTAAAGACCGCCCAGCGCTTTGACAGCTATCTTTCTTCCCTGGGCCTGAACGTCGCCCAAACCGGCAGCGCCATGGGGATGGAGATATTGATGGCTTCACGCGCTATTTTCAGGGCTGGGCGGAGGAGGGCGTAACGCCGGCAGCGTATTTGGAGGAGGCACCGGTCCTTCTCCTGCTCCATCCGGCGGCTTTTCCACCAAGTTTGCCCCCAATTCCTTTGTATGGACGCCGTTGTGGACGGTGGTTCCAATATCGCCGCCGGCGGCGGTTGGGATTTGTCGGCCGCTCATTTGGCGCTGTTGCCGCCAACCACGGTGCTGTGCTGTCCGGATCTTCGATTGCCTCTGTGGCTGCCCGGCCGCCCGCCACTTCCGGCTCCATTGCTGGCGATATAGCGGACAGGAGCCTTGGCAACTATATGCCGCATTTGCAAGGACATTCTTTGAGCGACACATCCATCACAGGAGGGCGGATCCAAACAACCGCCTCTTTAGCGGATGAAAAACAGCCGCTCTTTCCTTGTTCGATACCAACCAGTTTGAAACTCGTATATCGCCGTATTCTTTGGTCACTGCCGAAGACGGCAGCCAATGGTATCAAATGGCGTCCGGTGAAGGGATGGGTGCGTTTATTCAACACCTTCTTTTGACGGCTCTGAATCCATGGTCGCCGATACCTTTCCCGGGATTATGGATACGTCTCTGCGCACCGTTGACGACGGCGTACTGGAAGCGAGTTCTAACAATGGGACAAGCCTTTGGTACAACAGCGCGTTGTATGACGAACCGGCAGCCCCCCACGATACCGTGCGAACCGCCGACGGCGTGGGCTGGTACGCGCTGCATCCAAGCGGACCATGCCAGAATTGAGTGGAGATGGAACATTTGACGCTACACAGTTTCGTTCCTTTATGCCAGGCTTCTCCCCAAGTTCTGCTATCTCAGGTTTTTCACCTGCCCAGCAATCCGATGGCTTTTTTGGTATTGCATCAGGACGGCAGCGGCACCAGGTTCTACGATTGTTTCTCACGGCTCGCCGCGCGGCGATTATACGGTGTATGAGGACGGTACGGGGCATCAATGGTTTGCCATTGAAGGAACGCCTTCCGTAGAGCGTGTTCCTATCACCGATTCCAAAGGACAGCCCTTTATGAAAATGGGGAACTTAAAACCACAAGCAAACCCACGATTCGGTATCGGTCTGTTCTCAATCGGTTTGCTTCCCCCGAAAAGAGGAACCCGCTGCAACCCATCCATCCACCCAAACGAAAAATGGAGCGCAAACGCGCTCTGTTTCTTTTTCAGGAGCGTGCATCATGCCCGAAGAAAAAACACAACCATCGTGGGAGACGGACGACAACTATGCGCAGGCCGCGCAAAACGCCATACGCACCAAAGCCTCGTTTCAGGCCAGCGCCGCAGCAGGCGCGGCAGTCGTTCCGTGGGGGCGCTGTTGTTACAACGGCCTGGAGCGCACGCCATACGCTGATGAAGGTGTTGATCTGCGTCTGTCTGGCTTTGTTGTTCCCCGTCATTCCTCGTCATCTCCTGCCTGCTATCATTTTCAACGGGAACAGTTCCGGCGATATTTATGAAGAAACCGACGCCATGAGCGAGGTGGTGGCCGCTTAGTGTGCAGGACGGCTACGACGCGGCGCTTGCCGAGGTGGAACACATCATTGATACAGGCGGGTATGATTACAACATGTCCATGGACGCGCTGATCAATTACGCCAATTCAAGCACCAGCTACGATGTCTGCAACCGTTCTGTCGGCTTATTCGGCCAGTATGGAGCAACGCAATGTTTCCGCACCAATAGACATGCAAACCAAACTGAAATCTGTAAGCGACGACATGTTTCAGGTCACCTACGAAGAGAAAGTCGGGGACAAGGCAGCCCACTTCCGAATCCACACCGGAAAATCCGTCTCTTGTACGGTACGTCGATGCACCATTCATCCCTTGGATGAAACGGTCGTTATCGCTGCGTTTGGCATTGTGCCGGACGCTATGTACAGCGATACCAACACCACCTACGCCGAGGCCATCGCTACCATGTCCGATTCCTTAAAAAAAGACGTTATATGGCGGTGCAGATATTGGAGTCCCCTGCCATCACCGACGCACAGCTACTGCAAAATCTTAAACGGGTTGCAGTGCAGTGCTACGCGCAAAGCCCTGATACAAAACGCGCTGTCGTTGGTCGGAAAAGTGCCCTACTTTTGGGGCGGTAAATCCGGTCCCGGCTGGAACGAAGAATGGGGAACGCCCAAACTCGTTACATCAGCCGGCTCTGCCAGTTCCGGTCAGCTTCGGCCATACGGGATGGATTGCAGCGGGTTTACCGATTGGGTGTACAAGACAACCGGTTTGCCTTCTATCGGCGCTGGGAGCGCCAATCAATGGAGCAATTCCGTAGAGATTTCTGCAAGTGAGTTAAAACCCGGTGACCTGGGGGTTCAAGGCAAGGCCTAGTGAACCAGGCGTCAATCATGTTCTGATGTATGTAGGCCTAGATCCCTCCAGCGGCAAACAGATGTGGGTACACTGTTCCAGTTCCGCGGGCGGCGTCGTTTTGAATACACCCAGTTATGTCCGATATTACCGCCGTCCGGTGGGCGTCGACTTGAATCGGACAATGTACCGACGATGCAAGCGCCCGGCGAAGTCGATTATACGATGCGTGTTGAAGTCA
>VOFH01003607.1_pt1 | contig 19101 bp, 30 predicted proteins | sample 5384091 | NCBI WGS metagenome assembly VOFH01 (sample SAMN12384727, study PRJNA508395) | human gut metagenome | isolation source: healthy gut G | host: Homo sapiens
TCGGAGTGGATGTAGACTGTGATATTGTCATCCTGCCAAGAATACCTTCTATCGACCTTACTGTTTGATGGCTGCGAGATACGCTGGAATTTGATGCCGGTGACCTTGGAATGGAGTCCCTTGGCCGTATTATCCAGTTAAGCGTTACCCTGCAGAATGTCTGTCCCAACAAGCGGGTTGCTTTGGCCGCCATTCTGACCGAGGTGGACGGCCAAGGTTGTGAACACAAGCGCGGTATGAAAACTGTGCTGATCCCGGCCCACACAAGGGGCACCTGCCAGAATATAACTGTCCGATGCATTAAATTTGTCCTCCCAGAAAGTCTGGATGTCTCCGGCTCGACAAATTCTATCTGCAATGCGCGGAAATTCAAGGCACGCTTTATCGCCAACTATATCGATAACGATTTTGAATGCTGTCATGCGGTAATCTAGCCTTACGGATCTCCGGATGCCGTTTTTGCGGTATCCGGATACATAGTGATCGAGAGAAACGGGAAGTCAAGGGGCTGTGTGCAGCGCTTTTACATCTATATCCCAGCCAGCGTGCTGGCTTTTTATTTCATGACAAAATGGACATGAAGTCTCTGGAGTCTCCCGCCCGTTCTGCCGCCCCCATTTTAACAGTTTTGCCGCGGGCGGCTATCTGATAGCCGGTTGTCCGTTCTATACTGCGATTGGTAGCCGCAAAATTACTGAAGAAAGGACAGGAGAATGTGAGAATACTCATAAAACCATTGTTAAGTGAATCCACAGAACCATGCTCCTCAACCTTTCTGAATAATAGCACAAAAGCGAATCTTTCTCATAGCTTTCCAAACACTAAGAGAGACCCGCTTTGGTGCACATATCAACACTAAATTTGAAAAACGCCGGCATGTTATACCCCTATTATACCAATCCTTAACGAATACAATATGCCACTTGAATACAATCAATCAGTTTCTTTATGGCGAAAAAATCAAAATGATTGACTCCTTGTCGGTGCGGCAAGTGATACTCACGAAAGAACAGAAAGTGCAAAGTTGAGTTAATGTACAGGACGGTAACGATAGTTCAATGTGATCAGCATTTTATCATCGTAAAGATAAATCGCATTGATAAAGGTGTCTATCAGCATTTTCCGGTAGCTCTGCTTGGTGACATCCAACTTGCGGAAACGGTGGAGCCAGAAGGTCATAAATTCGGCGCTGATCTTGGGAGGTTTGGACAACTGCTCATTGGCAAGACGGTTTTCCAATTCTTCTTTTGCCGCCTCTAATTCTTCAAGGCTCTCTTTCGTGGATTTGGTCAAAACACCCTGTTGGATCGCATTGATCAAGTTGCGAATCTTGGTATTCGTTTCCTGTAACTGTCGTTCATACAGGGGAATATTGGTGTTGTCCTGTTCCTGCAACTCCATCAGCATCGAAACAATAGCTTCGATTGCATCGTCATCCACGATCATCTTCATGGTCTCGGAGACAACCAAATCCTCAATCCAACCCTTCTTAACCGGCTTTTTGTGGCATTCCTTGCGCTTCTTTTTACCGAAACGCACTTGTAATAGTGGTGGACAACTCCGGTGCGGCTGGTGCCGCTTTCGCCACAGAGATAGGCTCCACAGTACCCGCAGAACAATTTGGTTGTCAGCAGATAATCGTCCTCAGCCTTGTGACGAGCCGGGGCTTTCTTGTTTTTCTCCATTTTGGCCTGTACCCGGTCAAAAAGGTCTTTCGGTACGATGGCGGGGATGCCGTCAGGGATGAGAATATCCCTGTACTGATATTCGCCAATGTAGCGGCGGTTTTTCAATAGGTGTTGTACGCTGTTGTAGGTCAGGGGATTTCCGCGTGTATTCTTCATGCCCTGCTCGTTGAGCCAGTCCTGGATTTGTGTCATAGTCGCGCCTTCGTCATACTGTTTGAAAGCGTCCAGAATATACGGCGCAGTGATCGGGTCGATCTGGAAATGCTGCTCTGCGTCGATCACATATCCCATTGGCAGCGTCCCGCCGTTAAACATACATTTCAAGGCATTGTCGGTCATGCCGCGCACGACTTTCTCGGAGAGGTCGACCGAATAGTACTCGGCAAAGCCTTCCAGCATGGATTCCAGAATGATCCCCTCCGCACCGTCTGAAATGATCTCCGTAGCGGAAACCACTTTCACACCATTTTTCTTGAGCTGCGCTTTATACCGGGCGCTGTCGTAGCGGTTCCGGGCAAACCTGTCCAGTTTCCAGACAATGATCATATCAAACAGCTTTTTATTGCTGTCTTTAATCATATTCTGAAATTCGGGCCGGTTATCCGTCTTGGCGGAAATAGCCCGGTCGATATAGTGCCGCAGGACTGTGATCCCGTTCTTTTCAGCGAAGGCAGTACACTCCCGGATTTGTCCTTCGATACTTGCTTCTCTCTGATTATCGGAAGAATAGCGGGCGTAAATCACAGCTTTCATTGTTTCCCTCCATCATGCGGAACAGGGCCTCTTTCAACCGCTCGTTCATGGGGGATTGCGGATCAAAGCACATTTCGATAAACTTTCCCAATTCCGGATTGTCAGAGATCGGCGGTCGTGCCTGATACAGCTTGCCCTGCGGCTCGTCACAGCGGCAGGTGATATAGTCCATCGAAACATCGAAATAGTCCGCATACCCGATTAGCACTTCGAGAGGAACCGCTTTCCCGTGTTCGTACCGGTTGATGCTCGGCTGGGTCACATCCAGCAGCTCAGCCATCTTCTTTGCGAAAGTCCCATCCCTTCGCGCAGGGTTTTCAAACGCTCACCAACTGTATTCACCAAAGCACCTCCAATTCATCTTGAATATAGTATAATACAAATCAGAGATAATTGCAATACCTATTACGAATCTTAACAAAAATCATGAATTGCTCTCGTAAAGAGGAAGTGGCATATATCAGCGCTTTTGTGTGTGATTTCGGGTCAATTTTGAGGCATTTACATATCTTTTACCTTGCTGAGGTAGCAGATTTTACACGACGCATTGTAAAATATAATGGGTTGTTGTAATTGTAAAAATATTTACTTTGCAATATACGAATGTTGGCAAAGGAAGGGGTCTCACTATGAAAATGAAAAGGGGCTTTATTGGTTGTCTGCTGTCTATTTTCGTGATACTGACAATGTTCAGCGGCTGCAATGTAGGAAGCGCGGACGGAGGTGAAGCCGACACGGTTTTGGGTGGTGGTAGCTCGGTGCTGCGGATTGTTTCCGGATCGGAAAATTCCGAACTGGAACCGATCTTGGAGGAGTTTTCCGACAGGGAGCATGTGCGCATTGAGATGACCTATATGGGCTCGCTGGGATATCATGCGCCTGCTGGGAGAGGAAGACATCCCCTATGACGCCGTGTGGCCGGCCAGCAGCCTGTGGCTGACGGTGGGGATACGGAACACCGGATCAAGCACGCGGAATCCATCTCCATTTCGCCGGTGGTGTTCGGTATCCGCAAAAGCCTGGCGGAGGAGCTGGGGTTTGTAGGGTGCGAAGTATCGGTCAACGACCTGCTTCAGGCGATCCGGAACGGAAAACTCCGCTTCTGCATGACCAGCGCCACTCAGTCCAATTCCGGCGCCAGCGCGTATATCGGATTTTTGTACGCGCTCCTGGGCAACCCGGAAGTCATCACATCGGAGGATCTGCAGAGTGACGAACTGAGGGCGCAAATGCAGGAGCTTCTCTCCGGCGTGGACCGTTCCTCCGGAAGCTCGGACTGGCTGAAGGATATGTTCTGGAAGGCGGTTATGACGCCATGGTGAACTATGAATGCCTGATTATCCAGGCCAACCGGGAACTGGAAGAGCGTGGCGAGGAGCCGCTGTATGTAGTGTACCCCTCATGACGGTCTTTCGCTGGCGGATTCGCCCCTGGGCTATGTGGACAAAGGGGACGATGGCCAGGAGGAACTGTTTTTAAAATTGCAGGAATACCTGCTGTCGGAGGATGTGCAGGACGAGATCCAGCGCACCGGCCGCCGTTCTGGCTACACCGGGGTTTCGAGAGAAAAACAAGGATGTATTCCGGGCCGACTGGGGCCTGCAGCCCGACCGGGTGCTCTCCCCCATCAAAATGCCAGCTGCCGATGTTCTGTTTGAATGCCTAAATCTATACCAAACCGATTTCCGCAAGCCTTCCTTACCGTGTACTGCCTGGACTACTCCGGCAGCATGAGCGGCGAGGGAAATGAACAGCTGGTTCAGGCCATGGAGCAGCTGCTCATCCAGGAGAACGCCCGGAAAAACTTCTTGCAGGCATCAGAAAACGAGGTGAATATCCTTATTCCCTTTAACGGGGGCGTGATCGACACTTATACGGCCACAGGCAACGGCAGCGAGCTGGAAGCGCTTTATGACAAAGTGGAAAATCAGGAAGTAGGCGGCGGTACCGATATGTACGCGGCCGCCGTGCGGGGGATTGAGCTGCTGGGAGAATATGATCTGTCACAGTATACGCCGGCGATCATCCTGCTCACCGACGGGCAGTCCAGCGGGTCCCTGTCCGATTTTGAGGCGGCTTACGCCGGGCTTGGAACTGAGGTCCCGGTCTTTCCATCATGTTTGGAGACGCTGACGAAACCCAACTGGAGGAGCTGGCGCGGTATACCAATGCCCGGGTGTTCGACGGCCGGGAGAATCTGACGGAGGCGTTCCGCAGCGTAAAGGGGTATAACTGATGAAAGAGACTTCGCGAATGCTCGTTTCCTGCCCTTTGCTGCTGCAATCGTCTTCCTGCTACTGTTCCTATTTTTCCATTGGAATCTGATTGTCTGCATCCTGCTGTGTGCCGGCATCTATTTCGGACTGTTTTTCCTGCTCAAGCCCAGCCGGAAAATCGCGGGAATTGATGTGGAATCTATGCCTGGCGGTGAAGAGATCCGGCAACTTTTGGACGATGCCCAGGCGGACCTGGCAGACATTGATAAAGCAGTAAAAAGAGATCAAAACTTCCTCTGTGCGGCAGGATGCGCAGGCTCTATATGCTACCGGGGCCCGGATCCTAACCTATCTGGAGGAAAACCCGGACAAAATCAAGCTTTGGCGCGCCGTTTCTTTACCTATTATCTGGATACGGCCGCCAAATTGCTGACAGGATATGTGGATTTCCAGGAGACGGAGCTTCATTCGGGGGAGGTCGCCGATATTCCTTTGCAAAAAGACGGCGGAGGCCCTGCCGGTGCTGAACACCGCCTTTGAAAAGCAGTTTGCCCATCTGATGCAGGGCGAGCTGCTGGATATCGAGGCAGATATCGAACTCCTGAAAAGTACCTTTGAAAATGGAGGGCGGAAAATGAAAACCAAGCTCATTGGGCTTGGGCATCCTGGCAGCTGTCATCATAGCCGCCGCTGCCTATGTATTCATCAGTAATAGCCAAACCGTTACTGAAATCAACGGTTATGTGGGCGGCGAAAAAATCGGCCTGCTGGAAGACGAGGAGGTACAGGAATCCTGCGGACAGGTATCGGCTGGTCATCGACTACGCCAAGGCAGGTTCCATCGATATGGTCACCGACGACGCCGAGGGGGGATTTCCTGTTCCCTCCAACCAGACGGCGCTGGAGTTGTATAAGCAGGTCAACGGCGACCCGGTGAAGAGCGAAATTATCCTGAACACGCCCATTGTCCTGTATACCCGCAGCGCCGTAGCGCAGGCCTTGGTCGACAGCGGGCTTGCCTGCCGTTACAAAACGGCGTATACACGGTGGACATGGAAAAATTGACCGAGACCATAGAAGCCGGCACAACCTGGGAGGAAATCGGCCTTCCCCAGCTTTACGGCAGTGTTTCCGTGGGCACCACCGACCCGACCAAATCCAATTCCGGCAACATGTTCGCCGGCCTTTTGGCCAATACCCTATGCAGCGGCGTGGCAGACGAAAGCAATCTGGCGGAATCCTGCCCCGACTTCAAAGCATCTTTCAGAAGCTGGGGTATATGGAAAGCTCCTCCTCGGATTTGTTCGATCAGTTTCTGAAGACCGGCATGGGCGCCAAGCCTCTGATCGCCGGCTATGAAAACCAGCTGCTGGAATTCGCCGTGGAAAACCCGGATACCTGGGAACAGATCAAGGGGGACATTGTGATAATGTATCCAACGCCCACCGTCTGGTCCTCCCATGTATATCGCCCTGGATGAGGCCGGTACGGCGGGGATTGACGCCTTGCTGGACGAGGACATCCAGCGGCTGGCCTGGGAAAAGCACGGGTTCCGTACCGGCGTATACGATACCCCACGGATGCAGCCCATTTCGGGGTGTCCGGTATTGCCGAGGAATTGACGCAGGTAGCGCCCATGCCGGATGCCAATACCATGGACAGGGATCATTAAAGCGCTTTCATAGCGGGAAGGAGCAGATAAAAGATGGCAGATTCTATCACACTGGATGCTTTGATGCAGGTAAAGGACATACCGCCTTGCAAGTACAGAAGCCTGTGGATGGAAGCGGTCCCGCGCTCAGGTGGAAGAATTGAGCCCGGAGCAGAAAGCACGGGTGGAGGAGGTCAAAAACAGCATCGACCTGATCGATTCCCAGGCTGCGCTTCAGTACGGCGTCGGGGCGCAGCGGAATATTTCCAGCTTTTCCGACAATATCCTCACACAGGTGCGCAGTAAGGACAGCGGCTATGTGGGGAGCTGATGTCGGATCTGGTGCTGAAGGTCAAAGAGGTGGATGTGGACGGGCTGGACGAGGGCTTTTGGGATAAGATCCATTCCTGAAAAACGCCTCCCGGGCCGTTAAAAAGTTTATGCAGCGGTATGAAAAGCTGGAGGTGCAGATCGACCGCATCGAGCAGCAGCTGGACCAGGCCCGGATGCAGATGCTCAAGGACATCACCATGTTCGACGGGCTGTATGAAAAAAACCTGGAATACTTCCGGGAACTGCAAATTTACATCGCCGCAGGCGAAGAAAAGCTACAGGAATTGCAGGAAACCACCCTGCCGCAGCTGCGCGCCGAAGCGGCGGCTAAGGGCGAGCCATGAGCGCCCAGGTGGTGCGGGATTTCGAGGACACGGTAAACCGCTTTGAAAAAAGATCCACGACCTGAAGCTGAGCAAGACCATTGCCATCCAGACGGCGCCGCAGATCCGCCTGATCCAGAACAACGACAAAATGCTGGTGGATCCAGACGGCGATCCTCAGCACCCATTCCCTGTGGAAGAGCCAGATTGTCATTGCCCTGGGGACAGGAGAGCCGTGCTCAGCCACCATCCCTGCTCACCAAAAACGCAGAACTGCTGGAATGGAAATTTTATTCCTGCCGTACCCGCTAATCGGCTGAAAGAATGTCCGTTGTAAAGTGGAGAGAGAAATTTTTCTGAGCAGGTACCAAGTTTTTGCTCAAAATTTTCCGAGCTAATCGGCTGAAAAAAAAGGAAGGTTTCATGTTCAGAAAGTTTTTGCCCGAAACTGTCCGTTGAAATATGAAAGGATATTTTTCCAAGTTTTCCGCAAAAAAATTGTCCGTTGTAGTTTGAAGGAGGCGAATATCCAATGGCTGAACGCACAAGACCGATCCGCATCGAGTTCTGCGTCACCGAGCAGGAGCGGCGGCTCATCCAAAACAAGATGGCGCAGCTCGGCACCAGGAACATGGGCGCATATCTCAGAAAAATGGCGATTGACGGCTACATCATCAAAGTGGATTACACCCAGCAGAAAAAGCTGGCCGCAGCCGTAAGCCGGGCTGCCAGCAATATCAACCAGATTTGCCGCCGGATCAACAGCTCCGGGCATCTCTACGCTGAGGATGTTGCGGAGCTGAAAGAACGGCAAGCCGAAATTTGGTCGCTGCTCAAAGAAAACCAGCGAAAGGAATTGTAATGACAGGAGGCCGTTATGCCGCGTATGAGTAAAAAACGAAAATAAGAATGGGCGTTCTTCCTGAACGACCGGGGACGCATCACCTATAACGCCTTGTGCCGCAAATGCGTTTACAACTGCAAGCAAAGTTTCCGTGCTGCGGTGATCGTCTGCCCACATTACCACTCCAAACGCTCCCGCCGCCCGCCTTAATTGCCCTGCGCCGGAGAAAGGAAGTGATGTACCATCTACTATAAAACCGATACCCCGCTGCCGCCTTTCGTGCCGTTGCCACGGTTTATCCTTTGGGGAGAATACTCGATCAATGCCAAACTGCTTTATGCCCTTCTTCTGGGACGCACACAGCTCTCCCGGAAATCCGGCTGGGTGTTGGAGGATGGGAATGTCTATGTGATCTATACTATCCGGCAGATGGCGAACGACCTGAACCGGAGCGAGCGGACGGTCAAGGCTGCACTGGCCGAGTTGGAGAATGCGGGACTAATTATCCGCGTCCGGCAGGGCTGGAACCGGGCAAATCGTATTTTCCTCAACTGCCCGATGAGGTGCAGCGTTCTTCCTGTCCATTGGGCAAGTTCTGCCCAATGGATGGGCGGGAATCTTCCCCTTGTATGGGGCAGAATTTGCCCACAAGTAAGAAAGAGAAGAAGAAAACAGATTCCAGTCAGAATAACAGGAGGGAGAACGCCCGCCGCTGTTTTGGGCAGTATCAAAATGTTTTTTTTCTTTCGGACAGGGAATTGGCCGAACTGCAATCGACATATCCCGACCAGTATGAGGACTACATCAACCGGCTATCGGCCTATATGGCATCCAGCGGAAAGCACTATGCCAACCATTACGCTACAATCCGCAAGTGGCTGGACGAGGATAGCAAACCGAATCCCAGTAAGAATTACGACTACACAGAGACCTATGAGGAAGGAGAATGTCTGTGAATGTGAACCCGATTATGGCTGCAATCGTTGAGGCAGCAGAGACCCTAAACACCGCCCCGGATGATTACATCAACCCGGATGACGGGCTGAAATACTGCGGCAAGTGCCACACGCCCAAAGAAGCCTATTTTCCCGAACAGTACCGCAAAAATGGATTGGACAAGCACCCGATTGCCTGCAAATGCGCCGCTGAGGAACGGGCGCGGCGCGAAGCGGAGCAGCGGGAGCTGGAACGGCTAAATCGGATTGTCATGCTCCGCTCCGAGGCGTTCCGGGACATTCCCGCCGCCGGATGGCGGTTTGAAAACGCCGAGGTCATGACTCCACAGCTCGTGAAAGCAAGAAGATATTCCGAAAACTGGGATGCTTTCCGCCAAGATGGAACCGGGCTGCTTCTGTTCGGCAATGTGGGCACCGGAAAATCCTATGCGGCGGGATGCATTGCCAACGCCCTGATTGAAAGAATGGTTTCCGTCCTGTTTGTCGGGCTGTCCGATGTGGTGAACCGGATGCAGGACAACTTCGGCGCGGATCGGGATGCCTACCTGAAAACGCTGATGCGCCCGGAGCTGCTGATTTTGGATGACTTGGGTGCGGAACGGAACACCAGCTTCGGCAAGGAGCGCGTGTTTGATGTGATCAACAAGCGGTTGCCGACCGGCAAACCGATGATCGTCACCACCAACATCCCACTCTCCGTGATGCAGAAGGCCGCCGATCTGGATGAGCGCCGCATCTATGACAGGGTTTTGGAGGCCTGCGTTCCCATCCAGTTTAACGGTGAGAATTTCCGAAAGGGCAATGCGGCAGAAAATGTTAGGCGGGCGGCGAAAATTCTGAATCAGGGTACCTGAACATATGAGAGAGGAGTCGTTTGTTGGCCAGAAAGAAGAAATTGATAAACAACACCTCAATTCCACAACGGGAAATTGAGATCATAGCGCGGTGCATTTTCCCCGATATTCTTGCCTTCTATTATTCGAATAACACTGCGCAGCAGTGGTTGATTTGGATTGCTCTGATTTTGGCCGCACTGTATTTCTATCGTTATACCATGTGCCAGTAAAGTCCGCAAAAAGAGCCGGTTGGAAATCCAACCGGCTCTTTTTTTTCATCGATTAATCTTTTTTGGCCAGAACGAACCAGATCGGCATATTTTCCATTTTTTCTGCATCAATGCCTCATGATTTCCCTGTTCAATAATCCGGCCCTTTTCCAGTACAAAATACAATCACAGGACTGGATGGTGGATAGACGGTGCGCAACAAAAAATTGAAGTCCGATCTTTCGAAATTTTTGCAATGGAATCCTGGATAATCTGTCCGTATCGGTGTCGATATGCGGTGGCTTCATCCAGCACTAAAATCGCCGGATCCCGCACAATGGCTCTTGCAAAGGAAAGCAGCTGCCTTTGCCCTGTAGAAAAATTCATACCGGCTTCGGTCACTTCTCCCTTCAGCCCACCGCACTCTTCAACAAATTCACTGGCGCAGGACACTTCCAGCGCCTGGCGAATCTGCTCTTCATTTAATTCGCTGTGGATACTGATATTGTCTGCAATAGACCCAACAAACAAAAACACATCCTGCAATACCACCGATATCCCGCTGCGCAACGCTTTCAACTGCCAGCGCTCCAGCGGCACGTCGTCAATCAGAATCGTACCCTTCTGCGGAATATAGTAACGCCCAATCAGGTTGATAATTGTAGTTTTACCCGCTCCGGTACTGCCGACAAAAGCAACTTTTTCTCCCGGTTCTACCGTAAAGCTTACCCCTTTTAAAACCCAATTCTCTTCGTCATAAGCGAACCATACATCCCGGAATTCAACCTTTCCAGTAATCGGTTGATTCCAGTCCCCTTCAAACGGATCTTCCTGATTTTCCTCATCTAACAACGAAAAATCCGGTCCGCAGATACCAAAGCTGATTGGATAGTGGTATATGTTTCTGCCAGCTCATTGATCGGTTCGAAAAATTGCTTCACATAATCGGTAAAGGCATAAAGGACCCAGCTCCAACACTGCGCTGCCGCCAAAATTCCCGACAATCCGATTATATCCAAACCAAATCAGCAGCGCAATAATCATGGAGTTGACCACCTCCATTGCAGGCCGCAACATGCTATGCAGCTTTAACTGGATCATAGTAGTCGTCAAGTACGATTCGTTCAGCTCCTGAAATTCCTGAAGCTTATTTTTTGCCGGTTGAAGGCCTGCACGATCCTCATACCCGCAATATTTTCCGCAAAAAGCCATTAATTCTTCCGATAATCGCTTTCATCAGCTCAAAATTGCGTTTCAGCACTTTTCGTATGGATATAGTAATCAGCGCAATGATTGGAATACCGATAAACGCCACCAACGCCAACTGCCAATCCATTTGGATCATCATAAACACCAGGCTGATTAAAAGCAAGATATCCTGGAACAAGGTGACCAAAATATCAGAATAAAATTCGTTCAGCGTTTCGACATCGTTCGTCGCGCGGGTAATCAGCCGCCCGCTTCCATATCGATCTAACGTTTTTAATCGGCATATGCAGGATATGATCCATTACGTCGGCACGCAGCTTATGCAAAATCGCCTGTCCAAATCGGGCCAGTGTGCGGCGCTGCGCCGTGGTAAACCCGGCGCTAATGAGCACTACCAGAAAATAGGAAATTCCCAATCCCGTTATGGAGTAAATGCCATTTTGCGGCAAGCCTTTGGTCAAAAATCATCGATGATAATTTTGACAAGATATGGCTTGACCAGCACGCCCAAATTGGAAACTAAAACGCAGAAAAAGACAAAGTACAAGTATTTCATGTATGGCTTCATCATCTTGGCCAAACGAATCAGGCTGGAAGGATTATTTTTTTTTCATCACAGTCTCCCCTCCTCCTGCTGGCGGTACATATGCGCATACAACCCATCTTGAGCCATCAGCTGTTCGCGGGTGCCTCTTTCCGCAATCCGCCCATCCTTAATAAAAATAATTTCCTGCGCATGCTTCACTGCACTGAGGCGATGGGAAACAATGACAGTAGTTTTTCCATCGTAGTAATCCGAAAGCCTTGCTAAAATCTGCCGTTCCGTATGGTTATCCACTGCGCTAAGCGTATCATCTAGAATCAGGAGCTGCGGATTGCGGATCAGCGCCCGAGCCAGCGCAATTCTCTGTTTTGCCCGCCGGACAGATGGGTTCCCCGTTCGCCTACCTGAGTGTCATATCCATCTGGAAATGCCATAATATCATCGTGTACGCTGGCCAGTTTTGCTGCACGAACCATATTCGTCGGTTGCTCCCGGCTGGTAAAATTTAATGTTGTCACGAATAGACGCCGAGAATAAAAAAATCCGTCCTGCGGCACAAATCCAGCTTGCTCGCGCACTGCTTTAGCAGGGATTTCTGTGATATCCGTGCCGCCAATATAGATACTATGCTCTGGCACAGGATAAATTTTCAACAGCAAATGCATCAGCGTCGTTTTGCCGCCTCGGTCGGCCCCACCACACCCAGCGTAGCTCCGCGGGGGCAGATGCGGGGAAATATCGCTCAAAGCATTGTTCTCTGTTTCCGGATAACGAAACGTCAGATTTTTGATTTCCACATCTCCACCAACCGGTTCCTTGGCATCTTCCATTTCCTTTTCCGGAATCCCCGGCTGCTCCAGAATGACCTGAAGCCGCTTATAAGAGGCAAGACCCCTTTGCAGCATATTGATGATACGCCCTAAAGACATAACCGGCTGCTGGACCAGCAGCAGAGAGCCATTGAAGGTAACCAGAGCACCCAATGACAGATTCCCGCTTAACACCATATGGCCGCCTACAATCAAGCCAATGGCGTAGCATAAACCGAATATCACCGAAATAGACGGCCAGATCAAAGACGAAGTATCCGCAAGATTCACATTGGCATCATACATCGTCTTGCTAATATCCGAAAATTCGTCCAGGCGCTCCTCCTCTTTTGCAAAACTTTTGATCACCTGCACGCCCATAATCGTCTCATTGACCTCACCGGATAGTTCAGAAAACAGCGATTGGACATAACGAAATTTCCGCCGGACGATTCCGCCTAGCCGAACAATGATGAAAACCGCCGCCGGTACCGGCAAAAGAGCCAGCACTGTTAATTGGGGATCCACCTCAGTCACCATACTGTAAATGGCCATTACCGCAGTGGAAACCCCGCTTACTGACATAGAGACCACCTGCCCAAAGGTCATCCGCACTGCGCCTACGTCGTTCACCGCATATGCCATCAGATCCCCTGAACGCTGCTTGGACAGATAAGATACCGGCAGGTTTTCCAGCTTGACAAACAGCTCTTCCCGTAAAAAATTCTCCAAAATCGTGAATTGCCGATGATAAAATACCGCCATATATAGCGGGTGATAAAAACACCCACCGCGATCAAAATGATATAAAAGGCCTGCCTGTATACTTTGCTTTGATCAATCAGTGCTACATCCATATCCATATAGTCGATTGCATGCCCTAAAGCAATCGGCGCCAATGTCGTAATGTACGAGCTGATCAGCAGAAACAGAAAGCCAGGATATACCGCCATCCATGTTTTTCAAAAACCGTGTCAGCATAAATTACCCTTTCCCTCCCACAAAAATTTTTCCGAAACGCCAAACAGGCTTTTTCCTCCGCCCCTTTACTTTTAAATGACAGGTTTTTCACCCAATAGCTCTTCTTCGCTTGGTTTTTCCAGTTCCGAGATCAATTTGGACAAAAGTATTTCCAACTGTTCTTGCTCCCTGTGCGTTTAACACGCCGAATACAGTATTTACCATATCCCGCCGTGCCTCAATCATCTGTTGGGAAATCCCCAGGCCATCCTCAGTCAGAAAAATATTAATCTTCCGCCGATCCTTCTCGTTGACCCGGCGCTGGATCCAACCGCTTTTCTGCATTTTATCCAGTAATTCGCTTAGAGAAGCGGCGTATTTGCAACCGTTCGGCCAGCTCTTTTGGCCAATCCCATCTTCCCCGGCGCAGGATCGACAGGATTTTTCCCTGCCCATGCCGGACACCCACCTTGCTACCGCACCGTCTGATGATACCTCCGGCGCATTAAGTTAAAACAATATCGGAATGAATGCATCAGCTCCTCGCCGGAAATGTCGGCCACAATACCCCTCCTTTTTTATTAGGCACCTAATTATTTACATTTATTTTACATCGTTTCCCAATCCTTGTCAATCTCATTAGGCACCTTACAAAAAAAATTCAGTCATCTTATATCATTCTATCTTCTACAATCAAAAGGCCAAAGGTTTTCCTTCGGCCTTTTTTTTCGATTTTGATTGACTGTTTTAAAAGCTTTTTCTTTCCTTTTGGCAAAAACCGGATATCGCTTCTGTTTAACACGCGGCGCCCCGTTTTTATATCCTGCCTCCCCCTTTGGTTTCGGACTGCAAACACTTTTCTGAAATCATCATGCGTTCTGCTCATCTTTGAGCAACTTGTACTCCATCGAATCCACCAACGCTTTCCAGCTGGCCTCGATAATATCCGGTGATGCGCCGACAGTTGTCCAAACATTTTCCCCATCGGTGCTTTCAATCAAAACCCGGACCGTCGCCGCAGTTGCGTCTTCGGGCGTCATCACCCGTACCTTGTAGTCAATCAGCCGCACTTTTTGCCAGCGAAGGATAAAAATACTTCCAGCGCTTTGCGCAGTGCCCGATCAATGCATGAACCGGACCGGCCCCTTCCGCCCGCAGTGATTTCTTCCCGATCGCCTACCCGTATTTTGACCAAAGCAGACGCCAGCCGATCGATGCCATCCTCGTTCTGCTCTCCGATAATTTTAAAATGGCGCAGCGTAAAATATTCTTTCATCCGTCCCTAGTTCTTTTGGATCAGCACATCCACGCTGGCAAGCGCTGATTCAAACTGATAACCATGATATTCCATTTCCTTAATTTGGGAAATAATTTTCTCCGTCAGGAGAAAATTTCGTCACCGATGGATCAATGCGCGTGATTCGGTTCAAAATAGCAGTCCGGCCCGCCATCTCGGAAACAAGCAGATTCCGGCGGTTTCCCGACCGTTTCGGATCAATATGCTCAAAAGAGCGCTGGAGCTTTTGTACGCCATCCACGTGCATTCCTCCTTTGTGGGAAAAAGCACTTTTTTCCCACATAGGGCGAAGCTGGTGGAATCATATAATTAGCAACTTCCGCAATGTATCGGGCCGTATGGGTCAGCTCCGGCAAAAAGCGCGCTGGGAATGCACTGGTATTTCTTTTTTAGCTGCAGCGTTGGAATAATGGCCGACAGATTGGCATTTCCGCAGCGCTCCCCATATCCCAAAAATGTTCCCTGCACCTGTTCGCAACCAGCCTCAACCGCCATGATGCTCGCCGCCACCGCACAGTCCATATCGTTGTGGCAATGAATCCCCAACGGCACATAGCAGGCCTTTTTGACCGCCTCCACCACCGCGGCGATTTCCCCTGTGGAAAACTTCCGCCATTGGTATCGCATAAAATGATCCGCGCTGCGCCGGCCTGTTCTGCCGCCAAAACCGCCTGTATGGCATAAGAGGGGTTATTCCGATAGCCGTCGAAAAAATGCTCCGCATCAAAAAAACTTTTTCCCGCATCTGAAAAATAGGATATCGTTTCCCGTATCATTTGTAAATTTTCAGCCAGAGAAGTTTTCAGTACTTGTGCGACATGTAAATCCCAACTCTTTCCAAAAATCGACACATACTCTGTTCCGGCTCCCATCAATGCGGCACATCCTGCATCCTTCTGCACCTGGACACCGGGCTTTCGGGTTGCGCCAAACGCCACCAAATTTGCCTGCTGCAACGGATGCTCTGCAATCCGTCAGAAACAGCTCCATGTCTTTTGGGTTGGAGGCAGGATTCCCTGCTTCAATATATCTGATGCCAATATGATCAATGCATAGGCAATCGCAGCTTATCTTCCAGCGAATAGAAAATCCCCTCGGCCTGCGCACCATCCCGGGAAGAGTCCAATATTTCGATCTGCCGCATGTCCTGCACCCTCTTTTGCCGTTTTACTTTTATGATAGAAGATTCCCTTTTCTTTGTCAACAAAGGTGTTATCCAGAAATTCCCTGGGATAAAATGCGGTTTTATCGCAAAAATATACCCATAAACGGCAGAAAAGAGGTCTTTTTATGGTCAAAAAAGGGGAATTATTATCGGTTTTTTCCATCGGTGCAGCAGGGTACAGCCTATTGGAAATTTTGTGGAGGGCAATACCACTGGACGATGACGCTGGCCGGCGGCATCTGTTTTATGGGAATCCATTTGGCCAATATTTACGCCAAAGCCTTATCGGTCTGGAAAAAATGTTTTCTGGGATCCGCGCTGATTACAATTGTTGAGCTGTTCACCGGTATTGTCGTCAATCTGTGGATGCATTGGCACGTATGGGATTACAGCGGCCAGTGGATGAACTTCTTAGGCCAGGTGTGCCCATTATTCTCCTTTTCTGGTTTGTTCTGACCTTCCCTCTCCTTTTTCTTAGCAACCAAATCAATCATTTTTTTCCAATCTCGTTCTCTGGCATAAAACTCAATAAAAAGCACTTGAAAATGACAAAAGCCGTGGATCTTTTCCACGGCTTTGTCCATTTTTTATATTTTAATGTCAGTCTTCAAAAATACTCTCATCCTTTTTGTTGCTCTCCTGTTTTTTTCATAGTAAGGATCAATAGCGTATTTTTTCACTACCGGGTACGCATTGAACGTAATGATGAATAACGGCAACGTCATTCCGATAAAGGGAAAGATGAACATGGAAAAGCGGAAAAAATTTATATTCCAGCCATAAAAAACCCACTGCAAACAATAAACTGCAAAAAAATTCCAAACCAGATTTAAAATGGAAAATAGAAAGCAGTTTTTTAAAATATCCCGAAGTTTCAGATCAACCGTTACGATCATCAAAAACACGTGGAACGTTTCAAATGCCACTAACAGCGCCATGATCAGAACCATCGCTTTGAACACATAGTTCATAAAACCCATATTCAGGTGCTCGCCATAGAACAGGTAAGAAGCATAACATGCGAACAGGGCAAGGAATTGAACAAAAAGCCAACGCCGACTGCTTGTAGTTTGCCTTAAACTGTTCGAAAAGTCCGACAGCAAAAACACCGGCGTTTGCGTGGTAAAATTTCGGAGAATATAAACTGCGCCTGCCGTAGCTGGGCCCGCTGTGAAAGTTCCACCAGGAAAAAAAGGCTAAATAAGCCAGCGTTGCATTGTAGGGGGTCAACAACGTCCCGGCAATCAACGGGGAATCAGAAAAGAAGATATAACAGGTTTAGCTGAATTAACTTCCAAAATTTCCTAAAAACAATTCAAAAATAGAAAAAGCGCCGTTTTGCTGTTCTTCTTTTTCCACCGGCCTGGTTTGGAATAATTGAACATATTTGAAATAAGTCCCATCGGAATGATCTCTCTGATTTTTCACACTAAGGATAATCCGTTTTTCTTTGTTGTATCATAAATCCAAAAATTTCATATCTTTTCTGTGAACAATATTCCGTCACATGAAAAAGAACAGCCTGTCTAATAAATAACTGCAAATACTGTCAATGAACGCCGCTACCAGCAGGCATGCAGCCAAAACAGAAAACTCCAAACAGTAAGGGCGGGCGGTCATTTTCCCCGATCCTTTCATCGCCCCGTACAGGCCGGTAGACCGGAAGGCGCTTTGCCCCGCCCGCAGCAGAATCATTGCAGTCAAAATACAGTTTGGCAGCAAGAGCAACGCCACATAGCCCATTCCGCTGATCCCATATACGCTGTAAACCCCGCCGGCAGTCAAGCCGTATCCCATGCCTCGGAATAACAAAAATCAAGCAAACCAGGGGCTGCCCTATCGCACAAAAAACCGCACAGAAAAACAGCCAGCAAAAAACTGACGACCCGGTTAGAGACTGTAAAACGTTTCCGCAATCGTCTGTGTACTGCGTCCGTCGGAAAATCCGCTACCATCTGGCGGATGAATTTTTCAACTGTCTCCGTTCGCCCAGGATTAGGCAGGCGCCAAGTAAAACGCCGATTAAAAACAGCACTGCCAGCAAAAAAAATATCTCATTGCGATAAAAAAGCTTTCCGAATGCCTCGTTTAAATTGCTGTCCCCTTCCGGCTCTTTTTAACATCCCCATCCCCTTTTCACCTATTTCAAAACATCTTTATAAAAGTATATGGACAAGGAAGAAAAAAAAAGACCATGAAACAGGGCAGATAATCCGCCTATCAAATATGCATCCTTTTCAGACGGCAACCCCTTCTGGTCCGCAAATAGAAAATTGTAGCCTCTCACCAAAAAACCGCGCACTTTTGCCCTTTTCCCAAAAAGCTTCACATACGTTTTGCAATTATTTCTATTTTTGTTTATAGGAAGGTAACAATCTGCTGGTAAGATATAGTCATTCAAGGAATCATTACTGCCGAGGCCGTTGGGTATGGACGAATACCGAACCAACGGTCAGGCGGACAACCAATTCTCCTGTATATAGGGTTTCATACAGTATCTCGCCAAAAACCGGCAGGTTCTTCTTTTGAACCTCCGGTTTTTGGCAGAATAACTAAAATTGATTAAAATAGGAGCTGCCTTGGCATCTCCCCATATGGAAAAAATCAGAGATTTTACCGCACATGCCCATTCCATGAATCACATATTTATAAAGAGCACAATGCCTCCAGCCCAAAAGGGCCCCTCGCATGGAGCTTTTGCGTCGAAATCCCCATTTCACAGCCCAGTCCGAATTCTTCTCCGTCAGTGAACCGCGTAGACGCATTGACATAGACGGCAGCACTGTCCACACGCGCAATAAAATACTTTGCCGCATCGGGATCCGCCGTGATAATCGCCTCACTGTGTCCGGTATGAATGAGCGGAGATATGAGAAATCGCTTCGTCGATATGATCTACCACTTTCACCGCAAGGATATAATCCAGAAATTCTGTATCAAAATCCTGTTCTCCCGCCGGAACACCGGGGATAATCTTCTGCGCTCGCCTATCCAGCCGCAGTTCTACCGGATGACCGCCCCGCCGCTCATCAACCAGCCTTTGCTTCAATGCGGGCAGGAAACAGTCGGCAATTCCAGCATGAACCAGACAAACCTCTTCTGCATTGCAGACAGACGGGCGGCTGGCTTTCGCATTTTCGACGATATCCAGCGCCATCTCCTGATCGGCCGCCTTGTCTACATAAACATGGCAGATACCGGTACCGGTCTGAATACATGGTACTTTGGCGTTGGCCATGCAGGCCGAAATAAGCCCCTTGCCGCCGCGTGGATTAAAAGATCCACCAGCCCCACAGCTGTCATCAGTT
>VOFH01002937.1_pt1 | contig 19094 bp, 26 predicted proteins | sample 5384091 | NCBI WGS metagenome assembly VOFH01 (sample SAMN12384727, study PRJNA508395) | human gut metagenome | isolation source: healthy gut G | host: Homo sapiens
GGTTCAACAGATAGAACCTGCATCTAGGTTAGTAATCCGTCAGAATGCGTTCGCGCACTCTCGCGCACTTTCATGCATTCTCGCGTACCAACATCTTGATTACATATTCTGTTCATGTACGGCATGCTCACTTACCCAAGGATGTACAGTCCTGTTCTTCGATGCCGGATCCGCCACCCTGCGAAGATTACGCGAGCAGCTGCAGCAACCCGGCAATCATCTTCGCCTGAAAATCAGTAGCGCATTGAGACCTCTCGCGAGGCGCTTGGCGCGTTCTTCGCTGTCGAAGAACTTCGGCACACGCTTCACCACTTCCAACCGCTCGTTCCGGGGGCGACAGAGGTTTCGGGAGCGTTTCCTTAAGAACCACGGTATACGCAGTGGTCACCCATTCCCTCTTTCAGAGCTCATCGAAAATCAGTTCCAAAATCTTTCAGATGCTGGGTTTTCCTCTGCAATAGCGTCATCAGAATTCGGATCGCGTCATAATTGCGTCACCAAGACCCGAATCGCGTCGTAATCCCGTCACAATCCCGTCGTCGAAAACTGTCTCTGAGCCATTACGATAGATATTGATGCACAGATCCGTATCGCCACCAAGGAATTTTGATTCCGCCAATCCGGCATCACATACCTTCTGCATCACACGCAGGATACTGCCCCCATGCTCAATATACCGATGTGCTCAAAAGCAGAGGCCAAGGCATCGTTACGTATATTTCAAATATCCCCGCTTCATGCGTTCAATGGTCTACCCATCGGCAAGCGCTCTGGCGAGGTGATTTCCAGCCGATTGTCATAAATCACAATCTGAATGCTCGAATAGTTGTAGCTGCAATGCATTATCGCGTTGACAATCAACTCGCAAATGGCATCCGACAGAATCCCATATACGTCCTGCCAGTGCACACCCTTGAACCGGGCACCCATATGAATGTCGCACAGCACATACTGGTAGAACTCTTCGATAAGCTCCTGCCTAGGCGGGTAATCACAAATGTAATAGGGACTCCATTATCTCGCGCAAATGAGCGAAATCAGCATCAATATCACGGTGCTCATCGGCAGCTTCAACGCCTGCGATGAAATCGGTCATGCTATCCCCCATTCGTACTCACAAGGATGATTCACGCATCGGGAAAAACCCGAAGGAATCGGTCTCTTCATAAGAATATCCGTCAAAGAGGGACTGGGCAGGAAGGAGACCACCGTGTCGGAATTTTTATCGAACAGATGGGCCTCAGCCATGGCCTTGAACAGATTGGACCGAAGTTTCTTCGCCGTTCCCCCGCTTACGGCTTCCAGTTCAGAATGCCATGTGGCTTTGTCCGCAATGAACCGATCATAATCCTCAAAGTCCAGATGCGTATTGCCGGTAAGATAATGCTTTTTAAGTACTTCGCCGGCGAATTCCCCGACGATTGCGTAATAACGGCACATCGCGATCCACATGAGTGCCTCGCGGTCGGATGTGGAGGAATCCGGGCCTGCCAAATATGCAAGCTCTCCAACCGTGAGCGCACTGAGTCGCCTAGTAGTTTCCGCCACAACGCGCCTGTTCGCGGAATCCGTGCGAATCGCAAGAACGTTTTCCTCGATGGCCTGCGAACGAATCACAACAATGGATTCGCCCACCTCGGTTTGGGAAGAAACCCAGCGTTACTGCAACCCACATGGTCCAGATACATTTCGGCAAGCGCGCGACCCTGCGAAGCAAGAAGCCCGCCGACAGTGAAGGAAAGCCTGTACCACTCCCCTCGTGTCGACTCCGCACCGTATGAGCCCGCCATGTAATCCTCCCTTCGCTCAGGCACAAGAATATTTCAGTCTACCCCAGATAGGGTAAAAAAGAAGATGATCTCGAAAAAGCAATCAAAACTGTAATAAAGGGATTCCCCGCGCCAGGAACTGATAGGATGTGAACTATCAGATGACAGACACTTGACATAGGACTTCGAGATAAACAATCTTGCGGATGACATTGCTCTAATGGCAAATAGCCCTATGGGTGTGACTGGACCAGTTTCCGCAAACGATTTAGCCGATTAAACGAACCCTCTAGAAGTAAACAGTGCGGGTTTCACGCTATTATCCGCGTGAGACCCGCACTGATTCTCAGCAAAAACAATCGTCACTTTCCCGTCGAAAAGAGCCCGAAGATCAGATCGGCAATCCTCTTGGCATCCAAGCCATCACTGGCCGTCTGTTTCAAGGCATCCGTTACCTTTGCCACGAAATCTCCCGAAAGCTTGCTCTCCACAAGCCGCTTCAGCCAGTCGGCATCGTCGGCGCTCTTATTGCCAAGATAAACCTGCTCGCAAGCATAGATTGTAGCCCCACATAGTGCTGCAACGATGCTTCCGGCAACCACGGCATTCGCCACGGAAGTCGCAAGATTGAGGCCTGGAATCGCCTTAGTGAGACTCAGCACGCCCTTGGCCGCCAAACTGACGGTACCTACTTCCGCAATGGTCTCTTTGAACCGTTCGGCACCATGTTCCTTGTCGATTCCATAAATCTTGCTGATGGCCGTAATCGCAGCAATCTCAACGGGACCAGAATCGTGGCATCTGGAATCGGCACAGGCACAGCACCAACAATCACGGCGCTCAATGTTGCGGCTGCTGTCGTGCTTTTGCGACAGAACGCGCTTCCTGTTCAATCTGAATTGAGCGGCATCTTCCTTGGCAGCCTGCAAGCCCTCCGGCATAAACTCAACTGTCGTGGCAATCAGCTCATCAATACCGTCAGGGGCAGCATACTTGTCATCGTCTATCCAGAAGGTATCGGCAACAACCGGAATGATGGCCTTCGGCATTCTGCTTGTCTTCACCTCACCGAAGGCCTTTTTTGGACCAACGCGATATTCTCTTCACGGTCTCGCTTCGAATACGACTTCGTAATAATCACAACGATCGGAACATGCGGCCAATGCTTTGTCGCATCCAGAAAATTCCTTACCGCCTGCGGGAACAGTTTGCCAGGAAGTGCCTTCTACACAAAACCAGATGACATTGATCTGGTGGTCGGACTTGCCATCCTCCACACTTTCTCTGGACCATTTCTTCATTGCTGCAATGGCTTGGTAACGTTTGAAGAAAGCCGGTTCAAATCCAACGGAATCAATAATGCGGAATGGGCTTGCATCATCTTCTCCGTATATTTCCAGTCTGTTCGTCTGTCCTGCTGTTCCACGCCCGGTAACTGCCACCTGTTCGCCAACAACGGCATTTATTAACGTGGATTTACCCACACCGGAATTTCCGATAACAAGAACATTGCCCTTGCGATCGTTCTTCCCCATCACGCTCTCAGTCTCGTTCTCTCCCATGTCTTCTCCACTCTGATAAGGCGTATCGCTTGCGATACTCATGGTATCTGCTCCTTTATTTGTCCGATGGATAACATGCGGATAATCCGCATTCATCATGGGCCATGTTTTCTTCGCGAGCTCGCCATGCTTCCGGCAGATAAAACCGATAGCCCAGCCATTTATCAGTGGAAGCGAGCTCGCTCACCATCGCGCATAATCGCACAGTAGCCATTTCTTCAACTGCACACTTCGTCATTCATATTGCACGAAGCATCTTCTCCTATGTACCAGACACAGACCGAGGCCCTGTCCAACGAGATCTTCCAATCCCTCGACTCGGGCGACGCCCAGATCGAAAACTGATTTTCCTGTCGCCTTCCATATCCGCCACTCCAAAACGCACCGACGCGTCTACCGGTCGTATACTGCTGCCAAGTGGATTTGAAGGGACGAACCATGATCGACGACGATTCCAACGAACTCATCCCCTCCGACGGCGGAGGCGACAATGACGAAAACGCCGAGGACGGCAACGCAGACGATGTTCAGAGCGTCAGCATCATCCAGGACGAGCAGGGCATCACGTTCCTCGGCGACGCCGGTGTCATAGACCATGGCTTAAGAGCGAGGGCTTCGATTCCAAGGCGTTCAAGGCCAAAAGCTGTGCAGACCGTCTCGATGGCGAGCAAGGGCGCACAGAAGGCCAGCGATGCCATGGTCGAAAGCGGGCGCTGGGTGAAGCTCACCAAGGAATCGGCCGAGTTGGTCGCCAAGTACGGCAAGAACGGCAAGAAAGGAGCGCTCCAGGCCGGTGTTGTGCGGCAACCGAACGGACGCATCATCAAGCATCTGAAATTTACCCAACCAGGGCAGCTCAACCCCGCCATGCTCACCGGCATCAGCGGCGTCATGGTACAGATGGCTCTGGAACAGGCCGTCTCGAAATCACCGATTACCTGAAGGATATCGATGCGAAGCTCGACGATCTGCTGCGCGACCAGAAGGACCAGACCGTCAGCAAACTCGCCGGAATCTCCCACATGATTGACGAGACCATGCTCATCTACCAGCAGGTCGGTTCGATCAGCGAAACCACATGGTCCAAGGTGTCAAGCTGCCCACAAAGACATCGCTACCATCCAGGCATATGCGATCGCCAAGATCAAGGGACTCACCGAAAAAGTAGAACGTGAGCAGGATCCCAAGCAGATCCGCCCGCTGACCCAGCAGATCCGACAGGAAATCCACCAATGGCTGGGCATGCTCGCATCCGCGGTCAAAATGCAGGATCAGGTCTCCTGCATCGAGCTCGCACGCGTATGCCAAGGAGAGCCGGAACAGCTCGAAGCGCACAAGAAGGGCATTGTGCTCGCCAGGAACAAGCGCCTCGAGGAAATCGAGCAGTCGCTCAATGCATTGGGCGAGCAGCTGGAGGCAAAGGCGAACACCGTGGGCGGGCAGGTATTGCTGAACCCATACAGCTCACCTCATGCCATCGCCAACATCGAGAGCATCACCGGCGATCTCAATGCATTCGCCAATACATTGCAGCTCAGGCATATCCATCTGCAAGTCGAGGGCGGACCTACCTGGATCCAAGCCGCAGGCAAGGCCGTAGACGATACCGGCAAAGCCCTGCTGAACGCCGGGAACCAAGCCGCGCACGCCGTCCAAGACACCGGCAACGCGATAGCGAAAGGCGTGCAAGACACCGGCGCCGCCGTTGCCAAGGGAATGCATGACGCCGGAGACCAGGCCGCACACATCGCGCAGAACGCGGGCAACGCTATCGCGAAAGATCCACAGGGCGCGGGTGCCGGCTTAGCCGATGGGGTGCAGCAGCTCGGCAAAGGCATAGCCGACGGATTGAAGCAGCTCCCGGAAATCAAACTGCCTAAATTCGGGTGGGGCAAGAAATAAACCAAGACCCGCGCTATGGTCTGAGGGGGTGTGTTCGGTTTAGGAGACATGCTCCCGGCTCACTTTTTAACGTTTTGTATGCCCCTCCGTCAGCAACCCGTATGCCCAAGCTTCCACGCGAAGCATATCCCTGAGAATATCCTCAGGCAACTTGCGATTAGCTTCAGATGAGAATAATCTACTCAAAGCTAGCGTGTTATAAGCAGAGCCCTCCTCAGATCCGTGGCACATCGAAAGGATTCCTCTTTGTGAGCTGTATCTGCGCCTGTTGTTCCACATATGGTTGTAGAACCGCCAACACCTCCGGTACTTTATGGGTTACGGCATAGTACAGGCGATCAAAATCAAGTCCGTCGTAATCATGGGCGATCCAGTCGCGCATGCCACTCACCCCACGCCATGGAACGCCGGATTCCGATTCACGGAATTCTTTTGAGAGTTTCCTGGTGTGCTCTCCTGCTCTGGCAATCACCATAGCCACGGCATTCTGTTTCTCATCATTCTCAGCGAATTCCTCAGCGCTTAGCCCTCCAAGGAATCGTTGCGCATCATGAAGAGCGCGGACTATCGCGACGATATGCAAGGCATCTTTTTCCGTCGTTTTCATAACACACCTCAGATAATGCGGAACATCGGATTGGAGGTTATGGAATTGACGAATATCACACGCTGCATTTCAGCCAGTCTGTCCTGCAGTTCAGTGGTAATGTATCGTTTTTTCACCAAGTCGATCTCCCGACCAAAAGTCGATGCAAGATCATCACGCAAAGCCCACTCATCAATCATTGGATTGGCGGTGTCGTCAAACTGATAGATGAAATCGATATCCGAATCCGCATGCCCCTCCCCTCGAGCCATGGAACCGAACAGGTACAGTTCATTGACATGATGCCGCAGCGCGATAGGACGAGCAATCTCCGCTATCTGCTGCGGCATAGCGCCCCGCGAAATCGCATCAAGCGCTTTCATAGAGCTAGAACATGTGCAAGTTTCTTTTCCACCTGGCGCATGACATCATCTTCCAAAATTCCAATGCGTTGGCCCAATGCCAAAGTGTGCACTGCAAGAATCTTCTCCGTCATCACCCAACTTTTTAATCAAACCATTCTGCGTAGTAGGAGGAACTTTAACCCGGGTAGTCATATCATCCGACGTAAAAGAAGTCATCAGGCATACCACGGTAGAGTCAAAACCCTCGATTTCGTCATTCTGCACAACGACAACCGGCCGAGGCTTTCTCGCGTAACCATCAGCCAGCACAGTCCAGATCTCACCCCTCCTCATCAGCGATCATCCTCATCGACAAATCATTAGCGAAATCAGAAGCCTCCCGTTCATTCTCGAACGGTTCCGCAACCTGTCGAACTCGTACCTGGTATGGGAACCCCTGATATTCATTAAAGGACGAGACGAACATACGCAGCGCATCAGCCGTGGAAAGACCGAGCTTCTTTGTCGTTTCACGGAACTCTTCCGCCTGATCATCATCAACACGTGTCGCAAGCTGAACTACCATTGCCACTCCAATCACTATTTTTTATCATTTTATATCTTATTGACATGTTTTGCTAATATTCCATATCTGGATTACTAAAACTCTAGATTCACAGAATTTGCAATGTGGCAGCCGAACGCCAAAACCCGAAGTATGAGCGTTGGAATTCCAACGCTCATACTCGCCATAATCGCCAAACGGTGCCACAAACAAGCCAACAAGCGTTTTTGGGGGAGAGTCATTCGCGTGATGTTGCGCTCTATCATTGATAAAAACATCCAGCAACTGCATACCGTAAGGAATCACATGCGCTATTTCACTTCGGACACGCATTTTCGGCCCCCTCTGGTCACCGCACTGCGCGGATTCCTGAACAATGGCAGGCTCCGCACCGAATACCGTGATGTCTGGCAGGCGCAGGGTCGCGCCGCCGCGCGCATGGATCAAACAATACGTACGCGACAATCAGACGTCGTTCAAAGCAATCTGCGACATCACACGCCATGAGAACACCATCATCGGCAACATCAACGAGACCGTCGGGCGTGATGACGAGCTATGGATTCTCGGCGATCTCTCCTACCGTTGCACCGTCGAGCACACGCTCGACTGCCTGCGCCGCATCAACTGCCGCCATCTGCACCTGATCATCGGCAACCACGACCGCAACTTCCGTCTCCGCTCCAATGACGCGCTATACGAGGACGTGTTCGAGACCATCGATGACTACCGCGAGATCGACATGGAGCTTCCCGTTCTCGACGGCTCCGGCAAGCCGACGGCCGCAACCGCACGGCAGACCATAGGCATGAGCCACTTCCCCAGGCTCTCGGCATTGGCCGAAGAACACGGCAACTGGCCGGAAAACTGGAACAAGTTCGCCGATGTGGCGCCGACCACCGAAGGTTGGCTGCTCTATGGTCATACGCATCAAGGCATTCCCGACGGCACCGATCCGCTCAGCGTGAATGTGGGGCTTGATGCGTGGGATTTCGAGCCCGTCAGCGAGCAGCAGCTCCTCGCCTGGTTCACATTCCGGCACGCCGACCAATCAAAGTAAATTCCCCCGAGCATGCGTCATCGTCCGGAGGCGAAGCGGGTGAGGACTCCTGGCCAAGGCTCGGTAGAGGACCCACGAACCGAACCCAGCGAATACGACCGCGCTCAGCAACTCGCATGCCGTGCCGATGAGTCCACGCGGACTGAAGAACGAAAACGCCTGGTAATAGAAGAACAACAGGTAGAAGTTGTATACAATGCCGATCGCCACGGCCGACAGCAACGTGACGCCAAGCGTCCAACGACGGTAGCGGAACACCGCGAACACCGCTTCGGCGGCAAGCGCCTGCACAAGCGCGATCACCACCAGGCTCACACTGTATTTCGTACCAAGCACCACTTCGACGAACGAGGCGACCAACAGCACGTAGGCGGACGCGCCCGGCTTGCGCACGATCAACAAACCCAGCGTCGCGGGAAAGTAGAACAATGCATGCAACAGCGCCGCCGAACCGGGAAGTATCAGGGTCAGCAGCGGGAACAGACCATAGGACAGGCCATCGAACACCCAGAACATCACACCCGACATCACACCGACCGCCGCACCGACCGCAATGTCGATCACACGCCATCGCAGTGATCCGCGTGTCGCACACTTGGTTGCGGTTGATGCCGTCGGTCGTGCCTGCGGAGCCTGTTCCGAAGCTTGCGCCGAAGAGTCGTGGAGGTATGGTTGCGAGGATGGCCGTGCCATGATGAAGTCCTTTTGGTCGATGCCGCGCACCGTGAGTTGGAGATCGCGGCGGTCGCCGTGGGCCGCTCCTCGACCTGCGCGGCCCGGGCAGGAGCGACGCACGCCATTATACGGACGCCATGTTCCCATGCCCGCCAGCGTTTCGCATATGAAACGCATCAGCAGCATACACGTCACATTTGCGAAAGAATCGTCTACATCGTCCGCATCGCAACAATCCGCAACCCCATTCCGCTTACGCTTGACCATGGATTTCAAGCGGCGTATACCACCACACGATAAGAGGTTGGCATGAAGACGATGGCACGGCAAATAGGAACCGTTCTGTGCATGGCGCTGGCTTTGCTGTCGGCGTTCTACGCGTTCGCCGTGATGAAGACACATTCGGGTACCGGCTTCTGGAAGGTCTGGCTGGTCATCGCCGCCGTTTTCGCCCTCCCTCGCGGTTGGAATCGCCGCCAATTGGTGGGTGGCGCTCCCCCGCATCATACGAGGGGTCATCATCGCCGTGGTGTGCATCGGCATCGCCATATTCGGCACGGTGGAGGGGTGCATCATCAGCAACATGCATGCGCGGGGCGACCAGCATCTCGATTATGTGGTGGTGCTCGGCGCGCAGGTGCGCAAGTCCGGCCCCAGCAAGGCCTTGCGGTATCGTCTGGACACGGCGGCCGATTATCTGCGGAACAGTCCGGATACCATCTGCATCGTCTCCGGCGGCAAGGGCGCGAACGAGCCATTCCCCGAGGCACAGGGCATGGCCGATTATCTGAAGGCACATGGCATTGAGGAAGGCCGCATCCTTCAGGAATCCAAGTCGAAAACCACCCAGGAGAATATCGTCAACAGCAAGAAGCTCATTGCCGGAGACAACGCGTCCGTCGGCATCATCACCAATGACTTCCACATGTTCCGCGCATTGCAGATCGCGCATGACAATGGACTTGACGAAGCCCAAGGCATCGCGGCCGGTTCACCGCCCGATATGCTGGTGAACAACATGGTCCGCGAATTCTTCGCCGAAATCAAATTCCTGCTGTCCTAGTTCCTGCAAGTTCCGAGCTTGGATATTAGAAATCGCTTCCCCCGCTGGACCAATGTCCGAAGGTCAGCTGGCGTGCGCCGCGGCGTGCGTACCACGCGGCAGCCATTGCCCTTTCGGCAATGCGGCGAATGTGGGCCACTGTTCCGCGGCATCCGCGGCCGATTCGAGACGACGCTGGAAGCCGGGCCAATTCGGATCGGCTTCCAGCAGCCGTCCGAGCAGCAGCGCTGTGGCATGCGCGTCGCTCAACGCGCTGTGCGCATCCTCATTGGCGATGCCGAAGTAGTCGCAGCAGTCGGAAAGCTTGCCGCGACCAATCAGTGACCGCGACAGTTTCATCGTGCACAGCATAGTGCTCTGATGAACAGGTATGGAGGCGCCCATGCGCGAGTATTCGGCGAGCAGGAACCGCGAGTCGAACGACACGTTGTGGGCCACGAACACGCGGCCGGCAAGCAGGTCACGCAGTTCATGTGCGATGCCTTCGAAATCCGGCGCGTGCAGCAGATCGCGCGCGGTGATATGGTGCACCCAGGAGGCACCGACACTGCGATCCACATGAATCAGCGTCTCATGCTCGTCTTCGAGCGTGCCGTCCGGAGCCACGTGCACCAAGCCGATCTCAATGGCCCGATCGCCTTTCGCCGGACTCAATCCCGTGGTTTCGAAATCAACCACCGCGAATCCCTGATTCATTGTTCCTCCAGTCACACACTGTATTCCAGTGTAAAGCAAGGCAAAGGAATCATAGAAAAAGGCTGGAACCCTTAGGATTCCAGCCTTTATCGCATGTGCTGCGTCAATACAACGCCCACAGGCGGCCAATCGGTCTCACTTCTCGTCGGAAGCGAGCTCGTCAGCCACGGCGGCGGCAGCGGAAGCAGCCTCGACGCTCTCGGACTCTTCGTCTTCAGCTGCGGAACCGAGGAAGGCGCTCAGGTCCAGGGTCTCGCCCTCGGACTTGAAGGTCACGGCGCGCATGCCGGAGAGCAGGCCCTTGGAACGGCCGACTTCCTGCACAGCGGAACCGATCTGGCCGTTGCGGATGATGGCCTGGATGAAGGCGTTCGGATCCATGCCATACTGCTGGGCGATGGAGGCGAGGAAGTTGAAGACCTCACCCTGGGAGACCTTGACGTCCATGGTCTCGGCGAGCACGTCGAGCACCATCTGGTCGCGCAGTTCCTTCTCCACGGTTTCTTCGGCTTCGGCCTTCTGCTCCTTGGTGGCCTTGGACGGATCCGCGGTCACGTTCTTGAGCTGCTGCTCGACCATTTCGGCCTTGACGCCCTTCGGCACCGGAATCTCGAGGCCATCCTCGAGCTTGGCGATGAACGCGTCACGAGCGGCGGTGGCCTGACGGCCTTCGGCGTCCTGAGCGGCGACCTTCTTCAGGTCTTCCTTCAGCTCGTCGAGGGTGTCGAACTCGGATGCTTCGGAAGCGAAGTCGTCATCGAGTTCCGGCAGTTCCTCGGCCTTGACGGAATTGACCTTGACCTTGATCAGGGCCTTCTCGCCTTCGTGCTTACCGGCCTCGAGAGTGCCTTCGAAGCTGGTTTCCTCACCGGCGGACAGGCCTTCGAGGGCCTCATCCAGGCCGTCGAGCATGGTGGCGGAGCCGAGCTCGTAGCTCACGCCCTCCTGGGAGTCGACGGTTTCGCCGTCGATTTCGGCGTTGAGGTCGATGTTGGCGTAGTCACCCTTGGCGGCCGGACGGTCAACGCTCACGAGGGTGCCGAAACGCTGACACAGGGCTTCCAGACGGTTGTTGATGTCCTCATCGGTGACCTCGGCCTTGGCGACCTCGATCTCCATGCCGTCCACTTCCGGCAGCTCGATGTCCGGGCGACGCTCGACGGTGGCCACGAACTTCAGCTTGGTCTCATCCTTGGCGGATTCCGGAACTTCCTGAACGTCGATCTCCGGCTGGGCCATCGGGTGGATCTTCTTGGTTTCGAGAGCCTTGGAATACAGCTCCGGCACGCCGTTGTTCACAGCTTCGCCGGCGACGGCACCGAAGCCGATACGCTGGTCGATGATCTTGCCGGGCACGTGGCCCTTACGGAAGCCAGGCACGTTGACCTGCTTTGCGATTTCCTTGCGAGCCTCGTCGAGATACGGGTTGAACTCCTCCGGGTCGACGGTGACGGTGAGCTTCACCTTGGTCGGCTCAAGATTCCTGACGCTGATTTTCACGCTTGCGCTCCTGAAAAATACGGTTCTTCATATTTCTGCCGTTAGCAACCTCTACATAATAGCGCGACTTACGGACTCTGCAACTAGGGGGAGACCTGCCAATCGCGTGCGCCCTGTTCGCCGAGGAATCGCGCGACGTCACGCTTACGAGGTTCGTCCGTCCAGCACAGGTTACGCAAATACTGCGGTTTGATGACGATTTCCACAGGCGTGCGCGTGTCCTCCGCTATCTGGGAGACCGCCTTGCGCACCCTGTTGAGCACTTGCAGACGTTCCGGATACCGTTCCTTCCACACGCGAATCGATTTGGGAGCCGAAGCGGACTGCGATTCATGACGCCGCGCGGCGCCGCCGTCCACGTCCGGCCATTCGCTTGGCGGCAGGGCGAGCGCCTACTGGATGATGTTCTTCCACATGCTCGGTTTGATTTTGCGTTGAATCGGCGCGTACCGTTCGAACATCTTGTCCTGTTCGAATCGGTATGGATGCGCACGCGTTCGTTGATGGAGCGAATCGAACGGAATTGCGCAGCGTTGTGTGGTTTGCGTTTCGCCACTTCGATGATGGAGCTGTCGGACAATAGCAGGGTCGGCGCGATGTCGTATTCGCGCGCGAGTTCGTCACGGCGGGTCCATAGCGCGCGGACGATGGCCAGCGCCTGCCGGTCACGCATGACTTCAGTGATGTGTGAGACATGCATCCAGGGAATCGGATGCTCCTTGCGTGGTCCCAGACCTTCTTTTGAGCGCGTAATCGAACTCTTCCTGGGCCCATTCCATCTTGCCTTGGCGTTTGAGTTCGGCGCGCATCTTCGTTTCAAGCTCGATGAGCAGTTCGACGTCCAACGCCGCGTAATTTCGCCAGTCACGAGGCAACGGACGATACGACCAGTCAGCCGCGGAATGTTCTTTGGCAAGGGTCAGTCCAAGAAAGTGCTCGGTGACGGCGGCAAGTCCGAATCGTTTCAATCCCAGCAGACGCGCGGCGATTTCCGTGTCGAACAGCCGTTGCGGTTCCATGCCGAGTTCGTCGAATCCCGGAAGATCCTGCAGGGAATCATGCAGAATCCATACCGCATCTCCGACGGCACGGTTGAAATCGTTCCAATCCGCCCCGGCCGCGGCGAGCGCCTGCGGATCGAGCAGGCCGATGCCGGCTCCGTCGCGTTTGAACTGCACCAACCAGTCCTCATGCCCATACCGGAAGCCGGATGCGCGTTCCGCGTCCGCGGCAAGGGAGCCATGTGAGGAAGCCAGCTCACTGCAATAGTCACGGAATGCCGGCAACGTGTCGATCACGTTGGGCACGCCTTCGCGCGGTTCCGCCAGCAGCTTCGGCTCGTCAGTCAACGGGGTTTTCCTCCTCGGATTGCGTCATGGACCGGAGGAACGACGCCCACTGTCCGACTTGGGAGCCGGCGTCAAGGCCTCCATCGGCATAGTCTAGTGGAGTCCAAGACACCCGGATCTCGCAGCCCACCCTGGGCACATCGGGGGTCATGGCCGAATGCTGTGTTTTGGGTGACTGTGACGGTGCCGGATACATGTTCGGAATCGTTTGGATTGAGACGTTCCATCATCATGTCCCAGTACATGCCCGGAGTCAGGCAGTCGTCCTCCTTGTCGGGCAGTGGCAGGGATGCGAAAGCCACGCAACGCCAGTGGGAGTGCCAGTCCCTCGGAATTTGAGCGAGTACAGGATCATGATCCAGCCGGATGCGTATGTTTCATCGCATTCCAACGCGACGCCGATGCCGAAGTTCGCCATGGAATTGGGCACCGGAATCTCACGGTATGTCATGCCTTTCAAACGCCGCATACGGTCCACGAAAGCACCGCGTTCCAGACTTGGTCGGGAACGCCCTGCGGTCGCATAAGCATGGTCTGTGGGGCTTCGCCGCCCATATCCGCTCCCTTGCCATCGGCGCGCGCCACGTTGCGCGCATCTCGTGGAAAATCAAAGATGTCTGCCATAGTTCAAGGCTACGACAGAGAAGCTGGTGGGCATTTCGTAGTATTTCGAACCACTTTGCCACGCGTCGAATGTGAAGATTTTTCAGCGTATGAATAAATTGGTCCATGCCATCGATTCAGTCGGCGGCATGGACCAATATGAGGCGTTCCGCATATCCAGCGAATATGGGGAAGCCATTGAGAGGACGGGCGTTTAGTACACGGTGAAGCCGTGCGACTGGAACTGCTCGACCACACGTTGTTTCATTGCCGCGGACGGGCCTTTCTGATCCTCCAACGGGTATGGGATGTTCAGCATGTGCCACTTCGGACGGCCAAGCTGGTGGAAGGGCAATACGTCGATATGTTCCAACGCGTCGCCGAAGGTCTCGCAGATCTTCGCCACGTTCTCGACGTTTTCTTCGGAGGATGTGAGGCCCGGCACGAGCACGAAACGCACCCAGATCTTCTTGCCTGCCTTGGCCAGACGCTGTCCGAAGTCGATGGTCGGCTGCAGGATGCCGCCGGTCACCTTATGGTAGGTCTCCTCATCGCCGGATTTGACGTCAAGCAGGCACAGGTCGATGTCATCCACCATGTCATCGGTGTAGCTCGCACCGAGGAATCGGACGTGTCAAGGCAGGTATGCACTCCCATCTGCTTGGCGGCATGGAACACGCGGGACACGAAAGCCGGCTGCATCATGGATTCGCCGCCGGAGAAAGTGATGCCGCCGCCGGTGGCCTTGAATAAATCGGCATACCGCTCGATTTTCTTGACCATGGCTTCGTAGTAGACGGGCTTGCCGTCACGCATCTTCCAAAGTATCCGGATTCTGGCAGTACTGGCAGCGCAGAGGGCATCCGCTCATGAACACGGTCATTCTGGTGCCAGGACCATCCACGGAAGTGTTGATGTCCCACGAGTGCACGATGGAAACCGATATCGCCGCTTTCAACGCCTTGATGCGGTCGAGACGGTCCAAGCCGATTGGCGATTCGAATCCGGACAGGCCTCCCATCAGCGTCATGGTTGACGTAGTCCTTGGAATCCCTCAGCATGTGTCTGCGTCCGTGGAACGGAAAATATGTTCAGACATCAATGTCCCCTTTCATCGGCATCGCGATCGACAGGGACATGCCGCTCACCGATGATGCAGAACATAACCTTGGAGTTCACGCTGAGGCATCTTGCTTACACGCATCAGGAACAACATGCGATAAGCGTCAATCGCTTGATCGGGAGCAGTTTCTTCCGGACTCGTGCTGGCAGATGTAGGTGTCAGGCTAAAATTCAGGCACTTAAAACTAATGGATCTGAAGATGGTGATGTCGGCTCCAGACCCCTGAGGTCGAGGTATGGTCAGGGTGTTGAGCAGACGGAACTGGTCTTGTGACCCGTCGTCCCAGCATTAACGATCGGTTGATCCCTTAATTTGATCGCGGGGAGAGAAGATCATGATCATCTGTTGCCAGGGGCACGATCGCAGCTTGCATTCCAGGTTGTCTGATGATCTCACACAATGGTCTCAGTGAATCACCAGCCTTGGGGTCATGGGCGATCAGAGAAGGTGGGGGGACGGCCGGGGGACATGGCGGCGTCTGACAGGACGGGGCAAGCCCCAACTACCAGATTCCTGCACACCTGTGCGGTCTGTGCCGGGCGGGACAGGTCGATGCCGTACTCGCCGCCGAGGCTGATCAGCTGCTTCAGGGCCTGATCTGCTCGTCATGCCTTCGCAGCGATCCAGTGCTCGATCTCCGGCTCGGTGAAGTCGTTGCGGTACGGGATGGAGTCCTGTCGCGCTGCTTGAACTTGGATCAGCGTGTTCACGCCGTACAGGCCATTACGACGGTAATCGCCGCGCCGTAGGCATCCGGCAGCACCGGTGAGGATCTTTGTTGGGCGAGCTACCTTGATTCGTTTATGTAGACGCCGAAGACGCCGTCGTTAGCCCGGTACTTGGTGAAGATCTTCGACTTTGATCGCCTTGCCGGCTTCCTTTGATGGCCTGCTCGACCATACGCCAGCCGCCGTTCGGCATCATGGCGCGCTTGCACGGCACATCGGTCTGCAGACCGACAATCACATTTGTCGACTTCCGGGGAATCGATGTAGCCGGCCGGGAAGGCGTCGATGCCCGCCGGGGTGTGGGTGTCGTCGTAGACGCGCTGCTTGCGCTCACGGACAGATAGTTGTCGTCCAGATACTTCCACAGGTGCTTGGTCTTGTCGGTGGCGTCAGCCAAGAAGGACTCGTCGCCCTCATATGGCGTGTAGTTCTTCTGGATGAAGTCGCGGACATCAATGTCCTTCTGCCAGTTGCCCTCGGTGAAGCCTTCCCAAGCCTTAGCCTCAAGTTCCTCCTGGGAGACCGCCGTTGCATCAACTGCTGCCATTTCCACTCCTTACTGGGTGTCGGTTGGCGACGCATCGTTACGCCGTCGCTACTTCACGATTGTAACGGCAATCATCTGCGAAAAGCCTGAAAACCACTCCCGAAATTAGTGACATAAATCACAATCGGGCGTGGTTTTCATATGGAATTCACTTTTCGGAAGATGCCGAGCCGTCCGCTGACCAGCGTTTCCATTCGCGGTCCTGTTCCTCCCATTTGAGATTGCGTTCCTGCACGATCTTCCACGCGTCGAGCGCGTCCTCACGGGTTCTGTACGGCCCCATGCGGTGGCTTGCCGGAGAGATCATGCCCAATTCCGGCTGCTCGGTGACGGTGTTGAAATACCACTGCTTTTCCATATCGGCTTCCTTCGGCTCTCGATGTTCTACTTGCGATCGCCGATTATTCGCGGAATGCATTGGTGACCGGCAGACGGCGATCACGCCCAAACGCCAGCGCCGTCACCTTCGGTCCCAGCGGATACTGGCGACGCTTCCATTCGGCGCGGTCGACCAATCGCATGACCGTGTCGACGGTCGCCTCGTCGAAGCCGTCGGCCAGCAGGTCGGCGCGGCCATGAGCATGCTCGATGTACATCGCCAATACTTGGTCGAGCAGCGCGTATTCCGGCAGCGAATCGGAATCCTTCTGCTCTAAGGGCGCAATTCGGCGGACGGCGCCTTCTCGATCGAGTTGACGGGGATCATCACACCATCCGGCAGCGGAGTGCCCGCGCTCCCCTGCTCGTTGCCGACGACATGCAGACCGCCGATGCCCATGCCGGCGGCGGCAGCCTTGTTGCGCCAGCGGGAGATCTCCACGCGGGTCTTGAGCGGATATACAGTTGGCGCGCAGCGACAAGCCATATAAATGGGTTGTGGAATAACCCGCCAGGGTTCGGACTTTGTTAGCAGGTGGCCGCAGCCCAGCAGTCACTTTTGGGTTCGATGAGCCGCCCGAGCGATGACGGATGCGCCTGCAGAGTTCTCGTAGCGGCGACGCCAGCTTCCGGTTCAGCTGGTTGAAGGAACTGAACAGCGACTCGATGGGGCTGGATATCGTGCTAAATTATGCGCGCCAGATCGCTTTCGTCACTGGATCGTCGGACCAGGCCACATGCTCAGCTAGGTGCGTTCTGCTTCGCCCACCGTCTGGCCCGCCACCAATACGACGCAGGAATCGATGCCGCCAGGATGAACTTTTGCCTTAAATGGTTCGCAACCGCTGGGCCAACGCAAGGCAGATTCACCCTTCCTCGTCCGGATCAAGGTTGATCGTACCAAATATTTAGTGCTCCATGGACAATATCCAAGTCAGAAAAACTCAGATCCTCCATGAACATCAAACACACTCAAAGCGAGGTGCCGTCAGGTGTCTAACAGCTTCCACCCGCCGTCGAAGGAACCGAAAGTCACGTCCCACAAGCCGCCAACTCTGGTTCAAGGTAGGTCAAATCAGGGACGTTCCCGCTGAGCCGCGCCCATAGTCAGACCAGTGTCAGGTTTTCCGCCTTCCTCCATGCTGAACCGTTCGCGAATTAGCAACGAGTCGATGTTCTCCTTAGCATGATTCAGCCACAGGAAGCAAAATCCCTGCTAGATGTCTATGAATGCCAAGCCCCGCGCCGATGCACCATTCACGTCGACTTCCGCCATGGTTGTTCGCCAGGGGCTGAAGATGCGGAATTCGTCGAACACGCCGTATTGGGCAGGAAATGACTTGTGTAGCCGGCCCAGACAACGCCGTCGTGCAGGACGACGAGTCGGTTGCGCGGTTTGGAGGTTTCACGGTCGGTGCCTACAGTGCCGACCACCACATATAGTTCGCCGAGACTGTCGGATGCCAGTTCGGTGGCAAGCCAGTTGGCTTTGTCCCATGCGGCTTTGCGGAAGGTGGCACGCAGGGCGAGGTCTTCGATGGGGTATCCGGTCAATGTCATTTCCGGGAACACGACGACCTGCGCGCCCTGCTGAGCGGCGAGATGCGCGTACCGCATGACCTTGTCGGCGTTGGAATCAAGGTCTCCGACGCAGGTGTCGATTTGGGCGAGTGCGAAACGAATGTCTGTCATAGCTGCCTAACCTACCGTTGATTTGTTGGATATGTTGTGTTTTTTACGATTATGAAAATTACGATTACGGCGTTCCGCACGTGGCGTCACGACAGTTCGTTGAGCACCGTCAGCGCCGCGTTGGCGTAGAATTCCACGCCGGCTTGCAGCGATTCGTCAAGACCGACGAAATGCGGGCTGTGCCAATCCGGGCAGCCTTCCTCGCCGTTGGAACCGATGAAGGCGAACACCGGCATGGTGACGGGCATGAAATCGCAGAAGTCCTCCCCCGCCATCGACGGGTGGATGGGTTCGAGCTGGGCGTAATCGCGCACGTTGTCGGCGACTATCTTGGATAGTTCCGTATCGGAGACGAGCGGGTTCTGGAAATCGTCCCAATCGATGTCGGCGGTGATGCCGTAACCGGCCGCAATGGACTGGACCTGTTGCTTGAAGCGTTTCTCCACCAGTTCACCGTCGGACTTGTGGAAGTATCGTACGGTGCCTTGGAAGCTCGCCTTGTCGGGTACGACGTTCCACACGTGGCCGCCGTGCATTTCGGTGATGGACAGTACGAGCGGATGGAACGGCGATACGTTACGGCTCACGATGGTCTGCAATGCGAGGACCATCGTGGCGAGCGCCTCGATCGGGCCGGTGCCCTTGTGCGGATAGCCGGCGTGTGTGCCGGTGGCGTGCAGGGTTACATGGAATTTCACGCAGCCGGCCATCATCGGTTCGGGGCCGACGGCGATCTGTCCGGGCGCGTAGTTCGGGTTGTTGTGCGCGCCGATGGCGGCTGATACGTCGGCGAGCAGTCCCGCGTCGACCATGGCCTTCGCGCCGAGGCCAAGTTCCTCGGCGGGCTGGAACAGCAGTTTGATGGAGCCCTTGATGTGTTTGCGGCGCTTGGCGAGCCAGAACGCGGCACCGAGCATGTACGACATGTGCAGGTCGTGAAACAACCATGGCA
>VOFH01003774.1_pt1 | contig 19078 bp, 16 predicted proteins | sample 5384091 | NCBI WGS metagenome assembly VOFH01 (sample SAMN12384727, study PRJNA508395) | human gut metagenome | isolation source: healthy gut G | host: Homo sapiens
TCCACTGAGAAGCTGACGCCGCGCAAAGCGCTCGCTGCGCCCGCCAAAAGCGGGTCACATATTCCTACCAAACGCATGCCCACCGTAAGCGGCATAAAAAACCTCCATATCAATGTATTAAATTAATGATACAATAATACAACGAAAAAACGGGATTGTCAACCACTTTTTCGGAACGGGGGAGAACAAAAAGTCAGGGGCGCCGCCCGAAATTAAGAACGGCCGCACCAGCTCGCGCGGTTTCGATTGAAAATCGCTAAAACCCTTTGCAAAATGAGCCGTGATAGGGTAGAATAGAAAACAGGAGAAAATGAAGCAAGAGGAGTGTGAATCGCTGGAAGCACAAATATAAACGCGTACTGATCAAAAATCATCAGCGGCGAAGCCCTTGCGGGTGACAAGCGACGGGCTGAATTTTGATGTGATCGGACCGGCGTGTGCGATGTGATCAAGAAGTGTCAACGAGCAGGGTTGCGAGATCGGCGTTATCGTAGTAGGCGGCGGCAACTTCTGGCGCGCGTCAAGGACGGCAGGGACCGCATGGATGGAGTTCGCGCCGACCATATGGGGATGCTGGCCACCACAATCAACGCCCTTGCGCTGGCGGACGCGCTCGAGCAGCGCGGCGTGCCGGTCGCGCGTGCAGACCGCGATGCGAGATGAACCGCATCGCAGAGCCGTACATCGCAGCAAGGCCATCCGTCACTTGGAAAAAGGCCGCGTGGTCATTTTCGGCTGCGGCTACGGGCAACCCCAATTTTTCTCGACCGACACCGCGGCGGTTCTGCGGGCGGCAGAAATCGGCGCGGAAGTCATCCTGCTGGCCAAAAATGTGGACGGTGTGTATGATTCCGACCCAGCGAAAAACCCGAACGCAAAAAATATGACCACCTTTTCCTACATGGATGTGCTTAATCAGGGCTTGGGCGTAATGGATACCACTGCAACTTCGCTTTCCATGGATAACCACATTCCGATTTTGGTGTTTGCACTTTCCGATCCGGAAAATATTTACCGTGCAGTGTGCGGTGAAAAGATCGGCACGATCGTAGAGGAGGAAAATTAAAATGAAAGCTCAACTGACTGCGTATGAGGAAAAATGAAGAAAAACGCTCGACGTGCTGGCAAAGGAGCTGGCCGCAGTCCGCGCAGGACGGGCCAATCCCGCGGTGCTGGATAAGATCACGGTCGAGTATTACGGCGCGCCGACCCCGCTCAACCAGGTGGCGGCCATCGCGACGCCCGACCCGCGCTCGCTTTCGATCCAGCCACAGGATGCTTCGGTTCTCAAGGCGATTGAAAAGGCGATCCAGACCTCGGACTGGGCATCAACCCCCAGAACGATGGCAAGCAGATCCGGCTCAATTTCCCGCCGCTGACAGAGGAGCGCCGTAAGGAGCTGATCAAAGGGCGTGTCAAGACCGGCGAGGAAGCCAAGGTCGCGCTGCGCAATATCCGGCGCGACGCGATTGAAAAGTTCAAGGCAGCGCAGAAAAAGAGCGAGTTTCACCGTTTATGCGTTCTCTACTGAGAACTGGAAGCGGCCGCAGGACGAGGTCGACGCGCTGATGAACCTGTTCCGTGCCTATCTGAAGGAGGCGGCGGAGACCATGTACGAGCGCGGCGTTGCGGTGCGCGTTCTGGGTGATCTGAGCGTGCTGCCGGAGGATATCCGCGCACAGATCGCAGAGGTGGACGAGATCGCAGACCGGCTCGGCCCGGATGCCGCGACCGCGTCGCTCTGCATCAACTACGGCGGCCGCGACGAGATCAAGAACGCCGTCCGCGCGATCGCGCAGCAGGTGAAAAACGGCGAAATTCAGCCGGCGGACATCACGGAGGAAACCATCGGCGCGCACCTTTACACGGCGCATATGCCCGACCCTGACCTCATCATCCGTCCCTCGGGCGAGATCCGCACGTCGAACTTCCTTCTGTGGCAGTCGGCGTACTCCGAATATTATTTCACCGATGTGCTGTGGCCGGACTTCAAAACGAGCGATCTGGACGCGGCAATCGACAATTTCAACAGTAGAAACCGCCGTTTCGGCGGCGTATAACGCGCGGAAAACCGTTTTCCGCATAGATAACCAAAACGGGTGATAGAATATGAAAGCAAGAGTGTTATTCGGCGTGTTTGGCTTTATTTTTGTGCTGCTCGCGCTGTATGTATTTCCGCCCATCGTACTGGAGGCGGTCGTCGCGGCGCTGTGCGTCATTGCGACCTGTGAGGTGCTCGGCTCGACGAAGCTCGTGTACAACCGGCTCGAGCTGCTGCTCGCGATGCTCGTGTCGCTCGGTCTTGCAGTCGGTCATTTTACCGTGCTGCCGTTTGACCTGACCGACGTGATGCAGGACCTTGTTCTCGTCATGCTCGTCGGCTCGTTCGCCATCGAGCTGAAATTCCACGACAGCATGAAGGTATCGCAGGTGGCGTGGGGCTTTTTCGGCGCGCTGCTCGTGCCGTACCTGCTGCTCAGTCTGCTGCGCATTTTCCAGATGAACTACCATCACGGCCCGTTCATCGTTCTGCTGCCGCTGCTCGCGGCGTGGGGCGCGGATACCTGCGCTCTGTTCGCCGGCATGTTTTTCGGCAGACATAAGCTCGCGCCGGTCGTCAGTCCGAAAAAGACGGTCGAGGGCGCGGTCGGCGGCGTGCTCGGCGGCGCGGTGCTCGTTCTGATCGCGGCGCTCATCATGAACAGCACGCTGAAGCTCGGTCTGCCGCTGTGGGCGGCGGTCGTGCTCGGCGCTGTGGGCGCGGTGCTGGGCGAGATCGGCGACCTGTCCTTTTCGATCATCAAGCGCCAGACCGGCATCAAGGACTACGGCCATATCTTCCCGGGTCACGGCGGCGTGCTCGACCGCTTCGACAGCGTGATCTTTGTCGCGCCGTTCGCGGAATTTCTGTTCCGCATCGTATTCTGACAGAGCAATCCAACCATCACTGCATTCCGCAGTTTCAGGAGCATAGATTATGAAAAAAATAGCGATTTTAGGTTCTACGGGTTCGATCGGCACGCAGACGGTCGATATTCTGCCTTCGATCGAGGCTGAAGTCGTCGCGCTGACGACCAACCGCCGCATAGGCTTGCTGGAGGAGCAGGCGCGCGCCCTGCATCCGAAAATGGTGTGCGCGTTCGACGAAAACGCGGCGAAGGAGCTTCGTGTGAAGCTCGCGGACACGGACATCGAGGTGCTGACCGGCATGGACGGTCTGATCGCCTGCGCCTCGGAAAGCGGCGCGGACATCGTTGTGACCGCCGTTGTGGGCATGGTCGGCCTGCTGCCGACGCTCGCCGCTATCGACGCCGGAAAGGACATCGCGCTGGCCAACAAGGAGACGCTCGTGTGCGCGGGCGGCATCGTCATGGAGGCGGCGCGGAAAAAAAGCGTGCGCATCCTGCCGGTCGACTCCGAGCACTCGGCGATCTTTCAGTGTGTGCAGGCTGCGAACGGAAATCCGGTCTCGAAGATCCTGCTCACGGCTTCCGGCGGCCCGTTCTTCGGGAAAAAGTTCGAGGAAATGCGCGGCATGACGCGCGAGCAGGCGCTTGCGCACCCGAACTGGTCGATGGGCGCGAAGATCAGCGTTGACTCTGCGACCATGATGAATAAGGGGCTGGAGCTGATCGAGGCGATGTGGCTGTATGACCTGCCGCCCGAGGACATCGAGATCGTCGTACATCGCGAGAGCATCGTGCACTCGGCCGTGGAATTTGCGGACGGCGCGGTCATCGCGCAGCTCGGCCTGCCGGATATGCGCCTGCCCATTCAGCTCGCGCTGACCTGGCCGGAGCGCGTGCCGTGCAAAGTGCCGCGCATGTCGCTCGCAGAGGTCGCGAAGCTCACATTCTTCGCGCCGGATTACGAGGCGTTCCCGGCGCTGAATCTCGCAAAGCAGGCCGCCGCCCTCAAGGGCGACCGCGGCGCGGTGCTCAACGGTGCGAATGAAGCGGCCGTCGGTCTGTTTCTCGACGGAAGGATCGGCTTTACCGAGATCGCGGAGCGCGTTTCTCACGCACTGGACAGCATCCCGTACAGGAAGGACATCACGCTCGACGACGTGCTCGCCGCCGACAGAGCCGCACGCGAGCTCGTTCTGGGCTGAGACGGCTGACCCGGAAAGGAGACAGCTTTGCAGGTACTTTCAATCATTCTGGCCATTCTGGCCTTCGGCGTGCTGGTCATCGTGCATGAATTCGGCCATTTTATCACCGCCAAGCGCGGCGGGGTGCAGGTAAATGAATTCTGGATCGGCATGGGCCCGACCATTCTCAAGCACGAATATCACGGCACGATGTACTGCCTGAAGCTGCTGCCGTTCGGCGGCGCGTGCGTCATGGAGGGCGAGGACGGCGAAAGCGAGAGCGAGCACGCCTTCGGCAGGGCGCGCCTCCGCCGCCGCATCCTCATCGTCGCAGCAGGTGCGCTGATGAATTTTCTCATCGGCTTTGTCATCCTGCTGTTCGCGGTGCAGGCGCCGAGCGAGAACGGCTTTATCACCACGACCGTTGCGAGCATCAGCGAGGGCAGCTCGGTGCTCGAGGGCGGTCTGCAGGAGGGCGACACGATCATCAGTATCGACGGCTTCCGGCTGCTCGTGCGCAGCGATCTGAACGTTGCGATGGGCATGAGCAGCTCGACGACGCACAGCGTCAAGGTGCGCCGCGGCGGCGAGACGGTCGAGCTGCCGTCTGTGCCGTTCGAGGCGCGCATCGACGACGGCGAGGGCGGAAAGCTGATCGGCCTCACCTTCGGCGCAACGCCGGATACCGTGGTTTCGCGCGTGCAGCATGCGGCGTTGACCGCGCTCGATGACGCGCGTCTCGTGTGGGTCAGCCTCGGTCAGCTGCTCGGCGGCAGGGTCGGCGTGAACGACCTGTCCGGGCCGGTCGGCGTGGCCTCGACCATGGCCGTGACTGCACGGGTGAACATCCGGGCGTTTTTGCAGCTCGTGGCGTTCATCTCCATCAATCTCGGCGTGATGAACCTGCTGCCGCTGCCGGCGCTCGACGGCGGCCGCCTGGTGTTTCTCATCATCGAGGGCATCCGGCGCAAGCCTGTGCCGCCGAAGTACGAGGGCCTTGTGCACGCGGCCGGTCTCATGCTGCTGCTCATGCTCATGGTCTACGTTACGGGACACGACATCCTGCGCCTGCTGACAGGCAGAATGATGCAGTAAAATCAACACAGGGGGTGCAGGAAAACGTTCTGCGCCCCGTGTTCGCTTCAAAAGAGGGATAGATATGAAACTGACAAAACAGATTAACATCGGCGGCGTTCCGGTTGGCGGCGGCGCGCCCATCGCCATCCAGTCCATGACGAACACGGACACGCGCGACGCGAAAGCGACGCTCGCACAGATCCGTGCGCTCGCGGAGGCCGGTTGCGACATCGTGCGCTGCGCCGTGCCGGACAAAGCGGCGGCGGAAGCGCTGCGCGAGATCTGCGCAGGCTCGCCCATTCCGGTCGTGGCGGATATCCATTTTGACTACCGTCTGGCGCTTGCCGCCATCGAGGCGGGCGTGGACAAGATCCGCCTGAACCCCGGCAACATCGGCGGCGCGGACCGCGTGCAGGCGGTCGTGAAGGCTGCAAAGGAGCGCCATCTCCCCATTCGCATCGGCGTCAATTCCGGCTCGGTCGAAAAGCATATCCTCGAGAAGTTCGGCGGCCCGACCCCGGAAGCCATGGTCGAGAGCGCGCTGTATCACGTAAAGCTGCTGAACGACTGCGATTTTGACGACATCTGCATCTCGATCAAGTCCTCGTCCGTGCCGAACACCATGCAGGCGTACCTGCTTGCGAGCGAAAAGACCAACTATCCGCTCCATCTCGGCGTGACCGAGGCCGGCACGGAGTACATGGGTACGATCAAGTCGGCGGCCGGCATCGGCGGCCTGCTCGCGCTCGGCGTGGGCGACACCATCCGCGTGTCGCTGACCGACGACCCGGTCAAGGAGGTCTACGCCGCGAAGGCGATCCTGCGCGCCGTCGGACGCGCGGAGGAGGGCATCAACGTCGTTTCCTGCCCGACCTGCGGACGCACGCGCATCGACCTGATTGGCATCGCGAAGGAGGTCGAGCGCCGCTGCGCCGAGATCCGCGGCAAAAAGCTGAAGATCGCGGTCATGGGCTGCGTTGTCAACGGTCCGGGCGAGGCGCGCGAGGCCGACCTCGGTATCGCAGGCGGCGACGGCGAGGGACTGATCTTCCGCCGCGGCGAAATCCTCCGCAAGGTGCCGCAGGAACGGCTTGTGGACGAGCTTATGGATGAAATCGCACATTTCGAAGGAGAATAATCGGTGGCTGCCAAGCTGATAGAGGTTTTTAACAACTGCAAATGTGTCGGAGAGGAGCAGCATCTTGCCGCAGGCGAGGTGCGCTCTCTCGCATTCGGAGACAACCGCTCGGTCATGGTCATCGAGCTGGGTCTGCATGAAGTCGTAAAGCGCGACACGCTTGCGAAGGCCGAAAAGCAGCTCGCGAGCGCCTACGGTCTCGACCGCGTGTGCATCGAGCCGCGCTACGAGCTGCCGGGCGAGCTGCCGGGCGAGTATATCCGCTCGCTGTACGACGATATGGCGGCGCGGATGCCGTCGGCGCGCGGCCTGCTGCACGCGGAGAACTGGGAATATGCGGACGGTGCGCTGCATATCCCGATGGACACCATCTGCGAAAAGCATTTCGAGACCGCACTGCGCCATCTCGAAGCGCGTATCCGCCGCGAGACCGGGCGGAGCTGCCCGGTGCACGCCGTGCCGCTCGAGCAGACGGACGGCGGGCCGGTGCAGGAGAATGAGCAGGAACGCGCGGAACTTTTGCACAAGGCTGTGGAAAAAGCCGCAAGCGAAGCGCAGAGCGAGCCAAAGCCGAAAAAGCCTGCCCGTCAGATTCGCTCGGAGGGCCAGGCATACCAGCGCCCGAAGACCGAGAAGGTCCGCGAGGACGATCTCGTGTTCGGAAAGCTCATTCAGGACCCCATCGTCTCGGTCAACGAGGCCGTTTCGGCCTACGACATGGTCACCATTCAGGGCGAGGTGTTTTTCACCGAGCACAAGGATATCCACAGCAAAAAGACCGGCAAGGACTATGTGAAGATCGCGTTCGACATCACCGACCGCACGAATTCCGTGCGCGTCTCCAAATTCCTTGCGGCTGACAAGGCCGGCGACACGGCCTCGCTCATCAAAAAGGGTCTGTACTGCACTGTGCAGGGCAAAATGGTGTTCGACACCTACGCTCGCGAAATGGTGCTCGAGCCGACCGGCATCGTCAAGGCGAAAAAGCCGGAGCGAAAGGACACCTATGACGGCATGAAGCGTGTCGAGCTGCACCTGCATACCAATATGTCCGCGATGGACGGCATGAGTTCGACCGCCTCGCTGCTGTGCCGCGCGGCAAAGTGGGGCCACCGCGCCATGGCTATCACCGACCACGGCGTTGCGCAGGCCTTTCCCGAGGCGCTCCACGCGCAGGAGGGCAAGCAGAAGGACATCATCGGGGACATGAAGATCATTTACGGCATCGAAGCGTACTACGTCAACGACGCGGACAGCCTGTCGGTCGTGCGCGGCAGGAGCACCGAGCCGCTTACCGGCACGTTCATCGTGTTCGACCTCGAGACGACCGGTCTCAACCCGGCGAACGAAGAGATCACCGAAATTGCCGCGGTGCGCATGGTCGAGGGCGAGATCCGCGACTCCTTCCAGACCTACGTCAATCCGCACAAGCCCATCCCGGCCGAGATCACCGAGCTGACCGGCATTTCGGATGAGACGGTCGCGGACGCGCCCGACCTCGATACTGCCGTCCCCGCGTTTCTCGAATGGGCAGGGGAGGGACAGTATCCCCTCGTCGCGCACAACGCAGGCTTCGATATGGGCTTTCTGCGGACAGCGTGTAAACGGCTTGGCATCGAGCGGGAGTTCACCAGCATCGACACGCTCGAAATGAGCCGCCTGATGCTGCCGCATCTGCATAAATTCAAGCTGAACATCCTCGCCAAGGAGCTTCAGGTCGGCCCGTTCGAGCATCACCGCGCAAGCGAGGATGCGGCGGTGCTCGGCCGCATTTTCGTCAAGCTGCTCGCGCGGCTCAAGGATGAGATGCACGCGGTCACGACGGCGGACATCAATCCGGTGCTCGCCGCGACGACCGACCGCAAAAACAAGCTGAAAAACCTGCCGCGCTACCACTTTATCATTCTGGTCAAAAATCAGGCCGGTCTGCGCAACCTGTATCAGCTCATTTCCAAGAGCTTTCTCGAATACTATAACAAGCGCCCCATCATGCCGCGCAGCGAGCTCATCCGTCACCGCGAGGGACTGATCTTCGGCTCGGCGTGCGAGGCGGGCGAGGTATTCCGCGCGCTCACCAAGGGCGCGGAGTGGGACGAGATCAAGCGCCTCGCGGAGTTCTACGACTACCTCGAGATCCAGCCGATCGGCAACAATAAATTCATGCTTGCCAAGGGGCTCGCGAAGGACGAGGAGCAGCTGCGCGACTGGAACCGCGACATCCTGCGCCTTGCGGACGAGCTCGGCAAGCCGTGCTGCGCGACCGGCGACGTTCACTTTCTCGAACCCGAGGACGAGGCCTTCCGCCGCATCCTGATGGCCGGTCAGGGCTTTTCGGACGCCGACAATCAGGCGCCGCTCTACCTCAAGACCACGGACGAAATGCTGAAGGAGTTCTCCTATCTCGGTGAGGACCGCGCGTACGAGGTCGTGGTCAGGAACACGAACAGGATCGCGGACATGTGCGACGTGATCCGTCCCGTGCCGCGCGAAAACTACCCACCGCACATCGACGGCTGCGAGGACGACCTGCGCAATATGTGCTACGAAAAGGCCAAGCGCATCTACGGCGATCCGCTGCCCGAGCTGGTGCAGGCGCGGCTTGACCGCGAGCTGAACTCCATCATCGGCAACGGCTACGCGGTCATGTACATCATCGCGCAGAAGCTCGTTACCAAGTCGCTCGCGGACGGCTATCTGGTCGGCTCGCGCGGGTCGGTCGGCTCGTCGCTCGCGGCGTTCATGTCGGACATCACCGAGGTAAATTCCCTCGCGCCGCACTATCTCTGTCCGGACGACAAGTACATCGAATGGCACGAGGATTACTCCTGCGGCGTCGACCTGCCGGATAAGATCTGCCCGAAGTGCGGCAAACCGCTCACCAAGCAGGGGTTTAACATCCCGTTCGAGACCTTCCTCGGCTTCGAGGGTGACAAGGTGCCGGATATCGACCTGAACTTCGCCGGCGAATATCAGTCGCGCATCCACTGGTACACGGGCGAGATCTTCGGCCACGACCACGTGTTCCGCGCGGGTACCATCGGTACGGTCGCGGAAAAGACCGCCTACGGCTACGTCAAGAAGTACATGGACGAACGCGGCATCGAGTGCTCGCGCGCCGAGGAGAACCGCCTCGCCGCAGGCTGCACCGGTGTGCGCCGTACCTCGGGCCAGCACCCGGGCGGCGTGGTCGTGGTGCCCAAGGAGATCGAGATTTACGACGTCTGTCCGGTACAGCATCCGGCGGATGACCCGGATTCCGATATCATTACCACTCATTTCGAGTACCACTCCATCGACGCGAACCTCCTGAAGCTCGACGAGCTGGGTCACGATGACCCGACCATGATCAAGCACCTCGAGAACCTCACCGGCATCAACGCGCAGGAGATCCCGCTCGACGACCCGGAGACGATGAGCCTGTTCCACTCGTGCAAGGCGCTGCGCTACAAGGGCGAAAACCCGGACACCGACCCCATCCTGGGCGACCTCGGCTGCCTGGCCGTACCCGAGTTCGGCACCAAGTTCGTGCGCGGCATGGTCAAGGAAACCCATCCGTCCACCTTTGCCGAACTGGTTTCGATCTCCGGTCTGTCCCACGGTACGGATGTATGGCTCGGCAACGCGGCCGAGCTTGTGCGCAAGGGCATTCCGCTGTCCGGCTGTATCTGCTGCCGAGACGATATCATGAACTACCTGATCCTGCAGGGCGTCAAGCCCAAGCTGTCGTTCAAGACGATGGAGTCCGTCCGAAAGGGCAAGGGACTGACCGAGGAAATGGAAGCCGCGATGAACGAGCAGAACGTGCCGGACTGGTACATCGATTCGTGCAAAAAGATCAAGTACATGTTCCCAAAAGCGCATGCGGTCGCTTATGTGATGATGGCGTTCCGTATCGCGTGGTTCAAGGTACATAAGCCGCTCGCGTTCTATTCGGCGTACTTTTCGGTCCGCGCGAAGGGTTTTGATGCGTCCTGCATGGTCAAGGGCGACAAGGTGTGTCTGGATAAGATGGCGGAGCTCAAGCAGAAGGACCGCGACAAGACCATCTCCGCTGCTGAGAAGGAAATGATGACGACGCTCGAGGTCTGTCACGAGTTTTACCGCCGCGGCTTCACGTTTGAGCCGATGGATGTGTATACTTCGGACGCGACGCGGTTTCTGGTGACGGAAAACGGACTTATTCCGCCGTTTACCTCCATGCCGGGCATCGGCGAGCAGGCGGCGCTCAGCATCGTCGAGGAGCGCAAGGACGGCAAGTTCCTTTCGGCGGAGGAAATGATCATCCGGTGCCCGAAGGCGTCCAAGGCGGTCGTCGAGCTGCTCGACCAGATCGGCGCACTCGGCTCCATGCCGAAAACCACGCAGATGAGCCTGTTCTGAGAGTGAAGAGTGGAGAGAGCGCAGAGCGCTTTACCGCGTACACCGCAGGGCGGGCTGCCCTCAGTCCGCCGTAAGCATGAAGTTTCGAAAGGAGTTTCTTATGGCAAAGTACGAAAAGCATCTGACGGGAAATTTCGACGAAGTTCTGAACGCTGTAACGGACGGCGTGCTGAACGGCAGTATGTCCGCGTCCTACGAGGACGGCTCGGACTGGACAAACGGCACGGTCCGCTGTGCGGTGCGCGTGTTCGAGCGTTACAGCTACATGGGCGGCAACCGCGTCAGCATGAATGTCACTCTGGTCGGCAACGGCCGTGATCTGTTTCTTTCCGCCATCACTTCGGGCGGCAGTTCGGCCGTGTTCTTCAAGCTCAACACCCTCGGCGAGGAGAACTTTCTGGAAAAGCTGGTGCCGATTGTGGAGAACTATAAAAAGAGAGTAGAGTGAAGAGCGGTAACAGAGTGAAGAGTTGAGAGTGGAGAGTGAAGAGATTGGAGAAACAGGGAGGGCGGAGAGAAAATGGCCGCGCCTCCTGCAATCTCCGCTCTTCACTCTTTCTTTTTCACTCGAAAACGGAAGTTCGAAGCGGAAAAGGCTGCCCCTCAGATAATCTCCACTCTTAACTCTCCACTCTAAAAAGGGTCTTGACAGTATATAGGGAACTATGGTATCATTTCATCATGATAAAGTGATAAAGGAGCAGCGGAGCAATGAACCGTTTTCGAATTTCGACCCCCGAAGGTACCCGTGACCTTCTGTTTTCCTCCTGCCGCGCACTGCGGCAGACCGAGAACGCGGTGCGCGATGCGCTGGAGGAGCGCGGGTACAGCGAGGTCATCACCCCGGCAGTTGAATATTTTGATGTTTTTGCGCAGGCAAACCCCGAGCTCGACCAGGATCAGATGCTCAAGATCATCGACAAGTCGGGCCGGATCTGCGTGGCGCGTCCGGACAACACCACCCCCATCGCGCGTATCGCGGCGACCCGTCTGGATGACGCGGCTCTGCCGGTCCGCCTGTATTACAGTCAGAAGGTGTTCCGTTCGGTCTCCGGCGACCACGGCCACAAGGGCGAGTTCCTGCAGGTCGGCGCGGAGCTGATCGGCGCGGACGGTCTCGCGGCTGACAAGGACATCCTCTCCGCTGCCTTCGCGGCGCTGAGCAGGACCGGCGCGGATAACTTCCGCATCGAGCTCGGCCACGCGGAAATCTACAAGGCCCTCATCGAGGAGCTGGGTGCGGATGCGGCCTCCTCCGAGGCGATCCGCCGCCTGATCGAAAACAAGTCGTTCGCGGCGCTCGGCGACGCGCTTCAGCCGTTCGGCAGCAAGCCGGCAGCAAAGGCGCTCAGCGCCATGCCGCAGCTGTTCGGCGGCATCGAGGTGCTCGACGAGGTCGAGACGCTGACCGGCAACGTGCGCGTTCTGGGCGCGATCGCCTATCTGCGCCGCCTGTATCAGGCGCTCGACGAGGCCGGCTACGGCGACCGCATCATGATCGACCTCGGTCTGGTGCACGAAATGGACTACTACACCGGCATCATGTTCCGCGGCTACATCGGCGGCGCGGGCGCTGCCATCCTCGCAGGCGGCCGCTACAACGCGCTGTGCGCGAAGTTCGGCAGGGACCTCCCGGCGGGCGGCTTCGGCATCGACGTGGAGAGCGTCGCGGAGAGCCTTCAGGGCGCGAGCCGTCCCGAGGTCGCAACGCGCCGCGATACGGTTCGCATCGCGCTGACCAAGGGCCGTCTGGAAAAGAAAACGCTCGCGCTGCTCAAGGACGCAGGCTACGATATTTCCGAGCTTGAGGCCGGAACGCGCAAGCTGATCTTCACCCTGCCGGACAGCGGCGTGGAGATCGTCCTGTCCAAGGCCGCCGACGTCATCACCTACGTCGAGCACGGCGTGTGCGACATGGGCGTCGTCGGCAAGGACACTATCATGGAAAAGGGCGGCAGCTTCTATGAAATGGTAGATCTCGGCTTCGGCAGGTGCCGCTTCGCCCTCGCCACCAAGAAGGGCAAGGACGTGTACGGCGGCTATAAGACCCCGGTCATCGCGACCAAGTACCCGGCCGTCACCAAGGCGTTCTTCAACAGGAAGAACATGGACGTCGAGACCATCAAGATCGAAGGCTCGGTCGAGCTCGCGCCGCTGCTCGAGCTTGCGGACGCTATCGTGGATATTGTCGAAACCGGCACTACCCTCAAGGAAAACGGCCTTGAGGTCATCGAGGACGTCGCGCCCATCTCGGCCCGCGTGATCGTCAACCTTGCAAGCGCAAAGATGAAAAAGACAGCCATCCAGAAGGTCATTGCCGAGCTGGAAAAAGGGTTGGAGAAATAATTTCCGATTGGAACGGAGTGAAAATAGATGTTTCTGAAAACGGTTCTCGCGGACGGCACGGCGGAACAGACCGTCATCCGCGAGATGAAAGCGCGTGCGGCAGGTGCGCGCGGCGATATTGAACAGATCGTGCGCGGCGTGATGGCCGACGTACAGGAGCGCGGCTGGGACGCGGTCGTAGAGTATGCGGAAAAGTTCGACGGCAAGGCGCCGTATATCGTCGAGCCGTCCGTTCTGGACGCGGCGTATGATGCGTGCGATCCGAAGCTGATCTCTGCGCTCGAAAAGGCGGCGGCGAACATCCGCGACTATCACGAGCAGATGCTCGTCAAGAGCTGGGAGTGGAAGCGCTCGGCAGGCGAGACCCTCGGTCAGACCGTGCGCGGTCTGGCGCGCGTCGGCATTTATGTGCCGGGCGGTACGGCGGCGTATCCCTCGAGCGTACTCATGAACGCTATCCCGGCCAAGGTCGCAGGCGTGGGCGAACTCATCATGGTGACGCCCCCGACGGAAAACATGTCGAATGAGGTGCTCGCGGCGGCGAAGATCGCAGGTGTGGACAAGGTCATCGCCATCGGCGGCACACAGGCCATCGCAGCGCTGACCTACGGCGCAGGCTTCATCCCGCAGGTCGACAAGATCGTCGGCCCGGGCAACGCCTTTGTTGCGGCGGCGAAAAAGCTCGCGTTCGGCACGGTCGACATCGACATGATCGCAGGCCCGTCCGAGGTCCTGGTCATCGCGGATCACACCGCAAATCCGACCTATGTCGCGGCCGACCTGCTCAGCCAGGCCGAGCACGACAGGCTGGCCTCTGCCGTCCTGCTGACCGACTCCATGGCGCAGGCGCAGGCCATCTCGTGTGAAATGGAGCGACAGGCGAAGCTGCTGCCGCGTTGGGACATCATCAAGGAGAGCGTTGCGAACTACGGCTGCGCGATCGTGTTCGACGAGCTCACGGACGCCTGCAAAATGGCGGACGTCGTCGCGCCCGAGCATCTGGAGGTCGTGACGGCCGAGCCGCGTGAGCTGCTGCCGTATCTGCATAACGCAGGCGCGATCTTCCTCGGCCAGTACGCGCCTGAGCCGCTCGGCGACTACATGGCAGGCCCCTGCCACGTTCTGCCGACCTCGGGCACGGCGCGGTTCTTCTCTCCGCTCTCGACCGACACCTTCCTGAAGAAAACGAGCGTCATCGAGTACACGCGCGATGCGCTGGAGGGATATGCACAGGACATCATTGCGCTCGCGCAGAGCGAGCATCTGGACGCGCACGCGAACTCCATCGCGGTGCGCTTTGCGGAGGAGCCGAAGAAATGAGAACTGCTGAGATCAAACGCAAGACAAAGGAGACTGACATCGAGCTCAGACTGACGCTCGAGGGCGGCGAGCGCAGAATCGATACCGGCATCGGCTTTTTCGACCATATGCTGAACAGCTTTGCGGTGCATTCCGGCTTCGGCCTCACGCTCACCTGCAAGGGCGACCTCGAGGTGGACGGTCATCATTCGGTCGAGGACTGCGGCATCGCGCTCGGACAGGCGCTTTCGCTGTGCCTCGGCGACAAGGCGGGCATCGCGCGCTTCGGTCAGGCGTTCGTGCCGATGGATGAGGCGCTCGGCTTCTGTGCGCTCGATATTTCCGGCCGGCCGTACCTCGTGTTCGATGCACCCATGCCGCAGCCGATGTGCGGCCGGTACGACACCTGTCTGACGGTCGAGTTCATGCGTGCGCTCGCGGTCAACGCCGGTCTGACGCTTCATCTGAAGAGTGAGTACGGCGAAAACGCGCACCACATCACCGAAGCGCTGTTCAAGGCGCTCGCCCGTGCGCTCAAACAGGCCGTGACCGTCACCGGCGGCGGCGTGCTGAGCGCGAAGGGCGTTCTATAAGCTTTGCGGTTTTCGAAAGGTCAAAAAATGGGTTATATTGCAATCGTAGATTACGGCGCAGGCAATCTGATGAGCGTGCACAACACGCTGGATTTCCTGGGTTATGAAAATAAGGTCGCCTCGACGAGCGAGGTCATCGAAAATGCCGCGGGCGTGATCCTGCCGGGCGTGGGCGCGTTCCCGGACGCGATGGCGGCGCTGACCGGGTCCGGACTGACGGACGCGGTGCTGAAGGCGGCAGAGACAAAGCCCTTCCTCGGCATCTGCCTCGGTATGCAGATGCTGTTCGAGGAGTCGGACGAGGTGCGTCCCTGCAGGGGTCTGGGTCTGCTGCCCGGCCGCATCGAGCGCATTGAGACGAGCCTCAAGCTGCCGCAGATCGGCTGGAATGCACTGGATATTCTGCGCCCGAACGCCATGACCGAGGGTCTGGAAAACGGCAGCTATGTGTATTTCGTGCACAGCTTCATGGCGAAGCCGTCGGACGAAAACGACCTTGCCGCCGTGACGGACTACGGCACGCGCGTTCCGGCTATGGTGGCGAGAGGAAACCTGTTCGGCTGCCAGTTTCACCCGGAAAAGAGCGGCGAAGTGGGGCTTCAGATGCTCCGCAACTTTGCAAAACTGACGGAGGTGGGAAAATGAAGGTAATTCCGGCAATCGATTTGAAGGACGGACAGTGCGTGCGCCTGCAGAAAGGCGACTACGGCACGGCACATAAGGTGGCGGAAAATGCGGTCGAGACCGCGCGCCGTTTCCTCGAGGCAGGCGCGTCGCTCATCCACATGGTCGATCTGGACGCGGCGAAGGACGGCTCGCAGGCCAATTACGGCGTGGTCGAGCAGGTCATCCGCGAGACCGGCGCGACGGTCGAGCTCGGCGGCGGCATCCGCTCGATGCAGGACGTCGAGACGGTGCTCGCACTCGGCGTTTCGCGCGTCATTATCGGCTCGGCGGCGGTCCGCCACCCGGAATTTGTCGCGGAGGCGGTCAAAAAGTACGGCGACAAGATCGTCGTCGGCATCGACGCGAAGAGCGAGACCGTCCGCACGGACGGCTGGCTGGACGACAGCGGCGAGAACTATATCGCGTTCGCGGAGCGCATGGAGTCCTACGGCGTGAAGAATATTATTTTCACCGACATCGACAAGGACGGCATGCTCGCCGGACCGAATTTCGATCAGCTGGCGGCGCTTCGCGCGTCGGTTTCCTGCGAGATCATCGCCTCGGGCGGCGTTTCCACACTCGAGGACATTGCCGCGCTGAAAAAGCTCGGCATCGACGGCGCGATCGCAGGCAAGGCGGTCTATACCGGCACGCTCGACCTCGCGAAGGCGATCAAGGAGGCGGAGTGATGCTGGCAAAACGCATTATCCCCTGTCTGGACGTCAAGGACGGCCGCGTGGTCAAGGGCGTGAATTTTGTCGGTCTGCGCGACGCAGGAGACCCGGTCGAGCTTGCGAAGTTCTATTCGCAGGAGGGCGCGGACGAGATCGTATTTCTCGACATTACCGCGACGAGCGACAACCGCGACACGATCGCGGACGTGGTGCGCCGCACCTGCCGCGAGGTTTTCGTGCCGGTAACGGTCGGCGGCGGTATCCGCACGGTGGACGATTTCCGCGAGATCCTGCGCGCCGGTGCGGACAAGATCTCCATCAACTCCTCGGCGGTCAAAAACCCCGATCTGGTGAATGCAGCGGCGGAAAAGTACGGCAGTCAGTGCGTTGTCGTCGCGATCGACGCGCGTGCGAACGAGCAGATGCCCTCGGGCTTTGAGGTATATGTGGCCGGCGGCCGCACGCCGACCGGAAAGGACACAGTCGCGTGGGCGAAGGAGGTCTATGAGCGCGGCGCAGGCGAGATCCTGCTCACCTCGATGGACAAGGACGGCACCAAGTCCGGCTTTGACCTGCCGCTTACCAAGGCGATCACGGATGTTGTCGGCATCCCGGTCATCGCCTCAGGCGGCTGCGGCAGCCTCGCGCATTTTTCCGAGGTGTTCGAGCAGACCGGCTGTGACGCCGCGCTCGCCGCGAGCCTGTTCCATTACCGCGAGCTGACGGTAAAAGAGGTCAAGGAGCACCTCAGAGAAAAAAATATTCCGGTTAGACTGTGAACGGAGTGAATAGATTGGATTTAAGCAAGTTTTTCGTGAAAGCGCCGCTCATCCCGGTCGTCTGTCAGGATGAGCGCAGCGGCGAGGTGCTCATGCTCGGCTATGCGAACGAGCAGGCGCTTCAGCTGACGATGGATACCGGCACGGCGTGGTTTTTCTCGCGCTCGCGCCAGAAGCTGTGGAACAAGGGCGAGACCTCGGGCAATTTCATTTTTGTGAAGAAGATCCTGTCCGACTGTGACGATGATACGCTGATGGGGAAAAACACGGTTGCGGTCAGCGGCTGTGCGCCGGCGTGCCTTTCCATGGCAGCGGCCTATCTGACCGGCGCCCCGACGCTCACCCCTTACCGCGTGGCGCAGTTCGCCGAGGAACAGGGATACGCTATGTGCCAGGGGCAGGGGGACAAGCTGGTCGCTGCTGAGCGAGGGCGCGCCCCTCGCTGGGGCGGCAGTGCCGCCAGCTTGCGCTCGACCAGTGCAGGTCGACGCTGCGCTGGACGCGGGCCATCGGTGATCTGCTCCATGCTGCCGGGATTTACGACCGGGAGGGACACTTTATTGTGCTGTACGGCCGCGCGGATGGAGGGTATACGGTCCGCGATCCGGAACAGCGTGGAGCGGAGCGGAAGGTATGGTCCTATGATACACGCTGTCGGACAGATCGCGGTCTTTGGGAGTGCTCTGCCGCCGATAGGGGTTGCCCAAAAGGGAAAAAGCTATGCGCTTGTCAGAGGTGAAGAAAAATGCGCAGAAAAAGACAGAGATCACAGGCGGGAAAATATCGAGCCGATCCTCCGTGCCTGCAAAACCTGCCGCGTGGCGATGAGCGCGGAAGGGATGCCGTATGTGATCCCGCTCAACTTCGGCTATACCTGGGATGACGACGGCCTGACGCTGTATTTCCACAGCGGCCTGCAAGGGAAGAAGATCGACGCGCTGCGCAAAGACCCGCGCGTGTTTGAACTGGACACTGAGGATGGGCTGACCGGAGAGGGCGATCTGGCGTGCCGGTACAGCTTTGCGTTTTTCGTCCATTGTGGGCTACGGCAGCGTGCAGTTCGCGCAGGATAATGAGGAAAAAACGCCACGGTTTTGACATTATCATGCAACACCAGACCGGACGTGGCGGCTGGACATATACCGACGCGGCCTGTCGGTGGCCGAGGTGTTCTGGGTGCGCGCGGATTCGTTTGAGGCATCGCGCAAAGTGCGGTAACAACATGAAAAAGAGGCTTCCACTGAGGAAAGCCTCTTTTCTATTATCGCTGCGCTTGCTCAAGCCCAGAAGTGCGCGGCGATCTGGTCGGCCTGCTTTCAGCCTGCTGGAGCAGGGCTTCGACATCGTTTCCGATGATATCAGCCCTGCGCCGCGAGTGTCAAAGCGGCCGCCGCAAAGCAGCTTGCAGATGGATTCCAGATAGGCGCTGCCATGGTCGGCGAGTGCGGGATCGCTGTTATCGACGACGCCGCGCGTTGTCACATAAGAGCAGCCGCCGCGGCCTGCAGTCCGCAAACCGGCTGGCCGTAATGGTTATAGTGGAACGTCAGGCCGGTCACGCACAGGCGTTCCAGATAGGCGCGCACCATGGCGGGAAAGCTCAAGTCCCAGAAAGGGCAGGCCAGACGACGGCATCCGCGTTTTTGAACTGGTTTGCAAGCGCAAAAACGGGGCGTCGAAAGCGCCGGCGCGGGAAGTGCATCCATTTAGCGATCTCTGCCGCGCGTAGGGCGTCAGATGGAGGCGGGAAGCAGGAAGCACATCGATATCCCGCATCCGGAATGCGGCTGATAACGTGCTGGGCAAGCCGCAGGGTGCGATCCCTGCCACGGATACAACCATTGACAAACAACAGGTTTTTCATCATATACGGTTACTCCTTTATTCGTTTCTGCCGCGTATGCGTAAGAATGTGCAACCAAAACATTGATCGCGCCGAGCGGTGGGAAGCCGCGCCGGTCACGTCCCATCGCCAACTAACACGGCGGCAGGGCAAAGGCAAGAAAGCACAGCCCCCGTTTGCCCAAAGGGATGTG
>VOFH01004082.1_pt1 | contig 19015 bp, 36 predicted proteins | sample 5384091 | NCBI WGS metagenome assembly VOFH01 (sample SAMN12384727, study PRJNA508395) | human gut metagenome | isolation source: healthy gut G | host: Homo sapiens
GAGAGTTTATCATTAGTCGTTTTGCGTGATCTGGCAAAGGCACGGGGACTGAAGAATATTTCTTCCATGAAGAAGAGTTGATTTGGTCAATCGTATGCTTGAAGAAGATGCACGCAAACAAAAAGAACGGAGAGCATACGGGCAGACGCAGGAAGAGCGCGGGGGCGATGTGAAAGCAAAAGAGGGCTGAGGCGTTCCGAAAGATGTGCAACCCGAAAGAATATTCAGAAAAAACAGAATATGTACCAAGGGAACATGGAACAGATGCAGATCGTGGAACAAAAAGAAAAGGCAGAAGAGCCGGTAGAAACACAGGAAAAATCAGACAGCATCTGCAACGGCAGATGATACCATGATGAGTCTTGACAGCGGAATTATGGCAAACGGTATTTTAGAGGTTATGCCGGACGGATATGGATTTATCCGCTGTGAGAATTATCTTCCGGGAGAGAATGACGTTTATGTATCGCCGTCACAGATCCGCAAGTTTAATCTGAAGACGGGAGATAATGTCTGTGGTAATACAAGAATCAAGACACAGCAGGAAAAGTTTTCGGCGCTGTTATATGTGACTACAATTAACGGCTATCACCCGAGTGTAGCCCAGAAGAGAAAAAAGTTTTGAAGATATGACACCGATTTTTCCAAATGAGAGGATACGTTTAGAACGCCCGGGATGCAGTGTTGCGATGCGTATTGTAGATCTTGTTCCCCGATCGGTAAGGGACAGCGTGGTATGATCGTTTCCCAGCCTAAGGCAGGGAAAAACAACACTTTAAAAGAAATCGCCAAATCAGTAACATCAGGAAATCCGAATATGCACCTGATCATTCTTCTGATCGATGAGCTTCCTGAGGAGGTTACAGATATCAAGGGAGGCCATCTGTGGCGATAATGTGGAAGTCATTTATTCTACATTTGATGAGCTTCCGGAACATCATAAACGTGAACAGGAATCTGCTGCTTGATTCCGAAGGTTTGACATCATGCGAAAAGCAATCAATGGAATGCGCAAGATGATGCCGTGGAGAATATTTTGAATATGTTTGCACGCACCAAAATAATCGCGAATATACAGATATGGTAAAAAAAAGAACAGAATTATTTAAAAATATTTTTTTAAATGTTATACTGATTAAGCTGTTTTAGGGAAAGGTATGTTATGCGGATCGGGCATACGGGTATAAAAGGGCTATTGAACAGGCGAAACTAAATAACGATAAGAACATAAAGAGGTGAAAATCATGAGAGAAGGAATCCATCAGATTATTATCAGGCAACAGTTACATGTAACTGCGGTAACACATTCGTAACAGGTTCTACAAAAGAGGATATCCACGTAGAAATTTGTTCCAAATGCCATCCGTTCTACACAGGACAGCAGAAATCTGCAGAACTGACGGACGTATCGATAAGTTCAACAAGAAGTACGGCATTAATCAAATAGTACGCAAGTGAACATGGTTACAGATAAGGTTGAGGTTTGTGTAATCTCAACCTTTTTTTAAACGTCGGATGATTTTATTCGTTAATTTCGTGAAGACCGACAGGAATGGAAAACAGTGTGAAAATCTTCTTTTTTCACACATAAGAATGGAGATTAACATGAGATATTCGGGATTGGCGGACAGGCAGTCATGGAAGGTGTGATGATGAAAAATCAGGAAAAATACGCCGTAGCTGTCAGAAAGCCAGATGGGAAATTGCACTTGAGGTTTCCGAATATAAAGGTATTATAAAAAATAAGAAAATAAGAAACATGCCGATCTTACGTGGCGTGTTCAGTTTTATAGAGTCGTTGTACCTGGGTGTTGCAACGTTGACGTTTTCCGCTTCTTTTTTTGAGGAAGAAGAAACGGACCAGAAAGAAAAGACAAAGAAACAGCGTGAGAAAAAAGTATTGACAGAAGAGCAGCAGAAAAGACAGGACAGCCTGATGATGGGCGGTACGGTGGCAATTTCCATTGTTCTTGCTGTCGCGATATTTATGATTCTTCCATATTATATATCTGTATTTTTTCAGAAGTTTACAGATTCCTATATGCTGATCGCTGTTTTAGAGGGGCTGATCCGTCTGGCAATTTTATCGGGTATGTGGCAGCGATTTCGCTGATGCCTGATATTAAACGGGTTTACATGTATCATGGCGCAGAGCACAAATGCATCAACTGTATTGAGCAGGGGATGGATCTTACGGTGGAGAATGTGCGGAAGAGTTCCAGATTACATAAGCGTTGTGGAACCAGTTTCCTGCTGATCGTTATGATCATCAGTATTTTTTTTTATGTTCATCCATGTGGATTCAAGAGTGTTAAGACTGGTACTTCGTCTTGTGCTGATCCCGGTGATCGCAGGTGTGTCTTTTGAATTTATAAGACTTGCAGGACGCAGCGATAATGCGCTTATTAATCTGCTCAGTAAACCGGGACTTCTGCTGCAACATATCACGACGAAGGAGCCGGAGGATGACATGATCGAGGTGGGGATTGCATCTGTGGAAGCTGTGTTTGACTGGAAGACTTATGTGGAAGAAATAAGACAAGAGGACAGTAGAGAACATGACATATCGGGAAGCAATTAATCTCGGCGAAAAAAGGTTTTAAATATGGCAGATGTGGCAGATGCAAAAATTGATGCATGGCTGCTTTTGGAGATGGTCTGCAAGATCGACCGCAGCTTTTTATTATCTGCATATGGAGGATGAGGTCGCTGAGGAACAGTTAAGTGAATATGAGATTGCATTGCGCAAACGTGCAGAACATGTGCCGTTACAATATATTGTCGGTGAAGCAGAGTTTATGGGATTGAAATTTAAGGTCAATTCAATGTGCTGATTCGAGACAGGATACGGAGACTCTGGTGGAAGAAGCATTAAAAGTCGTAAAACCGGGAATGAAAGTACTTGATATGTGCACCGGTTCCGGCTGTATTATTGTCAGTATTGTGCATAATGTACCGGAGGTGGAAGGGACAGCGACGGATATTTCCAAACAGGCACTTCTTGTGGCAAAAAGAAAATGCAGGAAGCTGAACCAGGTTTCGGTCACGTTTGAGCGCAGTGATCTGTTTGACAATGTGACAGGGACATATGATGTGATCGTTTCAAACCCGCCTTATATAAGAACCGGGAAGTGATAAAACACTGCATGCCGGAGGTGCAGGAGTTTGAACCGATGGAGGCTTTAGACGGCAAAGAGGACGGTTTTTATATTTTATAGAAAGATTATCAAAGAATGTAAGGCATATCTGAAACCAGGGAGGACACATTTTGTTTGAGATCGGTTACGATCAGGGCGAAGGCAGTCAGTGTCCGGGCTTTTTAAAAGAAGCTGGATTTAAAAATGTGACGGTTATCAAAGATTTGGCACACAATGATCGTGTTGTGACAGGAATGGAGGATATATGTTTGATAAATTAGAGGATTTACTGATCCGTTTTGAGGAATTAATGAGTGAATTAAGTGAGCCGGATGTGGCGAACCGACGATCCGGTGCGTTTCCGTAAGCTGATGAAAGAGCAGAGTGACCTGACTCCGATCGTAAATGCATATAAGGAATATAAACAGTGCAAACAGAACATCGAGGATTCCCTTGCTTTGCTTGAGGAAGAGTCTGATGAGGAGATGCGTGAACTTGCGAAAGAAGAGTTAAACGATTCTAAGGCAAGAGTGGAAGAGTTGGAAAAAGAGTTAAAGATCTTATTACTTCCGAAAGACCCGAACGATGACAAGAACGTTATCGTAGAGTTCCGCGCAGGTGCCGGCGGAGACGAGGCTGCTTTATTTGCTGCTGAAATTTATCGTATGTATCTGCATTATGCAGAAAGCAGAAACTGGAAGACGGAGATCATGGAAGCAGATGAAACCGGCATCGGCGGTATGAAGAGTGTTACTTTTATGCTGAGCGGACAGGAGCCTACTCCGTTATGAAATATGAGTCCGGTGTACACCGTGTACAGCGTGTCCCGGAGACAGAGTCCGGCGGACGTATCCATACTTCCACTATCACAGTTGCAGTGATGCCGGAGGCTGAGGAAGTGGATGTGCAGATCGATGACAAAGATATCCGTATCGATGTCTGCCGTGCATCCGGTGCCGGTGGCCAGTGTGTCAATACGACCGACTCTGCCGTGCGTCTGACCCACATCCCGACCGGAATCGTGATCTACAGCCAGACGGAAAAATCACAGATCCAGAATAAGGCAAAAGCGTTCGCCCTGCTGCGTACCAAATTATACGACTTAGAGCAGCAGAAAGCCCACGATGCGGAAGCAGAGCTTCGTAAGAGTCAGGTCGGAACAGGAGACCGTTCTGAGAAAATCCGTACCTACAACTTCCCTCAGGGACGTGTGACGGATCACAGAATCAATCTTACACTGTACAAACTCGATAAGATCATGAACGGAGATATCGAAGAGATCATCGATGCCTGCATCGCAGCCGACCAGGCAGCCAAGCTGGCTAAGATGAATGAGAATGCGTAAAAAAGTCATCGGAGAATATCCTATGAATTTAAGGAACCAGAGATTACCTCTGGTTCCTTTCCGTATATTCTGTTTTTATTCTGAGATCAGCCAGTCGAGGAGGTTGATAGATTTTATTCCCTCATACGAAGAGTCCATTCCTGTATTCAGGGAAAGAACGATTTTTTCATAGTTATCGCTGATTTTTTTGAGTGGTGCTAATTCCCGGCTACGAACATCTTCACTTGTCATTGATTCTGTGACCTGAACATAAAGTTTGTTGTCTGCCTTTGTTGCAATAAAATCCACTTCGAAATTACCAACTTTACCTATAGAAACATCATAGCCTCGACGAATCAGTTCAAAGTAAACAACATTCTCTATTGCATGACCGCTGTCACGGTCTCTGAACCCAAGCAGATAGTTTCTGAGTCCGATATCGACAATGTAGTATTTGCCAAGAGTGCGTAAATATTCCTTTCCTTTGATATCAAATCTTTTGATGTCGTAGAAAAAATATGACTCTAGAAGTGCATTCACATAAGCCTGAACAGTGTGAACACTTGGGGTTCCTTTTCGCTTCCCGTTTTCAAGAAGTCCTTCATTTACCAAGGTGTTGCCGATAGAAGAAACAGAGATGTTGCTTCCAATGTTATCAGCAAGGAACATGATAATCTTTTTTAAAAGGACAGGGTCAGTGATTTTTTTCTGACCTCTGCGACTTTCACGTTCGAGAATGTCTCTCATAATAACGGTAGAGTAGATACCTTCAAGCAGCACCAGTGCTTTTTCCTGATCTAAGCCTATGTCAGCAATCCCTGGCATGCCGCCAAATCGCATATATGCATCGAAAACTTCACGAAGTTCATAATGTTCTCCTGCTTTATCAAAGACTTGTTTGCGTGTACCACCCAAAGCACTCTTCATTTCTCTTATTTCAAAATCATGGAATGTTAAAAATTCAAAGAAAGATAACGGCAGCATCTTTTATTTCTATGCATCTTCCAGATAAGTAGGTGGCATATTCAGAGGAGAGCATATAGGCATTTGAGCCTGTGACATAAATATCGCAGTTGAAGTCGACGCGGAAAGAGTTAACAGCATCCTCCCAGTCAGGAACACGCTGAACCTCATCAAAAAAAGAGGTACATTCTTTTATTTGGTACGATATGTTGTTTGACATATTCGTAGAAAGAGTCACTATTCATATTTTTATAAGCGTAGGATTCAAAATTCATTTCCAGAATCTGATCGTCAGTAATACCAGTTTCTTTCAGATGAAGGGTCATTAACTTCAACAGACTGGATTTGCCGCATCTACGGATTCCAGTAACAACCTTCACTGGTTCGGTGTCTTGAAATGCTATAATCTTATTCAGATATAAATCTCTTTTTTTGAGTTCATGAGTATCGATCATTTGACGTACCTCCTTGTGCTAGTATAGCATAAACTTATGAAAAAATAAAGTTTGTGCACTAAAATGCAGAAACTTTAAAAAATGACATTTTTTGCATTATAAAATAGCTGGAAACATATAGGATGGAATAACAAATACAGAGCTGCAGTATATGTGATGATAGTAGTTATAGCTGTGGAAGCAATTATTTGCTCCATACATCCTCCGGCCAGGCAGCGAAGATGAATGAAAATTAAGGATAAATAATTTCTTACCAAAATCCCCAATTCATGCTATATTTTACTTGCACCCAAGCGGTGTATCATGTATGATATAATGAGCGTAAGTGAGTCAACATATTTGAATGATTGACGAGCGGCGAATGTTGATCATGTGCTGATTTTGCACATGATATAGCATGAGTTGTTATATGAGGAGGACAGACATCATGGAAAACGAGAATGTCTCAAAGAATTTTATCGAACAGTTTATTGATCAGGATATAGAGGAAGGACATTGCAAAACCGTCCATACAAGATTCCCTCCGGAACCCAACGGATATCTCCACATTGGACATGCCAAGTCCATTCTTTTAAATTCAGGTCTTGCGCAGAAATACAATGGAAAATTCAATTTAAGATTTGACGATACGAACCCGACAAAAGAAAAGACAGAGTTTGTTGAGGCAATCAAAGAGGATATCAAATGGCTTGGTGCTGACTGGGAGGACAGACTTTTCTTTGCTTCTGATTACTTTGGACAGATGTATGAAGCAGCCATCAAACTGATCAAAAAAGGAAAAGCATACGTTTCTGATCTGAGTGCAGATGAGATCCGTGAGTACCGCGGTACACTGACAGAACCGGGAAAAGAAGATCCTGCGGGCAGCAGAAGTGTGGAAGAGAATCTTGCTTTATTTGAAGATATGAAAACGGTAAATTTGCCGACGGAGAGAAAGTGCTCCGCGCAAGAATCGATATGACATCTTCAAACATCAATATGAGGGATCCGGTTATTTACCGTGTGGCGCATATGACACACCACAGAACCGGAGACAAATGGTGCATTTATCCGATGTACGATTTTGCACATCCATTAGAGGATGCCATTGAGGGAATTACCCATTCGATCTGTACACTCGAGTTTGAGGATCACAGACCGCTGTACAACTGGGTGATCGATGAGGTTGGCAAAGATATGATTCGGATAAGGATGAGATGCCGCCGAGACAGATCGAGTTTGCAAAATTATATTTAACAAACGTAGTGACAGGAAAAGATATATCAAGCGTCTTGTGGAGGAAGGTATCGTAGACGGATGGGATGATCCACGCCTTGTATCGATTGCGGCACTCCGCAGAAGAGGATTTACACCGGAATCCATCAAGATGTTTGTGGAACTGTGTGGTGTGTCCAAGGCAAACAGCTCTGTGGACTATGCTATGCTGGAGTACTGCATCCGTGAAGATTTAAAGATGAAACGTCCCCGTATGATGGCGATCTTAGATCCGGTCAAAGTTGTGATCGACAACTATCCGGAGGGAGAGACAGAGTATCTTGAGGTAGTCAATAACCTTGAAAATGAGGAACTTGGTGTGCGTAAAGTTCCATTTTCACGCGAACTTTATATTGACCGGGAGGACTTCATGGAAGAGCCGCCGAAGAAATATTTCCGTCTGTTCCCGGGCAACGAAGTACGTCTGATGAACGCATACTTTGTGACCTGCAACAGTTTTTGTAAAAGATGAAAAATGGCGTGGTGACGGAGATCCACTGTACTTATGATCCTGCTTCTAAGGGTGGAAACTCTCCGGACGGAAGAAAAGTAAAAGGAACCATCCAGTGGGTATCTGCAGCACAGGCAGTTCCGGCTGAAATTCGTCTCTATGAAAAACATTGTAGATGAGGAAAAGGAGTGTATAATGAGGACGGAAGTCTGAATCTGAATCCAAATCCCTCACTGTTTTAAAAAACTGTGTTGTTGAGGAAAATTTAAAAGATGCAAAAGCATATGACAGTTTCCAGTTCGTAAGACAGGGATTTTTCTGTGTGGATGCGAAAGATTCGACCGCAGATCATCTGGTATTTAACCGTATTGTTTCACTTAAGAGCTCATTTAAACTGCCTAATGCATAGCATTGTAATGATTTGCATTTTTGCCCCGAAACGGGCGTAACAGGAAAGGATATGAAATACAAATGAATTTATTTGCAGGATTGGAAAAATTTGGTATTAAAGCAGATAACACAACGGATCTGTTTGAGGATGAAAAAAAGCCGGCAGCATCCGCTGATGGTGGAAAAACAGAGGCTGCTCCGACAGAGGACAGTTTTCTGTTAGACAAGGCAATCCGTTGTACTGTCTGTGACAAGGTATTTAAGACAAAAATGATCAAGAACGGACGAATCAAACGTTTAGAGCCGGATCTGGATCTGCGTCCGCGTTTCGAATACATTGACACTTTAAAATATGATGTGGCATCCTGCCCGTATTGCGGATATACAGCGATGAACCGTTATTTCGAGCATGTGACATCAGGACAGATCAAACTGATCAAGGAACAGGTTTGTGCCAATTTCAAACCAACAGGTTCCGATGAACCTGCCGTCTTAGACTATGATCAGGCAATCGAGCGTTATAAGCTTGCACTTTTCAATACGATCGTCAAAAAAGGAAAGACCAGTGAGAAGGCCTATTCATGTTTAAAACTTTCCTGGCTGTATCGTGGGAAGGCAGAGGAGTTAAAAGGAACAGATCCGGAGACCTTAGAGAAGAAAAAAGAGGCAAAAGAGCAGGAAGAGGCATTTTACCAGCAGGCATATGAGGGATTTATGAAAGCAATGTCTACAGAGATGTTTCCAATGTGTGGAATGGATCAGTGTACCGTAGATTATCTTCTTGCGGCAATGGCATATCATTTCAAAAAATATGATGTGGCTTCTAAGTGTATTTCAAGAATCCAGGCTACACCTTCTGCATCGAAAAAGATGAAAGACCGTGCATATGATTTAAAAGAAAAGATCGTGGCAGAGATCAAAACAGCAAATAGGCAAAATTATTATGATTGAAATAATGATTGATTTACAATATCAAACAGGATGTCATTGAGGGAAAAATTCCTGTTGGGGGGAAAAGCTTCCGTCGACAAGACTTTTGGCAAAGCATTTGTCGGTAAGCAGAAGTACCGTCGAAATGGCATATGAACAGCTCCTTGCAGAGGGATACATCAAAAGCAGAACCTTGCAGGGGTTTTTTGTGTGTGATATTACAGAGCTGTATGAGTTTGGGCATATAGAAAAGATTTCAAACATACATTTACATTTGGAAAAAAAGAGCAGGAAGAGACAGCTTGCAGCCATGTTATTGATTTTTCCCCATATGCAATCGATACCATGCATTTCCCATATAATGTGTGGAGAAATTAAACAAAAATGCACTGTTAGATGACAGGGAAGAATTGCTGTTATCCGGGGATGGACAGGGGACTATGGGCTTCGAAAGGCGATTGCAGCATATCTGCATCAGGCGCTGAGGTGTGAACTGTCAGCCCGATCAGCTGATCATCGGAGCAGGAAATGAATATCTTGAGATTTTACTGACACAGATTTTAGGAAGAAATAAGGGTTCTCATGGAAAATCCAACTTATTTGCAGGCATATCATACATTTTTAAATATGGGATATCAGATGACGCTTGTTTGGTGGAAGAAGATGGAATAGATCCACAAAAGGTCAGAAATTATGATCCGATGTTGTCTATATCATGCCTTCCCATCAGTTCCCTCTTGGAACGGTCATGCCGTTAAAACAAAGGCTGGAATTGTTGAAATGGGCATTGGAGAAAGAGGAACGCTATCTGATCGAGGACGATCACGACAGTGAGTACCGTTACCGTGGAGCCGATCCCGTCGCTGCAAAGCGTGGATCATTTTGAAAAGTGATTTATATTGGAACTTTTTCTAAGAGCATTGCGCCGTCACTTCGAATCAGTTATATGGTGCTTCCACCGGAATTGTTAAAACGTTATCATGAAAAATGTGGATTTTATTCTACGACCGTTCCCAAAATTCAGCAGGAGATACTGCGTGCCTTTATTGAAGAGGGACATTTTGAACGCCATTTGAATAAGATGAGGGGGATCTACCGTGCAAAACATGATTTCCTGCTTGCAGAGTTAAAAAAGAGAAGCTGGGTAGAAAAAATTTACGGAGATCATGCAGGACTGCATGTTTTAGTACAGGTAAACACTGAAAAAAAAAAGAAACAGAGATATGTGATCTGGCGGAAAAACAAGGAATCCGTATCTATGGAATCAGTGAATATGTTGTACGGAAAAACGGAGCAGAGCTGTAATGAAACTGTGAGAAATAAAATGCTTCCATAGAAAGTGAAAAAACAATTTTGCCGGAACTGTACCGCATAAACCGATTCTTTTACTTGGCTATGGAAGACTGGGTGAAGATGAGATCCAGAAAGGTCTTTTGATATTAGATACTATTATATGATATATTCAATACTGTTTTCCGGTGTTTTTCTGGTGTTTGTGTTGAACAGGATCACTGCCTCTCGTTCCTCATATGGTCCCATTTCATAAAACTGACACCGGTGCAGGAAAGCCGTGTGATGGAGATCAGGCGGTTGGCGCGTTTGGGCTGATCTGTGATAAAGGTGATGCCTTCCTCAAAAGAATTCTTTGTCGAGTTCCGGATCATCCGGTTCTTCATAATAAGGATCAAACACATAGATATCACTGCCCGAAATACCGGTCAGGAGAATATAATGAGGAACTTCCAGGTAAACACGCAGCAAAACAGCACCGCCCTGCTGTAAGGCACCGACAATGAGGCTGTTTTCAGAGAGTACAACCTCGTCCTTAGCGAGAAAATTGCAGGAAATCGGGAAGTTTTTACCTGTCCGAACTGTGTGAGCCAGTTACTCAAAAACATCATGGCAGATGCGGATGTACCGCGTTTTCCAACTTCGCCTGCTTCATTATAAGAATCAAGACAATAGAGCATAATATATTTGACGATATCCGTAAATTTCTTCGCGGTCAAAGAGATAGCGGATGGCATTTGTCAGTGTGGTCGGACCGCAGTCATATTCGGTGGATTGGTAAATTAGCAGATTCTTCATGTGTATTGCCTCTTTTTCTTTATTCTAAGCAATACTATAATCATTATGAATTTTTTTGTCAATCTTTCAACAAAAAAAGGATTGACAATTTAAAACATAGAAAATATAATTTACCTAATTCCTAGTGGATTACTAGAAATAATATGCGAAAAGTACTATTTTATATGCTAAAAAAGCGGGCATACGGGAGTTTTTCGCAGAAAGTGAGGAAATTATGAGAAAAGAAAGAAGATGGAAAAAGGTCCTGTCAGCACTGGTGCTCGCAGCTGCGATGGGAGTTACGGCTGTTGGATGTGGAACTTCCGGCGGCAATACAGGCAGTCAGCCGCAGGGGGAAAATGCGGCGGCAACAGAGACAGCAGAGGTTTCGGATGATATTGTAAATATCGGTGTGACCAATACACTTGGAATGTTAAATCCGCTTTTGATGGATGGCGGAGAGACCAATAAATATGCGACCAGCCTGATGTTTCTTCCACTGGTAGAATTAAATTCGAATCTGGAATTTGAGGGGAGAAATCGCGGATTCTGTTACGACGGAAGATAACAAAAATTTTATCGTGCATATCGATGAGAAAGCATCCTGGTCGGATGGCGAGAAGATCACGGCGGCTGATGTTGTATACACGGCACTGCGCCTGACATCGCCAGTCATCGGCAATACTGCAATGATGTATTATGTATTTGAAGGTGTTGGCGACGACGGCTTTACGGAAGAGGGAGCAGAGAGCATTGATGGTATCAAAGCGATCGATGATGCGACCGTACAGTTCACCACAAAGAGGAGATGTCTCTGACCACATTTGAGAATTCTTATGCGCGTTATCTGATGACACTTCCAAAACATGTGATCGAGCAGTACACGGAAGAAGAGTTAAAGACTGCAGAATGGTTCAATCACCCGGATGTCGTCAGCGGACCATATATGGTAACAGATTTCGATGTCGACCATTATATTTCTTATAAAGCAAACGAAAATTATTGGAAAGGTGCACCGAAGATCGCAAAACTCAATATCAAGATCGTGAGCGGCAGCCAGCTTTATGCAGGATTACAGTCCGGCGAGATTGATATTACACAGCCGACAATGAGTGTCATCCGGAGGAAGATTATGATAGTGTTGAGGCACTTTCCAATGTAAATGTTGTATACGGAGAACCGGTGACCAACCAGTCCGTATTTATCCAGACAAAAATGTTCCCGGATGTGCGTGTGCGTCAGGCAATGTTATATGCAATCGACCGTAAGATGGTATTAGAACAGCTTTTAAAAGGAAAAGGGGAAGTTGCAGATGGATTTCTGTCTTCTGCAAGTCCTTTCTATGATGACAGTATCGTTCCGGTAGAGCAGGATGTAGAGAAAGCAAAAGAACTGTTAGCGGAAGCCGGATGGGACGGATCACAGACCTTACGCTTTTATGTGAACTCTGGTGACAGTGCATTTGTAAATGCTGCGAATGTATTTGTGGCACAGTGGGCTGCAGTCGGCATTAAAGTGGAAGTGCAGACTGTAGATTTTGCAACACTGATGTCCGTCGCAGGCACCAATGACTATGATATTTTAGCAGTACAGTACACCTATGCGCCGGTGGATCCCTATCCGGATGTAGCATGGCTGTTAGGCGGCGAGGACAGCTGGACCGGATACGGGGATGACAGCGTCAATGAAGCACTTGCAAAGACACAGACAACAAGTGATATGGATGAGATCAAAGGGCTTTACTCCGTTGTGGATCAGAAGGTACAGGAAGATGTTCCGATGTTCTCTGCTTATATTGTCAGCGCACAGGCTGCTGTCAACAAACGTCTTTCAAATGCCACACCAAGTGTGTACGGTTTCTTTAACAATGTGGAACAGTGGGAAATTACGAAATAAGGAACAGGAAAATCAATGTCAAAATTATTACAGGTAAATGATCTGACCACAGAGTTTACCGGGGATTTTGGGAAAAAATCAGTGTGGATCATGTCAGTTTTGATGTCGCAGAAGGAGAGACGGTTTGTATCGTTGGTGAGTCCGGCTGTGGCAAGAGTGTGACATCACTGTCTATTATGGGATTATTAGGAAGGGCGGAGCTGTCGTTGACGGCTCTGTCCTCTTTGCAAACAAAATCTGCTGGATATGGATGAAAAACAGTTAGATACGATCCGCGGAAATCAGATGACGATGATTTTTCAGGATCCTTTAACATCGTTAAACCCGGTGTTTACGATCGGAAGCCAGATCACGGAGAGCATCCGGATTCATATGCATCTGTCAAAAAAGAAGCAGGAGAGCGTGCGGTCACGATCTTAGAGAAAGTCGGTATGCCGGATGCGCGTGCTGCAATGAAAAATATCCGCATATGCTTTCCGGCGGAATGCGTCAGCGAGTGATGATCGCGATGGCACTTTGCTGTAATCCAAAACTTTTGATCGCAGATGAGCCGACGACGGCACTTGACGTGACGATCCAGGCGCAGATCATGGAATTGATACGGGGTCTGCAAAAGAGATTGGGATGTCTGGATCCTGATCACACACGATATCGGACTTGTGGCGCAGATGGCGGACCGTGTGTTTGTCATGTATGCGGGACAGATCATCGAGATGGCATCTGTGAAGGATCTTTTTATCATCCGGCACATCCGTATACGAAAGCACTGCTTGATACGGTTCCGGGCATTTACGATGAGAGCGGAAGGACGCTTGCATCGATTCCGGGAATCGTACCGGAAAATTATGACCAGATTACGGGATGCAGATTTGCGGACCGCTGTGCATTTGCCGGGGAAGGCTGTAAAAAGAAGCAGGAGATGAGGGAGATAGAAAAGGATCATTTCGTGCGCTGCCATAAGGCTGACAGGAGTTAAAACAGGAATGGATAAAGAACTGATCAGAGTAGAGAATTTAAAAAATATTATGATATCAAGGGCGGTATCATTACCCATACCGTCAGTCAGATACAGGCCGTGGACGGCATTGATTTTTCAATAAAAAGGGCGAGACCCTTGGACTGGTTGGAGAATCAGGCTGTGGAAAGTCCACGATCGGCCAGCTTTTGGTGGGACTGCTCTCGCCGACTGACGGTGCGATTTATTATCATGGGGAAAAAATAGGTGGAAAATCTCTCACACGCGGTGAAAAAAAGGCACGAAAACAGGCGGGAACCAATCTTCAGATGATCTTTCAGGATTCCTATTCTTCACTCAATCCACGAAAACATATTTATGATATTTTAGCACAGCCGATGCTATATCATGGTGTATCCGATAAAGAAAACGATCGATACAGACTTAAAACAGCTTCTGGATATGGTTGGTCTGCCTCAAAAGTGCACTTCTAAAATACCCGCATGAATTTTCAGGTGGTCAGAGACAGCGATATCGGAATTGCAAAAGCGTTGTCCTTAAAGCCGGAGTTTATCGTGTGTGACGAACCGGTCAGTGCGCTTGATGTGTCGATCCAGGCACAGATATTAAACCTGATCCGCGAGCTGCTGCAGAACGAACTGGGACTGACAGAGTCTGTTCGTCGGTCATGGGCTTGGTGCAGTCCGTTATGTCAGTGACCGGATCGCAGTCATGTATCTGGGAAAGATCGTTGAGATTGCAGATGCCGGAGAGGTATTTATGCATCCGGTACATCCGTATACAAAAGCACTGACACAGGCAGCACCGGTTGCAGATCCGGGACGGCGGGAAGAAAAAGTCAGCCGTTATGACAGGTGAGGTTGCCTCTGCAAGTACATCCGCCGAAGGGATGCAGGTTTCATCCGAGATGCCCGTATGCGAGAGAAGACTGCAGTGTGGTGAGCCGATGCTTCTGCCGATGGCGGAAAACCGGATCATCTGGTGGCGTGTCCTTATTACGAGGGGACAGAAACTGCGTAACATACATTTTTCATCCAGGAATGAGGAATATTATGACGAAATATATTATCAAACGTATCCTGATCGCAATTCCGGTTTTGCTCGGCATTACCGTGATCGATTATGCGATTATGTGCATGGCGGGGAGTCCGCTTGAAATGCTGCAAGGGACCACGCGTCTCGGAGGCTGCTGTACAGGCAAAAGCGATAGCATTAGGGCTCGACAAACCATTTATGTACAGTATTTTTGTATGGCTGGGGCAGCTTCTGCATGGAAATATGGGATATTCCATTAAAATTACCAGCCGGTTGCTGCTATGATCACGAGTCATCTTGGACCGACCCTGCTTCTGATGGGGTGTCACTGCTTGTCAGCATCCTGCTTTGGTTCCGGCAGGGATCTACAGCGCAATCCATCAGTATTCGAAAGGCGATTATACGGTGGTAACATTATCGTTCCTTGGCAGCAGTATTCCGGGATTTTTCCTTGCCATGCTCCTTATTTATCTGTTTACGGTAAAACTTGGCTGGCTGCCTTCGGAGGAATGACGACACTTGGAACATCCGGGGAGCGGCGGACGTGGCGGTACACATGGTTATGCCGGTCATTGTGCTTGCAGTTTCCATGGCAGGAACCAATATCCGATATATCCGCAGCGCGGTGGCTTGAAATTTTACAGCAGGATTATCTGCGCACAGCGCGGGCAAAGGGAATCGGTCATTTCCTGGTCATCAATAAACATGCGCTGCGCAACGCTTTAGTTCCGATCGTGACAGTCATTGGAATGGAGATACCGGTACTGTTTGGCGGATCGATCATCGTGGAGCAGGTCTTTTCCTGGCCGGGACTCGGACTGATGACGATGAGCGCAATCACGAACCGGGATTATCCGGTTATTATGGGCGTCTGTCTGCTCTCGGCGATCGTGGTACTGCTCGGCAATCTTCTGACGGATATTTTATATGCGGTGGTAGATCCGACGATAAAACTTCAGTAAAGAGGTTGAACTTATATGAAAAAAGAAAAAAGTTAATGCAAATGAAACATACATGCAGACTGTGATGCGGCGTTTCCGTGCACATCATCTTGCAAAGATCAGCCTTGTGATACTGGTGGTTGTCGGTCTGGCTGCTCTGTTTGCGCCGGTTGTTGCGCCTTATGCGATCCGGATGCGATCGTCGGAACTTTCAGCGGTGCACCGTGTAAGGAATTTATCCTTGGAACGGATCAGATCGGCAGGGGATGTGTTCAGCAGACTTTTATACGCAATCAGAATTTCTCTGCTTGTAGGAATCCTTGCAACAGTGATCTCCACGGTAATCAGGTGGTACTCGCTCTGCTCGCTGGATATTCTGGCGGCGTGGCGGATATGCTCCTGATGCGTTTTACGGCTATGGTGATGTCATTTCCTTATATCCTTCTTGTGCTCGTTGCGGGCGGCAATCTTTAAACCGGGTTTGTGGAGCATTATCCTGATCCTTGGATTTGTAGACTGGCCGGGTGTGGCGAGACTGGTGCGTGGAAATGTTTTAAGTCTGCGTGAAACAAATTTTGTCAAGGGAAATGTGGTGGCAGGGATGCCGCTTCGTCATATCTTATTTTCAGAAATTTTACCAAACACAGTTGCACCGATCCTCGTATATGCAACATCTGTTATGGCGATCTCCATGCTGGGATGAGGCGGCTTTAAGTTTCTTGGCATGGGTGTACAGCCGCCGATGGCAAGCCTTGGAAATATGTTAAACGGGGCGCAGTCTATCACGGTATTGACTTCACAGCCGTGGCTGTGGCTTCCACCGGGAAATTATGATCGTTGTGTTGGTAGTTTCCATCAACTTTGTTGGCGATGCATTGCGTGATGCATTTGATCCATCCGGTGGACGCAGGTAGGCGGCGGATGAAAGCGAATAAAAATTTAAACCACAGAAATGATGAGAGGGATAACAGATAGAACGTTTGCGGAGCATGCAGGCGATCGTTTGTTATAATAGACGGCGTTGCGGGCAGAACGTGAGAATGTGTAGAAATGGAGAAGAGTATGGAACGAAAGGCATTAGAACAGAAACTTACCGGTTTTTTGAGGAACTTCATATGCATCCGGAGCTGTCTTATGAGGAATATGAGACGACAGAGCGGATCAAACGGGAACTTGCGGCGGCAGGCATTGAGATTTTGCAGATACCGCTAAAGACCGGTGTGGCCGCCATCGTGCGCGGCGCAAAACCGGGAAAAAACTTATGGACTGCGCTGTGACGACATTGATGCACTGCCGATCGCGGAGGAAACCGATCTTCCTTATAAATCAAAAACTCCGGGGAAAATGCATGCCTGCGGACATGATTTTCATACGGCGGCGGTGTTTGGAGCAGCATTGCTGTTACAGGAGAGGAAAGAGGAGTTACAGGGAAATGTAAAAATTCTGTTCCAGCCGGCAGAGGAATCTTCCCCATGGTGCGGAGACAGTTCTTGAAACCGGTGTGTTCTCGGATGTAACAGCGATCTTTGGGCTGCATACGGCGGCATATCTTCCGGTTGGAACGCTGGGAATCCGCGCGGGCAGTGTCATGGCTGCAGTAGACCGGTTTGAGTTAAATATCACGGAACAGGCTGCCATGGAGGACACCCGGATGAGGGCGTGGACACGATCCTGGTAGCTGCATCTGTGATACAGGCGTTCCAGAGTATTGTCGGCAGAAACTTAAATCCGTTCCATACAGGTGTTGTCAGTGTGACGAGGATTAATGGCGGCAATACCTGGAATGTGATCCCGGATAAGGTGGAACTGGAGGGTACCGTGCGTTCCATGGAAAAAGACGATCGTATCTTTATAGAAAAACGCATGCGTGAGATTGCGGAACACACAGCAGCAGCATATGGCGCAAAGGCGGAAATGTTATGGTATCCGGGGCCGCCTGCAACCGTCAATGAGAAAGCGTGGAGTGCGTTTGCACAAAAAAGTGGCGGAAGAGAGTGGCTTTGAGGTTGTTCCACAGCGTAATTCGACAGGTGGAGAGGATTTTGCTTTTTATCTCGAAAAGATTCCGGGCTGTTTTATCAACGTGGGAACGGGAGTCGGTTATCGAACCATCATCCAAAGTTTTATGCGGATGAGGCGGCACTTACACCGGCAGCAGAGTATCTTGAAAAATTGTTGGTAGAAGCACTGAGACAGTGAGAATCATAGATGTCAGAGGCACAGTCACAATCAGGTTCTTTCATGGATGGCAGAACAAGGCAGTATAAAGTAAAAAAACAGGAGCACAAGCTCCTGTTTTTTTACTTCATAGGAAATTCAGGAAATTGTCCGCTATGAATTAATAGAACCATAATCACATCCTGTGATTAGTCCTCATATTTATTTTTCTCACCGATCTCCTGCATCTTCATAGCGCGAACTTTTAATGGAAGTCCGAACAGTGTGATGAATCCGGAAGCATCGTGATGATCGTAAAGATCACCGGTTGTAAAGCTTGCGAGTGACTCACTGTACAGAGAGTATTTAGAAGTTGTTCCGGCTTTGATGATGTTGCCTTTGTATAATTTGAATTTAACTTCACCGGTTACATATTCCTGCGTGGAGGTAACGAAAGCTCTGACTGCATCACATAAAGGTGTGAACCATTTTCCTTCGTAAACGATCTGGGCAAGTTTGTTACCCATATCTTTCTTCACTTCCATGGTTGCACGGTCTAAAACGAGCTCCTCTAACTGCTGGTGAGCTTCCATTAAGATCGTTCCGCCAGGAGTCTCATATACACCGCGGGATTTCATACCAACAACACGGTTCTCTACGATATCGATGATGCCAACACCATGTTTACCGCCAAGACGGTTTAACTCACGGATGATATCGGAAACTTTCATTTCTTTTCCGTTTAAGGTCTTCGGAACGCCGGCCTCAAGGGTCATGGTTACGTACTCGCCTTCGTCCGGAGCTTTTTCCGGGGAAACACCGAGAACTAACAGGTGATCATAGTTTGGCTCCCATGCAGGATCCTCTAACTCAAGGCCTTCATGGCTGATGTGCCAGATGTTACGGTCACGGCTGTAGCTTGTGTCAGCGGAGAATGGAAGATGAATACCATGTGCTTTGCAGTATTCGATCTCTGACTCGCGGGAATCCATGGTCCATTTTGAATCTCTCCATGCAGCGATGATCTTTAAGTCAGGGG
>VOFH01004154.1_pt1 | contig 18966 bp, 25 predicted proteins | sample 5384091 | NCBI WGS metagenome assembly VOFH01 (sample SAMN12384727, study PRJNA508395) | human gut metagenome | isolation source: healthy gut G | host: Homo sapiens
AGTTACGTATTGCTCCTGTAAGTGATACATATGGATTACGCGAGAATGAGTGAGTGAAGGAGATGTAGAAATGCTTGAAGTGTTTGTGAACCTGAATGCTAGTTATAAGAAGACATTCAATTATGTGCATCAATTTGAATGCTATTGCAGGTTGGCAGATGCTGACATCGAAGTATGAATATGATGCCGGAAACGGACGCAATACAGGTAATGATTTCTATCAGACATTGGGAAGCTACTAACACTATAGGACGTTATTTCTCTGGATACTACTAATTGGAATTTGGATGAATTCATTATGCACATGCTGATTATACTTATAACAATATACTACAGGCATCTGTGAATATGGCTATAGATGCTGCTTCATCTACAGGTACAGATGTCTCCCGTTTTATGTCTATACATCGGTAGGCGTTACTTTGGGTAAAGGCTGGAAGCTGTTTCCAGAACGCTGACTGGATGAATAAATTGAATGTGCGTGCTGAGTATGGATTAACAGGTAATACTCGTTTTCGTCTACAAATGGGAGGATTTTTTATTCTACTGCCCTTATATGCAACTTTCAACTATTGTTCGTTCTAACATACCGAAATACTTCATTGAAACCGGAACGTAATGCATCGTTGAATGTAGGGCTGGACTTGTCAGTACCTCCGGATCGTTTGAGCATGTCTGTTGATTATTACAACAATCAAATCAGTGACATGATTACCGCTATGCCTACAACTTCCGTTCATTCGGTTCAGGAATGTACTATGCCAACGTTGGCAAAATGGAGAATAAGGGAGTTGAATTCTCTTTACAGGCATCTTTGTTACGTACACGCAATTTGAATGGATTGTGGGTGGAATATTGCCAAATCTACAGCTAAACTCAAAGCACTAGGTGAAAAACAAGTAATACTGATGGTAATTATAATGGCATGCAACTCGTGAATCGTGTGGGTGAGTCTCCTTACTAATTCTAAGGGTTATCAAGCTGATGGAGTTTTTCGACTCAGGCTGAGGCTGATGAAGCAGTCTTGTCAATCGTACAGGTAGAAGCTATAGTGCTGGTGATGTCCGTTTTGTTGATCAGAACGGTGATCATAGAATTGATGATAAAGACCGTGTATTGTTGGGCAGTGCATCTCCTGACTATTTCGGAGGTTTCTATACTCAATTGAAATATAAAAGGTCTAGCTCTTTTCCCAGAATTCTCTTATTCAAAAGGTAATATGGCATATAATGCTGTAAGACAACAACTAGAATCCATGTCCACTACTAATAAACCAGAGCTTATCTGTGCTGAACCGTTGGACAGTAGATGGTCAAAAAAAACAGATGTACCACGCGCAAGATGGAAAGATCCTGTAGGGAATAGTTATTTTTCTTCACGTTGATTGAAGACCTTACTTGCGTCTAAAGAACGTGACATTGAGCTATACTTTCTCCAAGACAGTGTGGAACTTCTTCCGTTCAGAACCCTTTTTATGTTACAGGTGAGAATTTGTTGACTTTTACTGATTATTTGGGAATGGATCCGAATTCTCCTCTTCATATTCGGAGAATGTTCAAGGATTAGATTACGGTAAATTGATGCAGCCCAAAACAGTAAAAGTGGGCGTTAACTTAAAATTCTAACAATAATGAAACGAATTTATATAAATATAATATTGATAGGAGTACTAGTGTTTATAAGCACTGGATGCAGCGACTTCTTTTGAAACGGATAATGATACGCAGTTGAGAGGAGACGATTACGTTAAGGAAGTTGGGGAACTTTATTCCGGTTTTTTGGGTATTGTCACTAAGATGCAAGCTATTGGCGATAAGGCTATTTATCTGACTGATGTACGTGCTGAATTGTTGGAACCGACAGAGAACACTCCGAGTGAGTTATATAGTCTTTATAATTATGACGATGATTTGAGCGGAAATTCATATGCTGATCCTGCTAAATATTATGATGTTATTATTGCATGCAATGATTATATGCATAAAAGCGAAAGAATACAAGGATGCTCATGAAACTTCTATTGATGCTGATCACTATAAAGGACTTATCAGTAGTGCAGTTAGAGTTAAAGTATGGATATATCTTACTTTAGGAAAGATATATGGGCAAGCTGTTTGGTTTGATGATCCGGTATATGGTATGGTCGATTTCTCAAAATATGAAACAAAGATCTGACGGAAATCATTGATGCTTGCGATAACTTGCTAAATACCGGATATGATGGAATAGATGGTACCTATCTGATGAAATGGGGGGAATGGTTGATCCGTCAGAAGGCTCCACATCTGTTTCCGACGAATATAAAAAGATGGGATATGATGGTTCCGGAATTTTTTGTATTGAAAGCAGAAATAGCATTATGGAAGAATGACGGAGCTACAGCAGCCAGTCTGTTGTTGTCGGAAATGAATAAGGCTTTCGAAGGATGCGCTAATAATTCGGGCGAAGTGAAGTATATGCGTTCAGGAAGTTATTCTACTCAGTATGGAAGACAGTATGATAATGCTACTCCGGTGAATGCTGCTACTGAATCGGTAATTATGTATGATTATAAATATAACCAGAAGAATTCATTGTTAAAGCATTTTGATTACAGCGGTGGGTATATGTTGCGTGCTGCGTTACCGGCTGTGAAACGTTTTAAGGATGTAACTTTCAATCCTCCTTCTGACGACAAAGCCAGAGAGACTTCAGATGGGCGATTTAAGGCGTTCAAAGAAATTGTAGTAGATGAAGAATATTCTATTCAGAAATATCGGGGCTTTAGTAAATCCGGACATAAAGTAGAGAACGATGATGTACATATTAATATTTATCACACTGCAGATCTTTACTTTATGTTGGTGGAAGCATTGAATCCTCCAGAATCGCTTTATACTCCGGTATCTGTATTGATGAATAAAGGTGTGAATACTTATTTTAACAACGGTGACGTTACCTTAGGTGACCCGGTGATGTGGCAAGGATTTACCAACCAATGGACAAAATTTGATGGACGCGGATATCCGGATGCGGGTATCCGGGGAATTTTTGGAAGTTTGGGAAACCGTGAAATTTGGGAAACAGAGGATGATATGAATGCTGCATTGGAAGAAAAACCGGAACTTGAGGAAGAGTATAATTTGAGTGGACTGTCTGATGCTCAACAGAAAATAAAGAAACATAACGATATTGAGTTGCTAAAGGAAGCATTACTTGAATTTCCATGTGAAGGTAAAACTTATCCTCTCATGATTCGCATTGCCAAACGTTGGAATGATTATTCACTTATTCTGTTTTGTATGTGAGAAATATCCAGAGAGTAAGCAGGCTGAGATAAGGAGCAAGATTGAAAATAGTAATGCTTTTATTTTGTACCTTGGGATTTGACTAAGACAGCTTCTTTTCTCATTAATTCAAACGGTTTAACTTCATTAAAAGAAAAGTATGAAAGATATGACAAAAATAGCATGTTTGCTTTTGGGACTGATGTTATCAGTCCCTTGGCGCAAAAAGACATATTATATGGACCCGGAAGGAGAGGATACCAATCCGGGAACGGAAAGTAAACCTTTTGCTACAATAATGAAAGTACAAGAGGTGGTAGCAGCAGGAGATGTAGTTTATATTAATCCGGGGATCTATGTGGTTCCTGGCTGATCAACCCCCAATGACAACCACTACCAATGGACTTTATCATTGTGTGTTTGATATGAGTAAAGTGGAGAGGCCGGTAAACCTATTTCTTATCTGGCAAAATTCCTAATAAGTCTGGTAGACCGATATTCGACCTTTCTCAGGTTAAGCCAGTGGGGCAGCGTGTCACTGTGTTTTATATAACTGGTTCTTAATCTACATTTTAAGGGATTTGATGTGATTGGAACTCAGGTAAACTTTTTTCATAACAGAACATACTCAGTCTGAATGTTTCGTGTTGTACAAGGAGCCAATGATAATTTATATGAGGACCTAAAACTTCATGATGGTATGGCAATCGGATTTATCTGACTGGTGGAAACAATAATCATATTCTCAATTGTGATGCATATAACAATTATGACACAGTTTCCAGAAGGTGGGGAGCGGAGAAAATGTAGATGGTTTCGATGCCATATCAACGGCAAGGCAGAGGTACAGGCAATGTGTTTGAGGGATGTCGTGCTTGGTATAATTGTGACGACGGATTTGATTTAATCAACTGCTTTGATGCTGTGAAGATTATCAACTGTTGGGCATTTTTATAACGGATATAAGCCGAATAGTCTAGATGTTGCCGGAAATGGTACGGGATTTAAAGCCGGAGGCTATGGAATGAGTACGACTACATTGCCAAAATTGCCGTGTGCTACTCAACATGAAGTACGTGGTTGTCTTGCATATTATAACAGAGCCAGAGGCTTTTTATGCTAATCATCATTTGGGCGGAATTATTTTTGAAAACAATACTGTAGCAGCAAGCGGAAGTAACTTTGACATGAGAAACCGTAAAGACGGTATTATCTTTACCTCCTGAAGATATTTCCGGCTATGATCATATAATCAGAATAATCTGTCTTTTGCAGGTGAAAGAGGGAGTACTATTTTGGAAATGTTAAACAGAGGTAAGAGTACCGTAGAGAACAATTCATTCGATTTAATAGACGTATTGGCGGATACTGATTTTTTAAGTTTGATGAAACGGAGTTGCTGAAAGAGCGTAAAAGGCTGACGGAAGTCTGCCTGATATTAATTTTTTGCGGTTGACTTCTGATGCTGAATTACGTTTTTTGGGGTATGGGATGTTTTGCCTCGAATGATGCAAGCAAACTCAAATTCGATTGGTTGAAAAAGCCGACTATCGTTGTGGTGGGTAACAGAGCAAGTGTCGTTGGACCTAATGCTGACCAATTTACGAAGATATACGTCAATAAGAACGGGGAAGAGCAGGAAGATGTTTATGATAAGACGGCCGATCTGTCGTCATATAGCGGTATCCTGAATCTGAAAGCTACCGTGGAAGATGCAAATGGAAACGTAACAAGCAGTATTACATTGAAAATAAAAAAAGATAATAACCGAATAATCTTAAAAAGGACATGAAACAGTTTATAAACGCTCATATACTATGTTTTGTTTTGATCCTGTTGCAAAGTTTAGTCTCTTTTCTTCCTGTAAGGATGATGATACTGTGGGAGAACTAAAGCTTGATCGTGCAGCTATCCAAATCAAGGAAGGAAGTGAAGGTATATTGAAGGTGGAAAATGGGAGTGGTGGATATCAGTTCTCTTTTTCTGACGAGGGGTATGCGTCAGCTAAATACCGTGAGAATCTAATTTATATCAAGGAGAGAAATACGGAAAGGTGACAATGAAAGTAACCGATATGGAGGGACATATTGCTACCTTTAGATATCGTAATTGTATCAAAGGTATTGAATACTGATACGCAGCGATTTGTCTGGGGAGATATGATAGAACTTAATAAGGCTAACAATTGGGCGATAACGCAAGAGGTATGTAGTATTGCTGTCACTAATTTGATGGAAGGAAAACAATTTATACTCGTGGGATGGTGACTCTTCTGTAGGAGCAAAGGATAATGCTAAACTTCTAATTTTAAGTAATCAGGAGGCAGAGGAGCCTCAAGAACTCATTTTGGCAGGAATGGAAATCCTTCAAATAAAAGATGGACTTTGTTCAGTTGTTTTTAGTACAGATGAGAAGGTCGGAGAACTGGTGTTTATACAGTGATTCTGATTGAATAAAAATAGATTAGAGTGCTATTCGTATCTTATTGCCACTTATTGCGTATGGATTATTAAGATTCATGAGACAATAAGTGGCAATCTTTTTCTATTGGAAACATAGTAAAACTGGAAAAATATGTAATGGTTGCACAAATAGACATAGAAATGAATGATATTTTATTTCTTTCTTTGATGACCTTTTCTTATTTTTGCAACATCAGATAGTTTATTTGCATATGAAAAGCATATCTATTTTTTGTTCTTGCTTATTACTTTGGCATCGAACGCCCAAGATAATAAAACCTCCGGACTCAACGCCCGCCAGTTTCATAAATACTGGAAAGTAGAGTCCGAATCTCCGGATTATAAAGTAACCTTTCGTGGTGATACCGCTGAAATTCTTTCTCCCAAAGGCTTAACTCTTTGGCGAAAAAGAAAAGATGAGTGGCAAGGTAACCATTGAGTACGATGCGTGTGTCGTTGTTGAGGCAGAAGGCGATCGCTTGAGTGACTTGAATTGTTTTTGGATGGCTTCGGACCCTCAATACCCCGATAATATCTGGAAACGTGAGAAATGGCGTAATGGCATCTTTCTGAACTGTTATTCCCTGCAACTTTACTATATGGGATACGGTGGGAATCATAATTCTACTACACGTTTTCGCCGTTATGACGGCAACGAAGCGGCTGTTACAAATGCAAAGCCCGTCCCGCAATCTTGAAAAAGAATATACAGATGCCGACCATTTGTTGGAGGCAAACAAGTGGTATCATATCAAGATAACGAATGAAAATAATAGGGTTAGTTATTATATAAATGGAGTGCGATTGGTGGATTTCCGCGATGCCGAACCCCTTTACGGAAGGTTGGTTCGGCTTTCGTACCACCTTGTCCCGAACTCGTATCGCCAATTTTCATTATGAATGTTCGTCGCAGGAAACTTCTGAAATACCATTACACTGGATCGGTAATACTCCGCAGCAAAACAAAGCGGTAAGTCTGGGAGTTCCCTTCAATGAAGGAGAATTATACCCGGAGCACACTTTGCAGCTGATGACCGATAAAGGTGAAATGCTTCCGACAGATACTTGGGCATTGGCCTACTGGCCCGATGGTTCTGTGAAATGGAAAGGGATAGCCGGAGTTATTCCGAAAAATACGGAGAAACTGCTACTCAAAAAGACCGGAAAAAAGTCAAAAGAAAAAGCATCTTCAAGGACTGCCGATGATCGTAGCAATAAATTATCCCTATCTGTTGTTGAAACACCTCAAGGTATCCGCATAGAGACAGGAATTATTTCCGCTTACATCCCTCGTCAGGGAGATTTTATGATTGACAGTCTGTTCCGTGAAGGAGTGAAAGTCGGTGAAAAAGCACGTCTTGTATGCAACACTCAAAGCGAACCGGTCCTTGAAAATACTTCTCAAATCACTTTTACTAACTATACCGGAAGATTGACATCGGCCACAGTAGAACGTATAGGTAAGGTGCGGACACTCGTCAAACTGGAAGGCACCCACAGAAGTGAAACCGGACGGGAGTGGCTTCCGTTCGTAGTCCGTCTCTACTTCTACGCCGGAAGTGAGCAGATCAAGATCGTACATAGCTTTGTGTACGACGGAGATCAAAATAAGGATTTTATTCGTGCCTTGGGCATTCGTATGGATGCTCCTATGCGTGAAGCTCTTTATAACCGTCATGTCGCTTTCTCTTGTGCCAATGGAGGCGTCTGGAGTGAACCGGTACAACCGCTGGCAGGACGGCGTAAACTGACACTCGGCAAAGAGGATACACTTAAAGAATCGTGATCTTCTTGATAACTGGGCTTCATGGAACGATTATCGCTTGTCTCAACTCTCTGCTGATGCTTTCTCTCCATTCACCAAATGCCAGTAATCGAAGGAATTTCTCCGGCACCCGTAGCGGAGGATGCTTTGTCGGTGAATGGGCTTGGGACTCTGTCTGCACGATTTTTTGGGTCTTATCATCCCCGAAATATCGGGCGCCAAAACTTCATCTGCAACTCACAGCATGGTTATGGAGCCCCCGATGGATACCTACGATAATGTCGGTGGTCTGAATAGTTACGGATGTTCAGGAGGGAAAGTACTCCTTATGGCATTGCAGAACAAGCTAAACAACTTGCCGGACAGGGAGTGCTGATGCCTGTGCTGAATCCTGACTATTTGCATGCCAATGCAGGCAGGTTTGGTGTATGGAGCCTTCCCGATCGTAGTACTCCTTTCCGTGCCCGGGTGGAAGACAGGCTGGATGTTTATATCACTTCTATCAAAAAGCGATAGAACAAAACAAATGGTATGGCTTTTGGAATTATGGGGATGTGATGCATGCATACGATCCTGTCCGCCATACCTGGCGTTATGACATCGGAGGTTTTGCATGGGATAACACGGAACTGGCTTCTAATATGTGGCTATGGTATAATTTCCTGCGTACCGGACGTGCTGATATCTGGCGCATGGCAGAAGCCATGACCCGTCATACGGCGGAAGTGGATGTATATCATATCGGTCCGAATGCAGGATTGGGTAGCCGGCACAACGTCAGTCATTGGGGGTGTGGAGCTAAAGAAGCACGGATCAGTCAGGCTGCCTGGAATCGTTTCTACTATTATCTTACTACGGACGACCGATGCGGTGATTTAATGACCGAAGTAAAAGATGCCGATCAGAAATTGTACACGCTGGACCCCATGCGTCTGGCGCAACCTCGCAGTCAGTATCCTTGTACGGCACCTGCACGTCTCCGGTGGGGTATGGCTTAAAACGATAGGTATCGCACCCTTTTTCCTGAACGTCCATGATAAACTTCCTGAGATACCAGCCGAAAGTATAAATGACTTGATATTTACCTATTTTCTCCATTAAAAATACTTTGCTTTCTTCTCCGGAGCCGGGCAATTCGGCACGGGCTTTTCCGGTATTTATCTCTCCAGCGTCATTGTGTCCGAACTGGATAAGAACAAAGTCTCCCGGTTGGAGTGCATGATATACTTTATCCCAGCGACCTTCGTCAAGGAATGTACGGGCGCTGCGTCCTGCCATAGCACAATTCTCAACAGATATCTTATTCAGATCAAACTCATCTGCTATCACGCTGCCCCATCCCCACATACCGTTTTTATCGTTATCTTTATTTTTAACCGTACTGTCGCCGATGGTAAACAATACCGGGCGTCCTTCTTTGCGGCTCGAACCGGTAGCTTCATCCTTTTCAACAGGTTTCAGATACTTTGCCAATTCCAGCCCTTCGCAGGCGCGTATTCCGTCAGCGGCAGATTCGGCATTCACTTTGGCACCAAAAGCGCTGGTATGAATGCGGTCGATATAGAACATATATTTCACTTTATTCTTGCCGAATTTCTCAAACTTGCGGGCGCTGATATCATTCAAATCAATGAAAGGAACATTCTGTTCTTCCGCTACTTGCTTTGCCCACAAACCGAATGTTTTGTTGACACGGGTAATGATGGTGCTGTCTTTGTCTGCCCATGCATTGCGGGGAGTCAGGGAGAATAAAATCGGGTGTGCTCCTTTGGCTTTTTACATCGTTGATGAAACGGCGCATATATTCGCCGTATGTGTATACGGTCTCTTGTGCTCCGGTTTCGCTTTGATTGTCACATTCAGACTGTCCTTGCCGATTCCCGGAATGGAGGCGCGGGCACGTCCGCTGTCATAGGGGCCGTTATCATTGTGTCCCAGTTCGATGATTACCCAGTCTCCGGCTTGCACGCCTTTGATTACATCCGGCCAGAGGCGGTTGTAGAGGTGCGGCTGCTAGTTCCTCCCAAAGCATGATTCTCAACGGTGATTCGGTTGGAGTCGAAATAATCTCCTGCGTAATATCCCCAGCCCCATTGGCCGTTGTTGCCGTTTCCTAAAGTACCGGTGCGCATGGTAGAGTTGCCGATCAGGAATAAGACCGGATTGTTACCTTTACGGCTTGCTCCGGCAACGGGGCGTGCCGTGCGTGCTTTATTCAGACTGTCCAGTGTGTTGTCTACCACCTGATTCACATCTTTCATTGGAGAAGCAATGTTGTTTTGTGCCTGCATCTGCAAGCTGCATATGATGGCTGTGAGCCAGCATAAGCAGTGAAATACCTTGTTTTTCATTTACCTGATAAATAATGCTCTTATTTTAACTTGTAAACTTCTGTACCTGCTAATAGGAAACATCCTACACCATAATCTTCAAAATCGGGAACACTTTTGTAAGTTACCGGCTGCCCGTCTTTCGGTTCTTTGCCTGTTCCTTGTACATAGCCCAAGAAACCATTCGGATGAACTGCCTCTTTTACCATTGCATTCCATGCTTTCAGTGCAACAGGGAGATATTCTTTACGGTCGAGTAATCCGTTGCGGATTCCCCATGCCATTCCGTATACAAACAAGGCTGTGCCCGAAGTTTCTTTACCTCCGAAATTGCTTTCATCGTGGAGGCTTACGTTCCAGAAGCCGTCTGTACGCTGACATTGCTTCAAGGCTTTGCTCATGGTCAGGAAGTCATTGATATAGTCCTGACGATGTGTTTCGTCAGCGGGGATTTCATCCAATACACGCACAAGGGCTGCATATACCCAACCGTTTCCTCTGGACCAGTAGCAGTTCTTGCCGTTCGGCTTTGTAAGGAGGATCAAAATCCTGATCGCGCCACCATAATCCTTCTTTGGCATTGTACATACCGGCTTCTCCTTCTGTGTTGCGGGTATAGGAATACAGATCCCACATTTTGTCATAGTACTTTTGTTCGCCGGTCATCTTGCCAAACTTGGCATAAATCGGCATTGCCATTTGTATAGCGTCAATCCAGTCCCAATCATTTACTTGCGGAGTATTTACGACCATATCGATGCTGGCTTTTATATTCCGGATCATGTTAGGTCGGAGGGACAATATTATATAGGTCAATGTAAACTTGTCCGCAGCATTGGTCATCCGCATTGCGGGTCGTGTTTCCATTACGCATTCCCCATTTGTGGAAATTCGCCCAATCGTATGTATAGCTATAATAATCTTCGCGCGGGTAAATGCTATATAAAGCTATCAGCCCTTCATAATATACTCCGCGAGTCCAGATATTGCTGGGGCGAACTCTGCCAAAAAAACGAGGGTAGGGTATAATCGGCATACTTTTTCATAAAGTAGTCGTTTACTTTTTATGATGGTTGCCAAAGTCTCCTTTTGTTCGGGCAACTCTTGCGCACCGGCTGAACCGGCAGACATGCTACTCAGGAGAGTTGCTGTAATAAATGAGAGGAGTAATTTCTTCATGGTATAAAAAACTGTTTATAAATAAAATTAGCTACTATAATTGATTTCACGGGCAAAGATAGGGGAATCTTTTTTCCTCTTCAATGGAATATTGTCCACAAGTATTTAAATTTGTCCATAATGCCTTCGGAAAGGGAGTGCGATGGTTAAAAGGCAATTTATACATAGATTTGTACGATATTCTATTTTATGGGTAGACCATATCGCTTACTTTTTGCACGACGTTATTCTAAATATGATAAGAACACTTTGATTAATGATAAAACTATGAAATGTACAAGCATCTTTTTTTTAGTTTGTTGGTAATAGCGACTTTTTGTAGTTGCCCAGCCAAACCATGATTTTACTAAACTGAAACGAGAACATTTAGGACGTGGCGTAATTGCCATTCGTGAGAATCCGTCAACCGTAGTCGTTTCTTGGCGCTATCTTTCTTCTGATCCGATGGACGAATCCTTTGATATATACCGGGATGGTAAAAGGTGAATAAACATCCGCTGAAAAATGCAACTTTCTTCCAGGATTCTTATCAGGGAACAGAACCTGCACTCTATACGGTAAAAAGCTATAAAAGGTAAAACAGAAAGCAATTATCAACTGCCCGGCAGATGCTCCGGACAGGATATTTAAATATTCCTTTGGTACGCCCCGAGGAGGTACTACTCCGTCCGGACAAGCATACACTTATGCTCCGAATGATGCCAGTATCGGTGATGTAGACGGGGATGGTGAATATGAGATTATTTTGAAATGGGATCCGTCCAATGCACATGATAACGCTCATGACGGTTATACGGGACCGGTGATTTTTGACCGTTATAAGTTGAACGGGCAGCAGTTGTGGCGTATCAATATGGGACGCAATGTACGCGCCGGTGCACATTATACACAGTTTATGGTCTTCGATCTGGACGGTGACGGCCGTGCGGAAGTGGTAATGAAGACCGGAGACGGAACAGTGGACGGAACGGGAAAGGTGATCGGTGATGCGAATGCGGATTATCGGAATGAGCGAGGACGTATTCTGACAGGCCCAGAGTATCTGACCATCTTTAACGGACTGACCGGAGAAGCAATGCAAACGATTGATTATGTGCCCGAACGTGGCAATCTGATGGACTGGGGGCGACGGACGCCAATCGTAGCGACCGTTATCTGGCTTGTATTGCGTATTTGGATGGAGTACATCCGAGTGTGGTGATGTGCCGTGGATATTATACACGTACTGTATTGGCTGCCTATGACTGGGATGGTAAGAATTTGAAGAACCGCTGGGTATTCGACAGTAATAATCCCGGTTGCAGAGCTTATGCCGGACAAGGAAACCATAATCTTCGTGTAGGTGATGTAGATGGTGACGGCTGCGATGAGATTGTATATGGACAATGTACGATCAATAACGATGGAACCGGACTTTATTCTACCCGCATGGGGCATGGTGATGCTATGCATCTGACTCACTTTGATCCTTCCCGTCCGGGATTGCAGGTTTGGAGTTGCCACGAGAACAGAAGAGATGGCTCAACTTTCCGGGATGCAGCTACGGGAGAAATTATTTTCCAGATAAAGAGTAATACTGATGTAGGTCGTTGTATGGCTGCTGATATTGATCCTAATCATCCCGGAGTTGAAATGTGGTCTTTAGATTCTAAAGGTGTCAGAAATGTGAAAGGGGAAGTGATTGCTTCCAGAGTCAGAGGATTGTCTACGAATATGGCTGTCTGGTGGGATGGTGATCTCTTGCGTGAGTTGCTGGATCGTAATGTAGTCAGTAAATATAATTGGGAGAAAGGACTTTGTGAACGTATCGCTGTTTTTTGAAGGTGCTCTTTCTAATAACGGAACAAAGTCAACTCCTTGTCTGCAAGGAGATATTGTAGGAGACTGGCGAGAAGAAGTATTGTTACGTACAGCCGATAATACAGCTTTGAGGCTTTATGTCTCTACCATTCCTACGGACTACCGTTTCCATACTTTCCTGGAAGATCCGGTTTACCGTATCAGTATTGCGACTCAAAATGTGGCTTATAATCAGCCTACTCAGCCCGGATTCTATTTTGGTCCGGAGTTGCGTGGCACTATATTCAGAGGATGTAAAATACCTAAAAAGTAAATTATGAATTATCGTATGATGACCGTTGCTGCGTTATTGGTAGCACTACCTGCCTGTGCGCAAAGAAAGCAGTAATCAATGATTCAAATACCCCCTTGCATTTACTGCAGCCTGCTTATCAGGGTACTTATGGTGATTTGACCCCCGAACAGGTTAAAAAAGACATCGATCGTGTTTTTGCGTATATAGATAAGGAGACACCGGCTCGTGTAGTGGATAAGAATACCGGTAAGGTGATTACGGATTATACTGCAATGGGGGATGAGGCGCAGCTGGAACGCGGGGCTTTTCGTCTGGCAAGTTATGAATGGGGTGTCACTTATTCCGCTCTGATAGCGGCTGCCGAAACAACAGGTGATAAGCGTTATACTGACTATGTTCAGAATCGTTTCCGCTTTTTGGCGGAAGTCGCTCCGCATTTCAAACGTGTCTATGAAGAAAAAGGGAAGACTGATTCGCAATTGTTGCAAATCCTGACTCCTCATGCGTTGGATGATGCGGGAGCCGTATGTACTGCCATGATTAAATTACGGTTGAAAGACGAGTCTCTTCCGGTTGACGGATTAATTCAGAATTACTTTGATTTTATCATCAACAAAGAATATCGTCTGGCAGACGGAACGTTTGCCCGTAATCGTCCTCAGCGGAATACTCTTTGGCTGGATGATATGTTTATGGGCATTCCGGCGGTAGCGCAGATGAGTCGTTATGATAAGGAAGCGAAGAATAAATATCTGGCAGAAGCCGTGAAGCAATTCCTGCAATTTGCAGACCGTATGTTTATCCCCGAAAAGGGATTGTACAGACACGGATGGGTGGGAAAGCAGTACGGATCATCCGGCTTTTGCTGGGCACGTGCCAATGGATGGGCGCTGCTGACAGCTTGTGAACTGCTGGATGTATTGCCGGAAGATTATCCCCAACGTCCGAAGGTGATGGATTATTTCCGTGCTCATGTGCGCGGAGTGACGGCGTTGCAAAGTGGAGAAGGATTTTGGCACCAGTTGCTCGACTGCAATGATTCTTATCTGGAAACTTCTACAACTGCTATCTATGTATATTGTCTGGCACACGCCATTAATAAAGGTTGGATTGATGCGATAGCGTATGGTCCTGTTGCCCAGTTGGGATGGCATGCCGTCACCGGAAAGATAAATGAAGAAGGACAGGTGGAAGGCACTTGCGTAGGCACCGGTATGGCTTTCGATCCGGCTTTCTATTATTATCGTCCGGTCAATGTATATGCGGCGCATGGATACGGACCGGTGCTTTGGGCAGGTGCGGAAATGATTCGTTTGCTCAACACCCAACATCCTCAGATGAATGACAGTGCCGTGCAATATTATCAGGGAAAAGCAGAAGACGACAGCTCCTATCTTTGCGGTAGATAGTGAATAAATAAAAGATTAACTTTAAAATATAGGAACCATGAAACGAGAAGCATTCAAAATGTATCTGAAACCGGGCTATGAAGCAGAATACGAAAAAAAGGCATGCCGCTATCTGGCCTGAATTAAAAGCACTGCTTTCAAAAAATGGGGTGTCGGATTATTCTATATATTGGGATAAAGAAACCAATATTCTATTTGCTTTCCAAAAACAGAAGGAGAAGGAGGTTCGCAGGACTTGGGCAACACAGAGATTGTACAGAAATGGTGGGATTATATGGCAGATATCATGGAAGTGAATCCGGACAATTCACCGGTTTCAATACCATTGCCGGAAGTCTTTCATATGGACTAGAACCCTTAGAAGAATTGATATCAGGGGATGTTTGATGAAAAAACAAGCATCCTCCTGATACTATTATGGAGTGTTTCTTTATTATTTGAACTATCTTGACTATTTTTGTCTGGCATTTATCATTAATCTTAGAATCTATATGACACAGAGGCGCATATTACTTTTCACATTGTTCATGACTCTTGTTTTCAATGCGGCTTACGGCGGCATTGAACTCCGTTCCAAACAAATGAGAACAAGTGACGGACTTCCGAATAACTCAGTTCGGTACCTGTATCAGGATAGCAAAGGCTTCTTGTGGTTGGCTACCCTAAATGGGTTAAGCCGCTATGATGGCAACTCTTTTCTGACTTTCCGTCCGGAAATCGGTGATAAAGTCTCTTTGGCTGATAATCGGATTTATGACCTTACCGAAGACAAAAATGGTTTTTATGGATCTCTACAACTCCGGAATTGTTCAGTTGTTATGACTTGCAACGTGCCTGTTTTGTAGACTATACGGGGACTGGTGCGCTGGAAAAGAATTATTCGTCTATATTTGTTGCTGCTAATGGGGATGTATGGCTCAGACATTCCGGCAATGGTTGTCTCAGAATGGTCCATCAGAAAAGACAGACAGATGGTGTCTACGGAATTTAAGACGGAGCGTGGAAATCTTCCGGATAACCGGGTACAGTTTGTAAATGAAGATGCCGGCGGACGAATCTGGATCGGGACACAGCGTGGCTTAGTTTCCGTATCCGACGGACAGTATAAGGTAGAAGACAGATTACTCCATTTTACTTCTTCTCTGGCATTCAAGAATGATATGTATTTTCTGACAGCGGACGGAGACATCTACTGCTATCAGACTACAAAGCAAAAACTGACAAAAAGTCGGTTCGCTTTCTGCTGTTGCGGGTAAGACGTCACCTACGGGAAACTTCCTGTTGAACGATAAATGGGTCATCCTTACCAATACCGGGGTTTTTAACTATGATTTCAATACACGCAAGATCAGTGTGGACTCTGGTCTGAACATCAGAAATGGTGAAGTGATTTGTGATAATCATGGTGACTTCTGGATATATAATCATACGGGATGTGTCACTTTATATTTTGGCCAAGAATGGAGCAAGAAAAGAATTTCAGTTGATACCTGAAGATAAACTGGGATACATTGATTATGAACGTTATCATATTGTCCATGATTCCCGGGGAATCATTTGGATTTCTACTTATGGTAACGGATTGTTTGCCTATGACACGACAGAGGATAAGTTAGAACATTTTCTGGCTAATATAAATGATCAGAGTCATATAAGTTCGGATTTTCTGTTATATGTGATGGAGGATCGTGCCGGAGGTATTTGGGTAAGTTCAGAGTATTCCGGTTTATCCCGTATTTCAGTTCTGAATGAAGGAACCTCGCGTATTTATCCCGAATCCGTGAATTATTTGACCGCTCGAATACGATTCGTATGTTGACTAAAATGCCGGATGGGGATATTTGGGTCGGAACACGTAAAGGCGGATTATATACGTTTGACTCGAATCTTCATTCCAAAATGTCCAATCAGTATTTCCATTCCAATATTTATGCGATAGCAGAAGATAATCAAGGCGAAATGTGGGTGGGGAACCCGTGGAAATGGATTGAAGATCGGAGATTCATGGTATCGCAATGAAGTCTCGGATCCGGCTTCGTTATCAGAAAATAATGTCTTTTCTCTTTTTCGTGACCGGAAAGACCGTATGTGGATAGGTACCTTTGGCGGTGGGCTTGAACTGGCAGAACCGACGACTGATGGCAAGTATAAATTCCGTCATTTTTACAGCAGAAGTTTGGTCTGCGTATGGTGCGAGTAATAGAAGAAGACGATAATGGAATGATCTGGGTGGGCACCAGTGAGGGTGTGTGCATCTTTCATCCGGATTCATTGATAGCTGACAGTGACGATTATCATCTGTTCAATTATACAAACGGTACATTTTGCAGCAATGAAATCAGATGTATCTACCGTGATACGAAAGGACGTATGTGGGTGGGGACATCTGGCTCCGGCTTGAATCTTTGTGAGCCGGAAGATAATTACCGTTCATTGAAATATGAACATTACGGAACCTCTGAAGGATTGGTTAATGATGTGATTCAATCAATTTTGGGGGACAATAACGGAAACTTATGGGTAGCTACGGAATATGGTATTTCTAAGTTTAACCCGACTAATCATTCTTTTGAAAATTATTTCTTTTCTTCCTATACTTTGGGTAATGTTTATAGTGAGAATAGTGCTTGTGTGGGAGTAGATGGAAAATTGCTTTTCGGCACAAATTACGGTCTGCTTGTCATTGATCCGGATAAAATACAGGATAGCGAAACTTTTCTCCGGTGGTCTTTACAGATTTGCATGTGAATGGTACCCAGATAAATCCTACTATGGAGGATTCTCCATTGAAACAATCGCTTGCTTATTCGGATGAAATTACTTTGAAGTATTTTCAGAATTCATTCTTGATAGATTTCTCTACTTTTTGACTATTCGGACAGCGGACGTACAAAGTATATGTACTGGCTGGAAAACTATGATAAGGGATGGAGCACACCTTCTCCGTTGAATTTTGCTTCTTTTAAATATTTGAACCCAGGTACTTATGTACTTCATGTGAAGTCATGTAATGGAGCAGGTGTTTGGAATGAAAGTGAAACAACCTTGAAGATTGTCATTGTGCCTCCTTTCTGGAAGACGAACTGGGCTATGTTGGGATATGTGCTGTTGTTGATTGTAACTTTATATTTTACTTTCCGTATTGTGCGTAACTTTAACAGTCTGCGTAATCGTATTAATGTGGAAAACAGTTGACGGAATATAAGCTGGTTTTCTTTACTAATATTTCCCATGAATTTCGTACTCCGTTAACTTTTGATTCAAGGAGCGTTGGAAAAGATTCAACGGGTTGCTGATATTCCCCGTGATCTGATACACCCGCTCAAAACGATGGATAAAAAGTACTCAACGAATGTTGAGGCTGATCAATCAGTTATTGGAGTTCCGCAAGATGCAGAATAATAAGTTGGCGCTCTCTTTGGAAGAAACGGATGTGATTGCTTTCCTTTATGAAATCTTCCTGAGTTTCGGTGATGTAGCGGAGCAAAAGAATATGAATTTCCGTTTTATTCCGTCTATACCGTCTTACAAGATGTTTCTCTGATAAGGGTAATCTGGATAAAGTGACTTATAACCTGTTGTCTAACGCTTTTAAATATACCCCTTCGAACGGTACGATTATACTTTCTGTTACGGTAGATGAAGTGAAGAAGACATTGCAGATTCAAGTAGCAGATACAGGTGTTGGTATTCCAAAAAGAGAAGCAAAATGAGTTGTTCAAGAGATTTATGCAGAGTAGTTTTTCCGGTGATAGTATCGGAGTTGGTTTGCATCTGAGTTATGAATTGGTACAGGTGCATAAAGGTACGATTGAATATAAAGACAATGACGGCGGAGGTTCTGTCTTTACCGTTTGTATCCCGACGGACAAAGTGTTTATTCGGAGAAAGATTTCCTTATTCCCGGTAATGTCTTGTTGAAAGAGGCAGGCGGGCAGGCACATCATTTACTGGAACTTTCGGAAGAACTACCGGAACCGGAGAAAATAGCAGAGCCTTTGAATAAGCGTAAAGTATTGATTATAGAAGATGATAATGATATCCGTGAATTTTTGAAAGAAGAAGTAGGAGTTTATTTTGAAGTTGAAGTAGCTGCTGACGGAACTTCCGGATTTGAGAAGGCTCGTACCTATGATGCTGATTTGATTATTTGTGACGTACTGATGCCCGGAATGACCGGTTTGAAGTGACAAAGAAATTGAAATCTGATTTTGCGACAAGTCATATCCCGATTATCTTGCTTACAGCATTGAATTCTCGGAAAAACATCTGGAAGGTTGAAGCCGGTGCTGATGCCTATATTGCAGAAGCCGTTCAGTATAAAACTTCTGTTGGCACGCGTATTCCGCTTGATAGACCAGCGTGATAAGTTGCGGGAATTCTCCAGTGAGCCGGGAATTGTTCATGCTGCCGTATGCTCTACTGACCGTGATAGAGGCGATTACTTGCAAGGTGGAGGA
>VOFH01000793.1_pt1 | contig 18963 bp, 36 predicted proteins | sample 5384091 | NCBI WGS metagenome assembly VOFH01 (sample SAMN12384727, study PRJNA508395) | human gut metagenome | isolation source: healthy gut G | host: Homo sapiens
TTTAATACAACTCTGTCAAATAATGGTACGGTGCTTCCTGTCAGCGAAACAGGAAAGCCACTCATTCCCTGGAACTCTTTTTTGTTTGTCTCACAAATGTACTCAGCGCCTCCCCATGACCTCTCAATGGCAATCAGGCCGCTTACTTTTCGTACAGAAACTCCTCCGGAAGCGTAACCTTAAAATCTTTCGCCAGATCCTTAAAATTCTGCGGCGTAATGGTCTGCAGCTTATCCGGACGGATCGACAGAACCTTTACCAGGATTTCCGCTGATTTCTCCACGGTATGCATCAGGCCGAAGGTCAGATCAAAGTCTTCGCCGGAGGCAAACAGACCGTGGTGAGCCCATACGGCAACGTCGTATTTCTTCATCAGCTCACTGGTAGCCACGGCGATATCGCGTCCGCCTGGAACCATCCAGCCGACCACGCCCACGCCATCCGGAAATACGACCGGACACTCAGTAGCCATTTCCCATAACTCTCTGTAAATACCTTATCTTCCAGCGGAAGAACGAAGGTCAGGGCGATGACGTTGGTCGGATGCGCATGGTAGATCACGCGGTGCTTTCCGCCTGTCACTTCTTTCTTCACTTCATGGTTCATCAAATGGGAGGGAGTTCGCTGGTGGGGCGTCCGCCATTTACAAGGCCCCAGCAGATGCGGTAGTTCTCTCCCGCTTCGTCTACCTCGATGATGCAGCTGTTGGCCGCCGGATCAAGAATCACATTGCGGAAATACTTTCCGCTTCCTGTCACCATGAAGTACTCGCCTGCCAGCTTCGGAACGCTGGTTCCGATCGGCTGCCACGGATTCTGTCTGTCAATTCTTCTTTACGGATTCCACTTCTTCCGGTTTGATGCGGTAGCTTAAGTTGCCGCCGTTTCTTTCATGCCAGTTCTGCTTGAAGCCGTCGTCACAGAGACGGATAAAACCTTTACAAATTCTGCGTCTGTTACTTTCATTTTATTTACACCTGTTCTTTCTGTTCTTGTTCTTTCTATTCTTATTCTCGTTTTTTCTTTTATTCCATAACTTCATTCGGATAACCATTGCGTCCTTAACTTCTCTTTCGCCAGAACGTCGGCCTCATATCTCTTTACTTCCTCAAACCACGCCTCTTCCTTAACCGGGGCGCCGTTCTGCTCGCAGAAGTAATCCCATACATCACCTAACGGATAGGTCTTCATCTCCTCGGAAAGCATCATCAGCTCCGTGAACTGCTTCTTTCGTTCTGAAGCTCCGCCATCCTACCGTTCGGAAGAAGCAGTGCGTTTAACAGCGCTTTCTGCATATTGCGCATGCCTACAACCCAGGCGCTGATGCGGTTGATGCTGGCATCGAAGAAATCAAGGGCCAGTAAGACGCGGTCTGCGCCGCCGCGTACGATTTCCCTCCGCGATCGCTCTCGTCTCATCGTCAAACAATACTACGTGGTCGCTGTCCCAGCGCACCGGTCTCGTCACGTGAAGAGCCACCTTGTCAAAGAACAGAAGCATGGAAGAAATCTTGTCGGAAACAACCTCTGTCGGGATGGTAATGACCGCTGTCCAGCAGGCATAAAATATCATTCTTGGAAGCGTAATTCATATAGAACTCATGGGAACCTACCGTACAGCTTTCCATACCGATCCCGAACACCTTGGATTCAACCGCCACATATACCTTCGACTTGTCGTAATCGATGGCTAGGATCTGATCCAGGGAATCCTTCAGTCTCGCTCTCGGAGCCGTGCGGTCCGCCGGGATGTCCTTGAAGCCGTCGGGAATCCAGATATTCATGGTACATGGAGTTCCCAGTTCCTGTGCAAAATACTGGGAAATACGTATACAGGCCTTTACATGGTCGATCCAGAATTTGCGGATCTCGGGAACTTCACTGGATAACGTGGCATTCTCCGCCTTTACATGGAGAATAAGGTCGGATTAAAGTCGATTCCGAGACCTCTTTCCTTAGCAAATTCCACCCACTTTGCAAAATGCTTCGGCTCCAGCTTGTCTCTGTCCGCCCACTCGCCATCTTCGAACACGGCGTAGCTGGCATGAAGGTTGATTCTGTGCGTTCCCGGAATCAGGCTGAGCGCCTTGTCCATATCTGACATCAGCTCTTCCGGCGTTCTTGCACGCCCCGGATAGTTTCCTGTCGCCTGGATTCCGCCGGAAAGGGCGCCCGCTCCGTCAAATCCGATTACATCATCTCCCTGCCAGCAGTGCATGGAAACGGGAATATTCTTCAGCGCCTCCAGCGCGTGCGTCCGTATCCACACCGGCTGCCCGGTAGATTTCTTTTGCATGGTGTTATTCTCCTTTTTCCTGTCATGATCATCAGTTATTCTGATTTCAGTTATTCTGATTTTTATCTGTACCGCCGGTCAGTCCAGGTGGAATACCGGCTTTAGATCCACGCTCACCGGGCTGTTGTCCGGGTTGGTGTCCATGATATCGGCCATATAATCCCACCATTTGCGGTTGATGGCCGTGTCGGCCGATTCCGCCCATTTATCTTCATCTTCAATCTCGATGTAGCCGTATAGCACATTCGTCTCGCTGTCCAGAAAGATAGAGTAATTATGGCCGCCGTACTCATGAATCATATCCTTCATCTCCGGCCAGAGCAGGTTGTGCCGTCTCTCGTACTCTTCTGCCATGCCTTCATACAGATGCATTTTAAACGATTTGTGTATCATCCTCGTTCCTCCCATTATTGATATGTACTGATCTCAAACGAGCGGTAAACTGCCGCTCTCGCTTCCTGAAGTCCCTTAAATTCACCGGCCTGAATCATCTGTGCCAGAAGGTTCCCGACAGCGGTTGCCTCGCCAGGACCCGCATATACGGTTTTCTCCTGTAGCCCCTGCAGTCAGCCGGTTTAAGTAATCTGCATTGGAACCGCCGCCCACAATGTTCACGGCCTGATACGTTCTGCCTGTGATGGCTTCCAGTTCCTCCACGGTCTCCTTATAGCACTGAGCCAGGCTGTTGTAGATGACTGCGGCCAGCGCGCCGGCCGTCTCAGGTACTTCCTGACCGGATTTTCTTAAATACGCTTTTATCGCTTCCGTCATACTCTCCGGCGCAAGAAATACGTCGTCGTTGCAAGGCACAATGGATTGTATGGTCTCATGGGACGCCATGCGGCAAAGTTCAGCAAAGAATATTCTTCTCCGGCCGCAGCAAGCTCCTTTTTACAGACTGGATCATCCACAGCCCCATGATGTTCTTTAAATAGCGGAAACGATACTCATAACCGCCTTCATTGGTCAGATTTGCCGTTCGGCTTTCTGCAGAACTGGTCAGCCTCGCTTAACTTCCGTTCCCATCAGAGACCAGGTACCGGAGCTTATGTATAACAGGCCGCCGTCCGTATCATGTGTTTTTTCAGTCTCATGGCCTTTTCTTTCCCCGTTCTCCGGAACCGGGACCGCCATAACCGCGGAGCCTGTGTCATGGGTCGCAGGAAGAACCACCTTGCAGTTAAAGCCGACCTCGTCCTGCACGGCTTTCGTCAGCCCCACCACGGTTCCCGGCATGGACAGCTCTGTAAACAGTTTCTCAGGATATCCAGACGCGCAATCAGCTCATAATCCCACGTTTTCGTCACCGGACTGACCAGCTGGGTGGTCGTCGCATTGGTATATTCCTGTTTCTTCACTCCGGTCAGCAGATAATGAAAGTAATCCGGAATCATCAGCAGGGACTCCTGCGCCGGCAAGCTCTTCCGGCCTCTCCTCCTTCACCGCCATCAGCTGATAGATGGTATTGAAAATCTGCTTCTGAATTCCCGTCCTCTCATACAGGGCTTCCGGAGAAATGGTTTCATATACCTTTTTCATCCATTCCCTTCGTTCTGTCATCCCGGTAGCCGACCGCGTCTCCCAGCCGCTGTCCGTCTCTGTCCAGCAGAACAAAATCCACCGCCCAGGTATCGATTTCCCATGCTGCACGGAATCTTTCCCTGCACTGCGCACTGCTTCATTCCCATCTTGATTTCGTGAAACAGGGATTCCACATCCCAGCAGAGATGGCCGTTCTTTTTCTTCATACCGTTTTCAAAACGGTAGATCTCTTCCAGACTGATGGTTCCGTCCTTCACTGTGCCGAGGATATGACGGCCGCTGGAGGCGCCGATATCCACTGCGAGGTAATAGTTCTCCATTTGTATCACCCTCCGATATTTTCTAATCATATTTTATCGAATTATCAGGCAGAAAAAAAGGTCTCGGTTTATTAAAAAATGTGTCCTTATTTGCAGGTTGGAGGCGCCGGAGAGTTTTCTGTTTCATAGGATGGCCTGGTTTTTAGTCTAAATAAAAGCGTCCGGCTAGCTGGACGCTCGCGCCGGAGCGCGGTTGCTTCAGCAGGCATATTTTCCTGGCGCGAAGTGCGCATCCTTCCGGAGGGCTTTTTATGTAACAGGTGTACTTTCCTGATTGCATAAAAAATACAGGGATCTGTATGCATTTGCTTTCACAGATCCCTGTATTATACTCATTTGATGCGTCTGATTCCTCTAGCGCTCAGTCCGATTTCTCCGTTTCTTTCTGCCGCTCAGTCCCAGCCCCGCCAGGCCAAGTACTCCGGCGGCAATAAACAGGCTAAAGCCAGGCCGCCTGCGCTCTCCCGTCTTGGGCAGACCTGATAGAGGCACATTTCCATCGTCTATGGTAATCTCCGTATTTCCCGGTAAGTCCGGTGTCGGCATTGCCGCTAACGGAATCTCGAATCGGAATCGTCTCCGTATGGCCAGTATATCCCGGTCCTCCGTTACGGTACCAGTCTGTCCCGGCCTCGGTACGCTGCCGCCGGAATTATGACTGTTCCGTGACTGCTCCCGCCCCCGTTTTCCGGTGTTTCAGGGGATACTGGCGGTGTGGTCTCTGGTGTTGTTACTGGCGGTGTCTCTGGCTCTGTCACCGGCGGTGTCTCCGGCTCTGTCACCGGCGGTGTCTCCGGCGCTGTCTCCGGCGGCGTCTCCGGCTCCGTCACTGGCGGTGTCTCCGGCTCTGTCACCGGCGGCGTCTCTGGAGGCGTTTCCGGCTCCTCATCAATCGGATAATTGATCACGTCCTCCGCGAAATTTCCTTTGAAAAGTCGACATGAACATCGTTTGACGGTTCATCCCCTCGTAACCGCCCGTCTCCCGGATCCGGTATTCGGTCTTGGGATTCAGGGCCGCGAAGCTCACTTTTCCATCGTCTCCGGTTCTGGCCGCAGTCACCTTCACCCAGCTTCCGTCAACCTTCTTTTCCAGAGTAAATTCCACTCCCGGGAATATTACGCGGTTCTTTCCGTGTTTATCGGCCTTATACTTTGTTATCTCCGCCTTTTTTCAGTCCGGTTCCCGTGCCTCCGGCATCGGCGGACATGTCATACATGATGATCTTCTGTGAACTGGAGGTCTCCTTCGAAACGTACTGGTTATAACTCCATTTCGCCGCGTTCTGATAGACCACCGGCGTATTGAGAAGCATTCCCTCCAGCGTCATCACCTGCGTGCGGTATGTCACGACAAAGGAATCTGCCAGACGCGCCTGGCCCTCCTCATTAAACTCAGCCGGAATGTGGATAATCAGCGTCTGCTCTCCCGGCTCCCCGATGAGAACGTAATGAACACCCTCGGTCATTGTTATTTCCCGGCCGCTCTTTTTACGGTGATCCGGCCGTCTTTAAGTTCCATTCCACGGGGAAGCGTATCCGTGATACAGAGTCCCGGCGCAAGTCCAAGCGACGCATGGTCACAGTCATTTTCTATATCCACCGAACTTATCGTCGTTGATATTGATATTCCACAGAATGGCATCTTTGCCTTCCACTTTGGAACTCTTCCGAAATCGATCACATGGCGTATGCCCTTGTACTGATAAAGTCCATCCGCTCCGATCGTTCCCTTCAGCCCCTCGTACCAGCTTTCCGCCCGGTTTCTGTATGAAATCTCATCGTGATGATTGATGGTTTCACCCGCAGTCTTCTCAATGTGGTTCCTATGGTCACCTTGAAATACTGATCAATATCGCCGAAGGAAAATGCCAGTACTTCCGGCGTTCCATCGTTCATGATATTCCGGATCATTTCTTCCACCGCTTCGCGGAATCTACCACGGTTCCATCCGTTACCGGCCCGGCTCCTTTTTAATGCTTCGTAGCTTCCTGTCTGATACGTGAGTTCAAAGCCTTCGGAAACTGCTGGGATTCCAGGTTCCCGTCTCTGTATCCAGCACCGTATGCCAGGTTTTCGACGCTGGTCCATCCGGGCTGCTTTTTTCCCTCACTTCAAGCCTGACTGAAGAAATATCGGTGTGGTCCGTAAGCTTCCCACCATCCGCAACCGGGTAGGAGCCGCTGTTGGCATGGGGCTGTGCCAGACAGTCCTTCAACACGTAGCCCTTGCGTAAAAACTCTCCCCATTGACCTCTATGGTCCAGTTAAGCTTCTGGGTACTGCCGTCATAGGCCCCGTCTTCTTGAGTACAACGGGCGGCGTCAGCTTCACGCTGCCATCGTAATCCATGACGATCTTTTTCTCATCGGCTTCCAGCTCCACATGGTTTACGTATGCCCGCTGCTGGTTGCCTGTTACGTTGTCCCGCCCGTTTAAAAAGGTGTGTACAGTCACGACATGGGCTTTTCCATCACGAAATCTTCACCAAAATCAATGGTAAAGTACTCTTTTCCCTTATCGTCCCGTCTCTTCCACGATCCCGCGGGTAAAGGTAAGCTGTGTTTCCTTTCCTTTCCTTCCAGCTCCACCGCCATGGTACTCTCCGGTTCCTCACCACCGAAACGATAGGTTCCACCACTCCAGGCTGTCCTTCGTCACTGACTGTGACGGTTCCTGGTAAATAGTCCTGCCCAACTGGGAAGCAAATCGGTGATGATTACGTGATTCTGAGGCATTTCCTGTTTGTTAATATGGATGGACCAGGTAATCTGACGTCCATCCCATTTTCCCTCTTTGGAGAGGACCTGGCCGCCCGGGATACTGCCTGCTGCCGGCTTCGAGCGGATCACATGGTCTGCCACATAGGCCGTCGCCACGTTGGTGATCGTTTCGCCTCCGTTTAATCCTCCTGATACGCAGTCTCAAATACTATTTTCAGGGGGAATATCAAGCCCTTTCGGTATATCGAAGCTTAATACCCTGCTCTCTTCATCGTAGGCGTCCGTGATTCCGTGTCCGGAAAGCTCAGTCAGCTTCAAACTGTTGTCTTTTTCCTCATAGGAATACACTTTGAAACTGCCGCTATAAGTCAGTTTCTCATTCAGTTCATCTGAAATGGTAAAGCCTTCCTCCAGATATGCCCCGGGATTCACCGTCAGCGTCCACGGCAGAATCCCGTTTTTTCATCTCCCCGGCCGTTTTCTGCAGCAATGCCGCCGGATAGGTATATGTCTGATCGGCCGTATCAAGCGCCAGATCGCCGACGGTAATACTGGCCTGATTTTTAATTGTCACCGGTTTGTCGACGGCGCCGGCAGCGTCAGATCCATAACCGGTTTTGTCTTTACGGTCATGGTCACCGGAGATACCGTATCCCGGAGGAACGTCACCGCAAAACCGTGTATTTCCGGTATCGCTTCGATTGCATAGTCCCTCAGTATCAAGTGCTTTCCGTCTGAAGCGACCGTTACCTCATCCTCCAGCCAGACAGAATTGTCGCTGTAGATATCACGGATCACGGTGCCCTCCGGAAAATTTTGCACCATTTGTGGTCTTTGCGGTAATCTCCCAGACCGCGGCTCCTCTCGAGTCCCGGAAGGAAAAATTCCTTTGATATCTTTATCTGCTCCTTCTTATCAGAACAGGCTCCTGAAACTGAAGGGAAATGTCACCGAAGCCCTCAAATGGAAGAACCGTCTCATACACATCCTACTGCAGATATCGCTCCATTCCACACTTCCCGATACCCGGAAGGAGAACCAGATGTTGCTCACCTCGATGATGTCCTCGTCCGGCTCGTCGTCCGACAGCTGGGAGACCGGCCACCGACGACGGAGATGCCTTCTTCTGCTGTATTCTCCCGTTAAGCCGCTGAATCTTTTCAACAAAGGGCGGTTGAACCGCACAGACGCGAAGCTGCCGCGGCTGGCAGTACTGTCAGAAGCCGTGGCCGGCACCGCCTGACGGAAGGTGAAGGTCACGGTTCCTATCACGTGGTTGTTTTCTCCAAGGCGGTCATACAGCTCCGCGTTTGTCTCATTTTTCTTCAGGACAAGCTCCAGCATTTCTGATTGCCGGAAACCGAAATACATCCGGCAGCGGAATCTTATATTCCACTCCCGCCGCCAGCGCTCCGTCAAGCAGCGTCTTCCGCAATGTCGCCGCTCTGGTACGAGGCCGATACGACATACGTTTGCTCCGGATCCAGATCACTGAATTCATCTCCCGGCGCCGCTTCTTTTCCGTCGAACAGAACGGTGATGTCATCTATATAGCCCAGCAGGGGATACTCTCCGCCTCCTCTTTCTCTGACGCCCATGCCGTTACCGCGGTCCCTGGCAGCACATACGATACTGTGATGACAACCGTAAGCAGCCATGTAAACGCCCTCTTTAAATACGAATATCCTTTTTCATCCATTTCCTCCTGTTTCCATTGAAGTCCGGTTTCTGATTATAGGGGCGCTCAGTTACAGACCGGTTACAAAACGTGATATTTTCTCCATTTTACTTAAGTCGATATTTTTTTACTCAAATAGATTTGGACGCCGCTTGTGTACACCCTTTTATTCTTGTGCTATACTTCATGTATGTATATCTGTCTGCGGACCGTTACTGTCCGCAGGCCCTTTTGATGGGAGACCGCCATGGCATATAAACAGACACGAGGAACAGACCATATTTCAAAAAGCAGCTGGAAAAAGCGGCAACCAGGAATATCGTTTTCCTGGTTTTTATCGGATGCATCTTTTTTTCGGCAGCAATATTCGGCATCAATTACTTAAACACAAGATTTAATGTTCAGGAACATATTGAATTTCTTACCAGCACCTTTCAAACGGCTTATTATGCCACGGATTCCCTACTTGAACGACACGGAAAAATGACTCCTTTTTACACGGTGCATCGAGGATAGGACGAATGGCAGCGAGGTGCATTACTCCTTAAGCAAGTACAATGTAGACAGCCCGATCCGCCTGAACTTAATTCTGGCAGACCGGGACCGGAATATCGTCTATACCAGCTACGGAAACGATGACATGAATCTGCACCGGATCGCATTTAACGGAATCGTCTGCGACAATACCGCTGAAAAACGGGCCGGGCCTCTATCACACAGTGTACTATTTTACCGGAGATACCTCGGAATACGTCTTCTCAAACCCCTTTACCGCGGCGGCGAACTTATCGGGTTCGCAGGCGCGTATTTAAACGGCCATGACTGGGCCAGGCTGTTTTCCAATTATCCAGTACGACAGCATCATCACTACGGCAAACGGGGATATTATTTTCTGCTCCCGCGAGGATTTCTCCCGGAACGGAATACCAATAAATTCCGGAATGAAGAACAGCAGCGCCTGGTCTTCCTCCATGGAAACCGGTATCTCCCTTTCGTCCCATTTTATGAAGGATGAGGGCGTGTTTCTCTATTCCTTTATCTATTACCCGAAAATGTGCTCTATCTTACCATCGGTATCCTGACCATCGTGTTTCTGGGCGTGATCTGGTTTATCATGACCTTGAGGCTCTCAAGCTCATGGCGGAAAAAACGCGCGGTCGGTCGGCATACTGGCCGATGAGATGAGAATTATACGCCATGGTGACAGCAGCCATATCATTGAGATTCATACCGGAGACGAATTCGAGGAGATTGCCAGTCAGATCAACCGGATGGTAAAGAGCATCAACGAACTGAACACGCGCAACACCGATTTGATCCGTTTAAACAGCATGATCGAGATCAGCAACTTGCAGACGCAGATCAACCCGCACTTTATCTATAATACGCTGGACACCATCAAATACCTGATCATGTCAGAGCCAGACAAAGCCGCGCACCTCATAGAAAAATTCACTCACATTCTGCGCTACAGCATCAATAACACGAAGCAGGATGTATTACTGCAGGAGGATATGAGGTATATCGAAGATTATCTCTATATCCAGAAAACCCGGTTCGGCGACCGTTTCCTCTGTGAGACCGCCCTTGCGGACGAGTGCATGAGATACCGTGTTCCGAAGCTGCTTTACAGCCCATCATCGAGAACAGCATCAAATACGGTTTTAAGAAGAAGATGGAAATTCGTGTCGCCATACGCGGATGGTGTGAGGAAGACTACCTCTATCTGAGCGTCGAGGACAACGGCCCGGGCGTTCCCCGGGCGACGCTGGAGACGCTGCGCGCCATGTTAAAATCGGAAGAACTGAAAACCGAGCACAACGGTCTGCAGAACCTGGCCCGGCGCATTGTTCTGGAATACGGGGATAACAGTGAGATGACCATAGACAGCCGGGAAGGGTGAGTATTTCCGGGTAGATATCAGATTAAAAAATAAGGAGAGGAAACCTTGTACAGTGTAATATTGGTAGAGGATGAGGACATCATCCGTAGAGGAATCAAAAACTCCGTGCCGTGGGAGGAATTTAACTGCAGTGTCGTCGGGGAGGCACGAAACGGGGAAGAGGGCGGCGCTCTGATCGCAGAGCGGAACCCGGACATCGTCATAACCGATATCAACATGCCGGTGGAGGACGGACTCCAGATGATCGCCAGGACGAAATGTGCCTATGATTACGTCGCCATCATCTGACCGGCTACTCCGACTTTGAGTATGCCAGGAAGCCATCCGAAACGGCGTCTCCTATTATGTATTAAAACCCCTGGATATGGAGGAAATGAAGGAAGCGCTGGAACGGGCGGCCCTGGAACTGAAAAATATCGGAATTCTCCGCCGGGAGATGGAGGACCGGGAAAAGCTGAAGCATTCCGTTCTGATACCGGAGCCGGACTCCATGGGCGGCATGGACCCGGTCCCTCTCAGATTCTCGATTTCATCGCCAGAAACTACGATCAGAAGATTGCGCTGGCCGACCTGGAAGAAGAGCTGCATTACTCGGGCGCTATTTAAACCAGCGGTTCCAGAAGGCGTTAGGCACCACCGTTATCAGTATCTGAACCGGTACCGCATCAGAAGGCCCTGGCCATGCTGAGGACGAGGGGAATGCCATTTCCGATATCGGATGGAAATGCGGGATCGGGGACTATAAAGTATTTCAGCTACGTCTTCAAAAAGTACATGGGTTGTTCCCCAAAAGAATACCGTACAAAGATTATATAAAGGCATTTGAACTTGTACACAGCGGAACATACGAAAATACCGAACAGATCTCACTGATGTGTTCGGTATTTTTACTGTTTGTTCGGAAATTCAGGTATTATCTTTATGCATATTTACTAAAATAGAGATACAAACAACAATCGAAGGAGGATTTACTATGAAAAAACAATTGCATTGGCAATGGCGCTCACGATGACGGCAGCGGCTCTGGCGGGCTGTTCTTCTTCCTCTTCCACACCGGCGACAACGGCGGCTCCGAAGGCAGAGGCAGGCACCGGGCAGGCGGGCGATAGGCGGCGGCAGAGCCGGAACGAAAAAGGGCGGCGGCAAGCTGGTGGTTTACTCTCCCAACTCCGAAGGACTCATGAACGCGACAATCCCGCTGTTTGAAGAAAAGTACGGTGTTGACGTGGAAGTGATCCAGGCCGGCACCGGAGAACTGGTCAAAGAGAATCCAGTCCGAGAAAAATGATCCGTACGCCGACGTACTCTTCGGCGGCTCCTGGTCCCTGGCATTTGACAATGAAGACCTCTGGGAACCATACGTATCTCCTAACGATTCCGCTCGACGCCTACAAGAATACCTGCGGCTTCATCACCGGCAACGTACTCGACGGCAGCTGCTTAATCGTCAACACCGACTTAATCCGGGGATATCAAGGTCGAGGGCTATGCCGATCTGTTAAATCCGGAATTAAAGGGCAAGATCGCAACGGCCGACCCGGCCTAACTCCCTCCGCATTTGCGCAGCTGACCAACATTCTGCTGGCAATGGGCGGATATGAGGACGACGCAGCCTGGAAATACGTGGAAGATCTCTTTACCAATATCGACGGAAAGATCATCGAGAGCTCCTCAGGCGGTATACAAAGGGAGTCGCGGACGGCGAGTATCTGTGGGTCTTTCCTATGAAGATCCGTGCGCGCAGCTTGTAAAGGACGGAGCTCCGGTCAAGATTATTTATCCAAAGGAAGGCAGTGTTTATCTTCCGGCATCCGCAACCATTGTAAAAGGTGCGAAGAACATGGATAATGCAAAAGCTGTTTATCGACTTCATCATCAGCGAGGAGGTTCAGAATATCTGGGGAACAACCCTGACCAACCGTCCGGTATTAAAAAGACGCAAAAACCAGTGATTTCATGACACCAATGTCGACATCCATGTAATCGAAGAGGATATCCCGTATGTGAGCGCTCATAAGAAAGAGCTCGTGAACAAGTATACCGATATTTTCACAAGCATAGAGTCATCAAGTAGAGTAAATGAGAGGGCCGGAGGTTAAAGATGAGTAAAATTATTATAAAAGACGCAGTTAAAGTATGGTAATAACACGGTCATCCGGACTTAAATGCCACCATCAGGGACGGGAACTCTTTACCCTCCTTGGGCCTTCCGGCTGCGGTAAGACCACACTTCTTCGTATGATCGCAGGATTCAACTCCATTGAGGGCGGTGATATCTATTTCAATGACACCCGTATCAATGATATGGACCCCAGCAAGCGGAATATCGGCATGGTTTTCAGAACTATGCCATATTCCCCAATATGACGGTACGCGACAACGTTGCTTTGGTTTAAAAACAGAAAGATTGAAAAAGAAAAGATAAAGACTGGACAGATAAATACTTAAAATCTGATGCAGATCATGCAGTTTGCCGAGCGTATGCCCAACCAGCTCTCCGGCGGCCAGCAGCAGCGTGTTGCGCTGGCCGGGCGCTGGTCATCACCCAGACGACGTTCTGCTGATGGATGAACCACTGTCGAATCTGGATGCCAAGCTTCGTCTGGAGATGAGAAGCGTGATCCGCCACACCCAGAAGGATGTCGGCATCACCACCGTCTATGTCACCCATGATCAGGGAGGAGGCGATGGCCATCAGCGATACCATCGCAGTCATGAAGGACGGCGTCATTCAGCAGCGTCGGCACTCCCAAGGACATATACCAGAGACCAAAGAATGTCTTCGTCGCCACCTTTATCGGCAGAACCAACATCATTCCCGCCCGGGTCGGAGAACGGCGCTATCGTTTTCGGCAACGGATACCGGGTGGAGATGGACTGCTTAAAACAGACGGCCGGCAGGAGGTCTTATGCTCCGTGCGCCCGAGGAATCGTCATCTCCCGGATGGAACGGAGGGCATCTCCGGCGTCGTGAAGGAATATACGTATCTCGGCTTAAATACACTATTTCGTGAGAGACTGACGACGGGCAGAAGACGGTGGAGATCGTCGAGGAGTCTTCCATCGAAGACGAGCTGAAACTGGGACAGAGGTACTGCTCAGGTGAAAAAGCATAAGATCAATGTCTTTAACAAGGAAGGCAGTGTAAATCTCGTAAGGAGTGAGGCATTCTATGAAGGATAATAGCAAATTCCGGCTGGACATATGGGAATCATCACGCTGTGCACCATCGCAGTTTATGCCCTGTTTCTGATTTATCCTATGGCCCACTTAATTCAGCAGTCTGTCATAGATGCCGAAACAGGCCAGTTCTCCCATGGCCAACTTTACCAAATTCTTTTCTAAGAGTTACTATTTCAACACCCTGTTCAACAGCTTTAAGGTGTCCATCGGCGACGGTTCTGTCCATTGCGATTGGAACGCCGTTAGCCTATATCTTCTCCATTTATAAGATAAAGGAAAATCTCTGCTGAACATCCTGATCATCGTGGCATCCATGTCCGCACCGTTTATCGGCGCTTACTCCTGGATCCTTCTGTTGGGCAGAAGCGGTGTCATCACTACATTTTTCAAGAATATCGGAATCACCATACCGGATATCTACGGCTTCGGCGGGATCGTGCTCGTCATGACGCTGCAGCTGTTCCCGCTGGTATTCCTCTACGCCAAGGGCGCGCTCAAAAATATCGACAATTCCCTGGTGGAGGCGGCTAACAACCTGGGCTGTTCCGGCATTAAGTGCTTTTTCAAGGTTGTCATTCCGTTAATCATGCCAACGCTTCTGGCCGCGGCCCTGCTGGTATTCATGCGTTCCTTCGCGGACTTTGGAACACCGATGCTGATCGGCGAAGGGTACCGTACCTTTCCGGTCGTCCTCTATACGGAGTTCATCAACGAGGTGGGCGGCAACGAGGATTTGCGGCGGCCATCGCGGTTATCGCCATCGTCGTCACCACTGTCGTCTTCCTGGCGCAGAAATACGTGTCCAATAAGAACGCATTTTCCTTAAACGCCCTGCATCCCATTGAGGAGAAGGCGCCGAAAGGGCTGGCCGGCTTCCTGGCTCACGCGGCCTCCTATCTGGTCGTGGGAATCGCGATTCTGCCCCAGATATACGTCAGCTACACCTCTTTCAAGAAGACGGAAGGAAAGATTTTCGTCCCCGGCTACTCGCTGGAAAGCTACGCTTCCGCGTTTGGAAAGTTGGGACGGAGTATTCAGAACACGATTATCATCCCGATCTGCGCCCGTCGTCATCAGGGTCCTGCTGGCGATCATGATCGCCTACTTAGTCGTCCGCAGAAAGAACGCGCTCACCAGCACAGTGGATATCATTTCCATGATTCCTTATATCGTGCCCGGCACCGTTCTCGGTATTGCGCTTTTTACCGGCTTCACCAAAAAGCCTGTCATGTTAAGCGGTACCATGCTGATCATGGTTGTCGCCCTCGTAATCCGGGCGGCTTCCATATACGATCCGCTCCTCGGTGGCGATCCTGCAGCAGATTCCGATGAGTATCGAGGAAGCGGCGGCCATCCCTCGGCGCCTCGAAGATGAAATCATTTTTCAAGGTTACCGTACCCATGATGACGGCCGGAATCGTCTCCGGCGCAATCTTAAGCTGGGTTACCATGATCAGCGAGCTGTCCACGGCCATCATCCTCTATACAGGCAAGACAAAAACACTGACGGCGCCGTTTACACGGAGGTGGTACGAGGCAACTACGGCATAGCGGCAGCGCTGTCCACCATACTGACGGTTCTGACGGTCGTTTCATTGCTGATCTTCAACCGGGTAAATGGAGGCAAGGATCTGAGCCTGTAGATGACAGACGGCTGTCAGACGGGGTGCCAGAGTGTACAGGCAGCAGGAATGAATATATAAATCGGCTCCTGTCCTGATGTAAAAAATCTAATACCATGACAAAGCCATATAGTTCCCGGCCGGCTCACGAAAATGTGGATGAGCTGGCCGGGAATTATTTTTTACCGCTCAGCCGCTCTGCTATGGAAACAGGAGGATTATTTTTTCCGCCATATTTCCTGCAAACTTTGAATCTGATTCAAACTTGACAGCTCCACTTTTTTCGCTACTGTTATATGTTACAGTATAACAGAGGCCTCCATGGATTTTCAAATGACCAGCCGATCTATATCCAGATCGGAACCTTCATAAAAAGAACAAATCATAACGGAACCATACAGCCCGGAGAGAAACTGCCTTCCGTGAGGGAATACGCGGTGCTTTTGAGGTCTCCCCCCCTCACGATCCACCGGACTGTCCAGTATCTGGAGGCGGAGGAATCATCGTGACCCGGAAGGGCATCGGCAGCTTTGTCGACCTGATATACAGGAGAAGCTGTCGGAAGACATGGTAACTGGGATACAGGACTTTATAGGCCGCATGAGAAAACTGCGGGCTGACAGATGACCAGATCAGAGCTGCGGTTTCACAGGAACTGGAGGAGGCCCGAAATGAGGGCTGCAGGATATGAGGCTGAGGATATGAGGACTGAGGATATGAAAAAGATGATATAAGAACTGAGGATATAACAGCGGCATCATCTGTCTGCTGCGTTTGCAGGATCATTAAAAAGCAAAAATGGCTGGAGGAGGTCTTGGATCACGCCTCTGTCACGGTCGGGAAAACCCGGATTATCGAGGTCGTGGGTGACGGAATCGGAAAGTCACGCTTTTTAAAATTGATGGCTGGTCTGCTCCGGCCGGATAGCGGGCAGATCATCCGCGAGGAAGCACTCCCTTCCTACATTCTTTCAGGGAGTCACTTTTTTACGAATGGATGACCGCGGACGACTGTGCAGGAAAGGCTTCTATCGGGATTTTTATCCCCGACTTTGATCGGCGCCCTGATGATGCTGGAGCAGTCGAAGATCGAGCAGGACACGGCTCTGCCGCAGGACACGGCTCTGCATGATTCTGGGGCTGTGCAGGAAAAGCCGCCTCTATCTTTTTCGACGAGCCCTTTGATTCGACCCGTATTTGAAAGATATGGGCTTCCTCCTGTGCGAACAAAGCTCCATCCATGGCGACTCATCTGCTGAAGGATCTGGAGTCTCTGTTCGATGGTCATTCCTCGCTGACCGGGCGTGTCTTGGCAGATGGAAACGGAAAAAATCAGAAAAGCACCACAAATCCGTGGAACAGTATTATCTGGAGGAGATCAAACATGATTAGAGTATGGAAATCTATAAAATGGCAGCTTCAGGCAGTATTTTATGAGATACGGACAGCGGCGGCATTTTTTCATCATTCTGAATGGGCTGCTTTGATTCTCCCGCTTTCCGCCTGCCGTGTCATCGATAAAAAGCTGGATTACTCGTCCTGCTCATCAGTATCTGTTACGCAGCTTCCCTGCTTTTGGGACTGTTTTGCAGGATGAACCATATGCTGGAAAAGCCGGACGCCCGGCAGAATGAGCTCTGGCGCCTGGCCGAGCCCAATCCGTGGCTGCGGATATTCTCGCGCCTGACTGCGGTCGCGGCGGTCATGGCGTTTTCCTTTTTTTTCAATGGGCAGGCCGGCACCATCTGATGCAGAAATTCGCGGACGCAAACCATTCCTATTTCAGAATGCAGATGAGAAGGATGATATTCCGGCGCTTTCCTGCAGTTAGCGCTGCTGCTTCCGCTCCTTTATCTCTTTTTGACACTGTCTTCCAGCAGGGAGGCAGAACGGCCGCGGAAAACGCCCGCTGATCGCCGCACTGTTCATCGGCCAGATGGTAAGCGATGCGTTAAAGAGCCCCCCCTCATAGCCGGTGTCCCGGCAGGAACTGCGCTTCTCTTCTTCCTGCTCTGGCAGTCCGGTAAGCTGGAGGAGGAGAGATGTGCCATAATACCGTATCCTCACAGCGCCCTGTTATTCTTCCATACTCCTTCGGCGACATCTGATACCGCTCCTTAAAAATCCGGTAAAAATAACTGGTATTGTCATATCCCGCCAGAGCCACATCCGCCATGCCAGTCTCGTATTTAGAAGCAGGAACGCGGCCTGGTTCAGCCGTTTGATCTGCAAAAGTTCCTTGTACGTCCTTCCGGTCCAGCCGTTTCACCCATCCGGCTCAGCCAGTAGATATCGTATCAGCATGCCAGGACAGCTCCGTCAGTTCTCCATCCGGTAGTTCTCGTCGATATATCCCAGCACCTGGAAGATCGGCCTCTGATCGAAGCCCTCCCGGGTGTGGCTGATCTTATCTGTATAGTGCATCAACTGAAGAAACAGTAGCCCCATGGTGACCTGGTTGATGCTCGCTTATTAGGCTGGTCATTGAGCAGTGTCAGACCATGTTTTTCCACCAGATTCTGCACCGGGGGCACATCTGCCACCTTGAAATACAGAAAGCTGGCGTACCGGGTGTCATTGCAAGCAGCCCACCGAAATCCCGCAGCAGATTTTCCTCCTCCCCCATCTCTCTCAAGGCGGTATCAAAAAACTCCGGCAAAATGATGAAGTTCACAGCGACATCTCCCTCTCGGCGAAGGCAGAATCTCCTGGGTGGCATGCTGGTTTAAAAGAGCAGCTCGCCGGTCCTTAAGATAACCGTCTCCCCGTCGATCATGAATTGGGTCGTCCCCTTGCACATATAGATCACTTCAATGTAGTTGTGTTTGTGTTTCGGGAACGAACCGGGTATGAGGGCCGGATTCCGGATCAGCTTTGCCGTGCTCAGCATCTTCCCGCTGTCAATATGGAAGCCTCCCTCACCTCCGTTCGGCGGGATGTGGAATAAGCTCATCGCCCTTTGTATACCTTGTCCTGTCAATCTCTGTGCGCCCGTTTAAGATTTCGCTCTTCTTCCGTGATCACACTGAGACGTTCCAGCATTTCCTGATTCACTGCCGCCCCTCTCTTTCTCTAGTACCGCCGGACCTAAATACGTACTGCATAGTGCCTGATATCTGCGTCAGGTGTGCGTCCGCGAAGCGACGGCGTGCGGAACGTCTAGCTTCGCGGGCGTGCTCTGGCGTAGATAGCGGGTGCTATGCAGTACGTATTTAGGTCCGGCGGTACTAGTATAACGTATTGTAAGTCCTTGTGTGGACAGCGGGTGCTATATGCACAAGGACTTATGATGATAATGCTGCATTTTATGACTCATAGTTCTTCCGCTACTCTCCCCACTCAATCATATTCTTCCAGCGCGCTTCCTCCATGGCATCGGCCTCCACCACATAGGCGTGGACATCGTCCGTATCGGCCATCAGCCTAAAGACAGGCGTTCCATCATCGGATGTATCGGAAATCCACCTTGCGTCGGAACGATCACCCCATTTTCCACTGTCATGGTCCACGAAGTCGATTCCCCATCCCCGTTGACACTGGTATAGGATATCTCCCTCCCATCAGGTCGTCTGCAAAAGTTTCCTTTCTTCACCGTCTTTTCGCCCCGTCTCCGGTCACGCCTTCTATGGTAATATTATCCGCACTCTCCGGCGCCGTCCATGACGCCATCCGTCACGTACCGGCAGATAAAATACGTAATA
>VOFH01003652.1_pt1 | contig 18930 bp, 33 predicted proteins | sample 5384091 | NCBI WGS metagenome assembly VOFH01 (sample SAMN12384727, study PRJNA508395) | human gut metagenome | isolation source: healthy gut G | host: Homo sapiens
TTCATACTGATCCATGAGTGAGAGCAGCTGCGTTTTGTTGGATTCACATATGTTTTCCCACATGACAGGAGAGCTTGCAGCGATACGTGTCACATCGCGGAAGCCTCCGGCAGCGATAGTTTTCATGGTCTCTTTTTCGGAATCAATATGCTCAATCAGATTGACGAGAGAGTATGCAATCATGTGTGGCAGGTGGCTGATGGCTGCGGTAGCATGATCGTGCTCCCTGTAGTCTAAAATGAGAGCTATCGAGCCCAGTGAAAGTACAAACTGTTTGAAATCATTCTGATTTTCTTCAGTAGTTGCTGCAGTAGGAGTGATAATATAGTAGGCGTTTTCCAAAAGCTGCTTGTCTGAATTGAGTATGCCTGTTTTTTCAGAGCCGGTCATAGGATGACCGCCGATAAAATTGCGCTCAAGGCCGAGCTCTATGACCTTTTCGTGAATCTGGGTTTTGGTGCTGCCTACATCTGTGATGATACAGTCATCCTTTATGATATCCTTAAGCTGTGTGAGGTATTCGATATTTTTGTTTACCGGTGCACACAGAAAGATTACGTCGCAGTCTTTAAATGAGTTAAGCTCTAAAAGCTCATTATTATCTATCAGGCCAAGCCCAAAGGCATCCTCTATGGTCTGTTGATGCCCGGCTGTTGCGATAATTGAGACCTTTGGATTATTTTCTTTCATTTTTCTGGCTATCGAGCCGCCAATCAGACCGAGCCCTATAAAGCCAACTTTATCAAAATGCATTTATGTGTATCTCCTAATTCTTTATTGTAACTATTCAGAATCACCACACGCACATTCTCAAAATCGCACTATAGTGGTTTTGAATATTTACAATATATTATATCCAATTTAACACTATAAAGCAATAAATTATTGGCATATTTATTCCAATATAACAATAAAAAAATAATCGTCAGATTGCATAAAAGTGTTGTAAATTATATAAAATATTAGTACAATGTTTACATACTATAATAATGTCAGGGAGGTACTTGAAATGAATGTTTACACTACTGAGAAGATTCGAAACGTCGTGCTTTTAGGCCATAGCGGCTGTGGCAAGACATCACTCGTGGAAGCTATGGCATATCTGGCAGGACAGACCACCAGAATGGGCACTGTAGCGGATGGCAGCACTATCAGCGATTTTGACAAAGAAGAGATAAAGCGTCAGTTCTCTATACATACATCGGTTGTACCGATTGAGTGGGATAATGTCAAAATAAATATTCTCGATACTCCTGGTTTTTTTGATTTTGTGGGAGAGGTTGAAGAAGCTGTATCGGCTGCAGATGCTGCAATCATCGTGGTTTCAGGCAAGGCAGGCATACAGACAGGCACAAAAAGAGCATGGGAGATATGCGAGAAATACAAGCTGCCGAGGATGATTTTCGTGACGGACATGGATATCGACAATGCAAGCTTCAAGGATGTGGTGCTAAAGCTGCAGGAGCTTTACGGCAAGAAAATAGCTCCATTCCATCTGCCAATCAGAGAGAATGAGAAGTTTGTGGGCTATGTCAATGTCATCCAGCAGAGGGCAAAGAGATGGAATGAAAGCGGAGGCGTGGATAAGTTTGATGTGCCTGAGTACTCAAAGGAGAACCTGGGAATATGTCGTGAGGCCCTAGTTGAAGCTGTAGCTGAGACAAGTGAGGAGTTCATGGACAGATATTTCGGCGGAGAGGAGTTTTCTGATGATGAAATCAGGGCTGCGCTTCGTGCAAACGTGCTTGAAGGCTCTATTGTACCGGTGCTCATGGGCTCAAATATTCTCGCAAGAGGCATGTATACACTTATGGCTGATATTGTGAAATACCTGCCAAGTCCTGAGAAGAGAAGCTGTACCGGTATTAACACCAAGACAAATGAGGTGTATAATGCTGATTATGATTTTGCAAAATCAAAGAGCGCTTATGTGTTCAAGTCTATAGTTGACCCGTACATCGGTAAGTATTCACTGATCAAGGTTAATTCGGGCGTACTAAAGACAGACGATGTGCTTTACAATTATCACAGGGACTGCGATGAAAAAATCGGTAAGCTCTATGTGATGAGAGGCAGTAAGGTGGAGGAAGTGAAGGAGCTTCATGCAGGTGATATCGGAGCGCTTGCAAAGCTTACAAAGACTCTTACGACAGATTCACTTTCCACCAGAAATATGCCTGTTACATATCTTAGAACAAGCATATCAAAGCCGTATGTGGCAATGCGCTACAAGGCAAAGAAAAAGGGCGATGAGGACAAGATTTCCCAGTCTTTACAGAAACTGTTAATGGAGGATCTGACACTAAACAGTGTAAATGACAGTGAAAATGGACAGACTGTACTATATGGTATCGGTGATATGCAGCTTGAGGTAGTGGCAAGTGAGCTTCTTGAAAAGTACAAGGTGGAGATAGAGCTTATGCGTCCAAAGGTAGCCTTTAAGGAGACTATCAGGAAAAAATCTGACGTAGAGTATAAGTACAAGAAGCAGTCGGGCGGACACGGACAGTACGGACATGTCAAGATGACCTTTGAGCCGTCAGGTGATATGGATACGCCAGAATAAAGAGTTGACAGGCTGCAGCATTTGCTGTAGCCTGTTTTAGAATGCATTCGTGAATAAGCAGTCAGAGAAACGAATTGCGCTCATACAGGTTATTGAAGTATGAGCAAAAAGAAAAAAGAGAGGGACAAAAATGTTAGTATGTGATTATATCGTGGAACAGATTGACGGAGATTATGCACATTTGAAGCGTGTGGATCAGCCGGAGGAGGAACTGAAAGTAGTTGCCAAACATTACTTCCGGCAAGAAATCTATGAGGGCTGTGAGCTTCATTATGAGCTGATGCAGTATTCAATGAAATGATAAGGCTGCAGGATATCGCGGATATGGCAGGTGTCAGTCGTACAACCGTATCCAATGTGATCAATGGAAATACAAAACGGGTTTCACAGGCACCATTGACCGGATCACGGCGATCCTGAAGGGAACTTGAATTATGTTCCCCACATAGGATCTGTGATGCTATCGGACACAGCTCAAGGATCATTGGAGTGGTTCTTGGTTTTTCCTTCATTCATGGTATGCAGTCTGCAGGATTCTTTTTGTGGGAGAGATCACTGGAACGCTGCAGGTCGAAGCAGAAAAACAGAGGGCTATTATATTATGCTCATTGGCGGTGAACGGATCGATAATGGCGGTAGATATGGCATCCCGTGGAATGTAAGAGGTCTTATCATTATAGGGTATAATGAAGAACAATATCACATGCAGCTTTCCAAGAAAGCTGAATAAAAATGGTATTGATCGATGCCTATCAGAAAGGGTGGATATAGCTTTCAGAATGTAGGAGTGGATGATTATTCGGCGGATATCAGATTGGGGAATCATCTGCATTCCTGTGGATACCACCGGGCACTTTTTGTTGCGGAAGCAGAGCAGTGACAGTGATTATGCCAGATGGCTTGATTCAAACAGGCTATGGAAAAAATGGCGGCTTCTGCAGCCGCTCCTCCAGCTATGTGGTGGTTCCCCAGGAACCCCGGCGCAGACTGAAAAATGCTGAAGAGCTGCTGCCTCATTTTCTGGAGACAAAGGCTCTGGCATTTTACACAGCTGTGGAGGCCATCAATTTTTTTACAGACAGGGAATCTGGTTCGGATCAGATTTATTACCGGCTTTGATGATAATTTTTTATGCGCAGATCGTCAGGCCAAAGCTGACCACCATTCATCAGGATGTTCATCAGAAAGCACTTCTGGCCTTGCGGAAGCTGCTTCTTGCGGCAGAGGAAGGAACCTGCCGAAAAAATGTAAAAAGCCCTGTCTGGCTTGTAAAGAGATTCTGTAAAAGAGTAGCAGGATCTCTTTTTTATGTTATGATGACTTTTCCTGGTGCCTCATCGGAAATACGGTTGGAAATTATTTTTAGAGGCCAGTAGTGCTTTATTGTTAAAACTGCATAAAAAAAACAGAAAAGTTTGGCAGTAATTTAAGTTTCACGAGAAACTTATTGATTTTAAAGGTGGGATAGGATATGCTGATTTCAGAATCAACAGAAAAAGGAGGCAAATTTACCATGAAAAAAAACTGGTGGAAAAAGCGTGAATTTATATCAGATCTACCTGAGAAGTTTTAAGGACAGCAACGGAGACGGTGTTGATATTCCAGGATCATAGAAAACTGGACTATCTGAAAGAACTGGGAGTAAATGTTCTCTGGATCTCACCCATGCTGGAATCTCCGCAGGATGACAATGGCTATGATATTTCAGATTATCGCAGAATTTACAAAGATTACGGAACCATGCAGGATTACGAGGAACTGCTTTTTCAGGCGCATGAACGTGGAATCAAGGTGCTGATGGATCTGGTTGTAAATCATACTTCAGACGAACATCAGTGGTTTCTGGAGAGCAAAAAGTCCAAGGATAATCCGTACCGTGACTATTACATTTGAAAAACCGGTAAATGGAAAGGAACCAAATAACTGGGGCGGTGTATTCGGCGGTTCTGCATGGGAATACGACAATGAGACACAGATGTATTACCTGCACCTGTTTTCCAAAAAACAGCCGGATCTGAACTGGGAAAATGAGAAAGTGCGCCAGGAGGAAGTTTACGATATGATGAAATTCTGGTGTGACAAGGGAATCGACGGTTTCCGTATGGATGTGATCAGTATGATTTCACAAGGATCAGGCTTTCCCGGATGGAGAAGTGAAAAGCGGCCTGTATGGTGATTTTGGTCCATACTGCGTTCACGGTCCGCGGGTCCATGAATTTTACAGGAAATGAATCGTGAGGTATTGTCTAAATATGATATCATGACAGTTGGGGAAACCTCTGGTGTTACCATTGAAGAGGCACAGAAATATGCCGGGGAAGAAAGTGGCGAGCTGAATATGGTGTTCCAGTTTGAACATGTTGAAGATGCTTCCCCAGCATGCGGAGTTTGGTAAATGGACCACTGAGAGATATGATTTTAAGGCTTTCAAAAAGACGATGATCAAATGGCAGGAAGAACTTCAGGGAAAAGCATGGAACAGTCTTTTCCTGGGAAATCATGATCAGCCAAGAAGCGTTTCCAGATTTGGAAATGACAAGCCGGCATACAGAGAGACTTCCGCAAAAATGCTGGCAACCTGTCTTCATATGATGCAGGGAACTCCTTATGTATACCAGGGGGAAGAGCTTGGCATGACAAACGCATATTTCCATAAGCTGGAAGATTATAAGGACATTGAGAGCATTCAGTATTATACAGAGCTGACAGATGCAGGGCTGATGGACCGGATTACATGATGAAATGTCTGATGCTCAGAAGCCGTGACAATGCAAGAACACCTACGCAGTGGGACGGTTCAGAAAAAAGCGGGTTTTACAGATGGAGAGCCGTGGATTAAAATAAATCCGAACTGTAAAAGAAATCAATGCAGCCAGTCAGTTGGATGATCCGGATTCCATTTTCCATTATTATCAGAAACTGATCGCTCTTCGCAAGGAGAAAGATATTATTGTGTACGGTGAGTTTGAACCGCTTTGCCGTGAGGATGATCAGATTTTTGCATATATGAGAAAGCTGGATGAGGAAAGACTTCTTACAGTCTGCAATTTCAGCCAGCAGTCGGCAGAATTTGAAGTTCCTGCAGAATTTGAAGGTTCCCAGTGCCTGATTACAAACCTTGACCGAAAAAGTATTTAAGGGTAAAATCGTGCTGAAACCTTATGAGGCATTTGTGTTATATAAATAAACAGGTTACTGGACGAGAAACGGACAGCAGCATAACCAGACTTAAAGGGCAAAATTTTTTGCCTCTTTTTTTTTTTGAAAGACGAGGAAGATTGTTATGATCAGAAAATACAGATACGGAGCTCCTTTTGATACGGAGGCAGTAACAGAGAAGATTGAAACAGCGAATGGCGCTTTTCCTTATGGAAAAATCAGCCTGGAAAAGGGCTTTGATTTTACATATGTGATGGATGAGATGATATTGTTTATGGACTTGGGGAAGCCAACCGCGGCATCAATAAAAGAGGATACTGCTATATCAGCAATTGTACCGATGATCCAAACCATACGGAAGACAAGCGTTCTTTGTATGGTGCCCACAATCTTATCATTGTAAGCGGAAAGACAACATTTGGACTGTTTTTCGACTACCCTTCTGAACTGACCTTTGACATTGGCTATACCAGAATGGACACCCTGAAAGTGACATGCGCAGATGCAGATCTGAATGTGTATGTGATTGAAGGTGAATCCCTATGATATTGTAAAGCAGTTCCGCCATGTGATCGGACGCAGCTATATTCCCCCGAAATTTGCATTTGGATTTGGACAGAGCAGATGGGGATATACCACAAAGGAGGATTTTCGCAAGGTGGCAGCCGGATATCGTGAAAATCACATCCCTTTGGATATGATCTATATGGATATCGATTATATGCAGTCTTATAAGGACTTTACATTGAATCCGGAGAATTTCCCTGATTTCCCGGATTTTGTAAAGAGATGAAAGACCAGGATCTACGCCTGATCCCTATTATTGATGCTGGTGTAAAAGTGGAAAGCGGCTATGAGGTTTACGAGGAAGGTGTGGAAAAAAGCCGCTACTTCTGCCAGAGGGAGGATGGAAGTGATTTTGTGGCAGCTGTATGGCCTGGGGGATACTCATTTCCCGGATTATCTGAACAAAGGATGCCAGAAAGTGGTTTGGAGACAAAATAGTTTCCTTATTAGCCAGGGAATTGAAGGCTTCTGGAACGATATGAATGAACCGGCTATCTTCTATTCCTCAGAGGGAATGGAAGAGGCGAAGAAACTTTTGCCGGAGAGTTTTCCCAGGATAAAGAAGGTAAGATCCACATTTGGAAAATGCAGGGCGAGCTAAACGGACTCGCAAACAACCCAGAAGATTACCGCAGATTTTATCACAATGTGGATGGCAAAAGATCCGTCACGACAAGGTACATAACCTGTTTGGCTACAATATGACAAGAGCAGCAGGCGAAGCATTCGACCGCATTGATCCGGAGAAGCGTTTCCTGATGTTTTCCCAGTTCCTCCTATATAGGAATGCACCGGTACGGCGGAATCTGGATGGGGAGATAATAAATCCTGGTGGTCACATATCCTTCTTAACCTGAAGATGCTGCCGTCTTTGAATATGTGCGGATTCCTTTACACAGGAGCAGATCTTGGCGGTTTTGGTGCAGATGCCACAAGAGACCTGGTGCTTCGCCATATGGCTCTTGGCGTGTTTACCCCGCTTATGCGCAACCATTCTGCAATCGGAACAAGAGAGCAAGAGTGCTATCAGTTTGAGAATGTTGAGGATTTCCGAAATGTGGTAAATACGAGATACCGCCTTGTTCCGTATCTGTACAGCGAATACATGAAGGCCGTTTTAAACGATGATATGTATTTCAAACCACTTGGCTTTGTTTATCCGGATGATAAGATGGCAATCCGGGTGGAAGACCAGCTGATCCTTGGAAATGAGATTATGATCGCACCGGTTTACGAGCAGAACGCAAGAGGGCGTTATGTTTATCTTCCGGAAGAAATGAAGTTTGTGAAATTTCTGACAGACGGAAGTATTTCTGAGGAGATTCTGGAAAAGGGCGTTCATTATGTGGAGGTTGCCGTTGTTTTAAATGAAGTGCCTCTGTTTAGCTTCCGATATGAAGTGGTAAGTGTATTCCGGTTGCAGAGAAGAAATTACCGTGTTCTGAAAAAAAATAAAGTCAAAATGAAATATAAATTTCTGTGTTACATCATTTACGTTAAACAGTATAAAGAATACAGGATGTGAACAGTTGATAAACAGAAAAGCCGTAAGTATATGTGAAAGTTTCTTAAACATATATCTTACGAAATTTTTGTTATTGTTGCTTTACATAAGATGTTTTATGTAAAGCAATTCGCATTCTGTTTAAAATAACACTTCAGAAAGATTTGTTTATGCTTCTTCCTCAATCTGGATAACATTTTTCAGTACAGAGCAGCATGCCATGTCACCGATAATATTGACACAGGTGGCGCCCATATCACAGAGGGTATTGATGCTGATATAAACACCAATAACTCCGGCAGGAAGTCCGGCCATTGTAGCAAGTGCCGCGAATGATGCGATTGCACCACCGGGAACACCTGGGTACCAACGGAAAGCAGTACGTTTGCAAGAAGGATAATGATCATCAAGAGGAATACTTACATGGATCCGCAGGCGTTTGCGAAGAACATGATCATGAAGGACATCAGAATGGATACAGCATCCATATTTACGGTTGCACCGAGAGGAATCGCAATACTTGTGATCTTATTGGAAATGCCCATGCCTTCCTCCATACACTGCTTGCTTAATGGAATGGTTGCGGAGCTTGAGCAGGTTCCGAAGGCGTTCAGTGCTGCTGGCAGGATCGCTTTCAGGAATTTCAGCGGACTCTGTTTGCCGATCAGCTTTTACAGAGAAACCATACACTACAATAGCGAAGCCAAAGAATGCCACATACAGAATGACAAGCTGTGTTGCAAGGAAATGATCGTTTCAGTTCCGTTGGCTTCCACAACCGGTACGATGGTACAGAAAAACACCGATGGGTGTAAAGTACATGATGGTTGTGATGATCTTCAGGCATACTTCATTGATGGAATCAATCAGATTCAGGAATGGAGTTCCTTTTCACCGACTGCGATCGAGTGTGAAACCGATGATCAGGGCAACACCAAAGAACCTGGAGCATGTTTCCGTCAGCAAATGCGGCGATTGGGTTGGAAGGGATCAGGTTTTTCAGGGTGTCAAGGATACTGCTCATTTCTGTAGCCTGGATATCGGCTGTTGCCATCTCAAATTTGACTCCTTTCCGAGATGGATCAGTCTCAGGATGATCAGTCCACACAGGCTGGCAAGTGCCGTTGTGCAGAGAAAATAGATCATGGATGCTGCAGTGATCTTGCCGGTAGTGCGTTTCCGATGGAACAGATTCCAATGACAATGGAACAGAAGACCATGGGAAAGATCATCATGTTCAGCGCATTCATGTAGATACTTCCGATCAGACTGGTCACAGTGAGGACAGGTTCAAACCGTCCGGCAATACTACTACTGTCTGGATATGTTCCCGTATCCGTCGGAAACGGTCTTCATGTCGGACACTGGAGAGGCTATGTGATCTCTGATGTATGGAGCCGCTATAAAATGCTTAAGGGTTATTATCTGATCCATCCGATGGGATGGGATGCTTTTCGGTCTTCCGGCTGAGAACTATGCCATCAAGATGGGCGTACATCCGGAGAAATCTACAGCAGAAACATCAAAATATCAAACGTCAGATCAACGAAATCGCAGCGATTTATGACTGGGATATGGAAGTAAACACAACAGATCCGGAATTTCTATAAATGGACACAGTGGATCTTTGTGAAAAATGTTCAAAGAGGGGCTTGCATATGAGAAGGAGTTCCCGATCAACTGGTGTCCCTTCCTGTAAGACAGGTCTTGCAAATGAAGAGGTTGTAAATGGATAAATGAGCGTTGTGGCACTCCGGTTACCAAAAAGAACCTCCGTCAGTGGATGCTCCGCATCACAAAATATGCAGACCGTCTTTAAATGATCTGGACAAACTGGACTGGCCGGAGAAGGTCAAGAAGATGCAGACTGAATGGATCGGAAAATCCTACGGTGCAGAGGTGATTTCAAAGGTTGAGGGAAGAGAAGAAAGATCACGGTCTATACCGACAAGACCGGATACCTTCATGGAGCAACATTCATGGTACTGGCTCCGGAGCATGCAATGGCAAAAGCCTTGCAACAGATGAGACAAGAGAGGCTGTAGAAAAATATATTTTTGATTCTTCCATGAAATCCAATGTGGACCGCCTTCAGGATAAAAGAAGACCGGTGTATTTACAGGAACTTATGCAATCAACCCGATCAACGGTGCAAAGGTGCCGATCTGGCTTTCCGACTATGTACTGGCTGATTACGGTACCGGTGCTATCATGTGTGTACCGGCTCATGATGACCGTGATTTTGAATTTGCGAAAAAATTTGATATTCCGATCATCCAGGTCATTGCAAAGGATGGAAAAGAGATTCGAGAACATGACCGAAGCCTATACCGAGGCGGCAGGCACGATGATCAACTCCGGCGAGTGGAATGGAATGGAATCTTCCGTACTGAAAAGGAAGCGCCGCAAATCATCGAGAAGCTGGGTATCGGAACGTAAGACTGTCAACTACAAACTGAGAGACTGGGTATTTTCCGTCAGCGTTACTGGGGTGAGCCGATCCCGATCGTACACTGCCCGAAGTGCGGTGCGGTACCGGTTCCGGAGGATCAGCTTCCGTTAAAACTTCCGGAGTAGAAAGCTATCAGCCGACGGGTACGGGCGAATCTCCGCTGGCTGCTATCGACGAGTGGGGTGAACACCACCTGTCCGGTCTGCGGCGCTCCGGCCAGGCGGGAGACGAACACCATGCCTCAGTGGGCCGGATCTTCCTGGTACTTCCTCCGTTATGTAGATAACAAGAACGATAAAGAACTGGTATTCCAGTGAGAAAGCTGATAAATATCTGCCGGTAGATATGTACATCGGCGGTGTTGAACATGCGGTACTGCATCTGCTGTACTCCCGTTTCTATACCAAGTTCCTGTGCGATATCGGAGCTATTGATTTCGATGAGCCATTCAAGAAGCTGTTCAACCAGGGTATGATCACTGGTAAGAATGGAATCAAGATGAGTAAGTCGAAAGGAAACGTTGTTTCTCCTGATGATCTGGTAAGCGACTACGGCTGTGATTCCCTGCGTATCTATGAGCTGTTCGTAGGACCGCCGGAACTGGATGCAGAGTGGGATGACCGCGGTATCGAGGGCGTATCCCGTTTCCTGAACCGTTTCTACAACCTGGTTATGACCAGCAAGGACAAAGACATCAAAGAGACCAAGGAAATGGTTAAACTGCGCCACAAACTGGTATTCGACATTGAGCAGCGTTTCGAGCAATTCAGCCTGAATACCGTTATCTCCGGTTTCATGGAGTACAACAACAAGCTCATCGATTGGCGAAGAAAAGAGGGCGGCATCGACAAAGAAACCCTCAAGACCTTCACCATCCTGCTGGCACCGTTCGCACCGCATCTGGGTGAAGAGCTGTGGCAGGAGCTCGGCGGCACCGACAGCGTTTTCCATGCTTCCTGGCCGGAGTGCGACGCAGAGAAGATGAAGGATGACGAGAAAGCATTCAATTATGTTTTATAAAGCCGTTCAGATCAACGGCAGAGTCCGTGCGACCATCACCGTACCGGCAGACATCTCCAAAGAAGTTGGCGTTTATATGTATATTTACACAGGCGGAGAGCCACTTGTAAGAAAAAAAGGATCTGATCCGTCTTTGGAACGAGAAACATAATGACTGTATCTTCCTTTCCTTCACAAATGCAACACTGATCGATGAGGATTTTGCAAATGATATGCTTCGGGTAGGAAACATTTTGTTCCTGCAATTTCACTGGAAGGATTTGAGACTGCAACAGATGGCAGAAGAGGAAATGGTGTATACCAGAAGGTTATCAAGGCCATCAATCTTCTCAGAGAGAAGAAGCTTGTATTTGGTATCTCTGCATGTTATACGAGTGCAAATTTCGAGTCTATCACATCAGAGGCATTTTACGACAGCCTGATCGATCTTGGAGCGTACTTTATCTGGTATTTCCATTATATGCCGAGTTGGAAATGATGCAGCACCGGAGCTGCTTCCTACTCCTGCACAGAGAAGAGAAACCTATGAGCGTATCCGTAAATACCGTGCAACAAAGCCGTTGTTTGCCATGGATTTCCAGAATGATGCAGAGTTTGTGGGAGGATGTATTGCAGGCGGCCGTCGCTATCTGCATATCAATGCAAACGGCGATATCGATCCATGTGTGTTTATCCATTATTCTGATTCCAATATCCGCGAGAAAACACTTCTGGAAGCACTGCAGTCTCCGATGATGATGGCATATCATGACGGACAGCCGTTTAATGACAATATGTACCGTCCATGCCCGATGCTTGGAAAATCCGCAGAAGCTGAGAGAAATGGTAGAAAAATCCGGAGCACATTCCACAGATCTTCAGTCACCGGAGAGGTTATCTCTGTGCGTGAAATGTGACCGGTATGCTGAAACTGGAAGCCGGTAGCAGAGGAAATGGAAGGAAGACCAGAGAGAAAGGCAGCGAAGAAAGGCTGCTGATCTTGAAACTAAAAAAGCAGAACTTATGAAAAGAGCACGGTACCGGAAACAGGTGCCGGTGCTCTTTTTTTTTGAGAAAACGGAGGAGCAGACCATAAAAAAATGATTGATAACATCAGAAAATATCTGTCGGCGGTTCCTTCTGTGCTTCTCCTTTTCTGTATCCGTTATAGAGAGGATCTGTCTGTGGAAAGGATCTTAAGCTATACACCGGAGGAACCTGTTAAGGCTGCATTACTTATGCTTGGGCTTTATGCAGTGAAAAGTGTCTCTTTTATATTTCCAATTGCGATCCTGCAGCTTGCTGTAGGGCATCTGTTTTCTACAGGAACAGCACTTGGTGAACTTTTCTGGAAGAGCAGTCACATTGGCACTTCCTTACTGGATGGGACGCTTCTCAGGTGCATCCATGGTGGAAAGTCTTACAGCTAAATATCCGAAACTGAAAACAGTAGTAGATTACCAGAACGGAAATTGCCTGTATATTTCATTTTTATGCGGACATTGAACTTTTTACCGGGAGATGCTGTGAGTCTGTTTCTCGGAGCTGAAAAGATTCCATTTGGAACCTATATGGCAGGTGGCGTGTTGGAACGCCGGGAGTTATTTCGCTACAATATTTGGAGCAAATATCAAAAATCCGGAAGTCTCCGGCATTCTGGCTCTCCGCAGTGCTTCTTGTGATGATCAGTGTATTCTCGATCCTGACACAGGCATATTTCCCGGAAGAAAAAATAACAGGACTTTCTCTTCCTGCTTTTACTGAGAGGAAAAATGTAGTATAATGCAGACAGTAAAGAAAAAGAAGGGAAGGAACATGGGGATCGATCATAACAAAAGATTAAAGGAACATTTATATTATTACAGTGCAAGAATCAGCCGGGATATCTCAAATCTGATCAAGTGGCTGGTTTTTGCTGTCACAGGATGTATCAGTGTGCTGCCAGCACACTGTTTTCTTTTTACGTTGAAGGCAGTGACCAGTTACCGGAAGGCTCATGAATGGATTTTTTCTTTTGCTGCCATTATCCGGACTTGTCATTATATTTTTGTATGAGAAGCTTGGAAAAAAGAGGATGGAGGGACCAATCAGGTTCTTTCTACCGTGCGTTCCAGATGATGTGCCGATCCTTTCTGCGCCTCTGATCTTTATCACAACGGCGCTGACTCATCTTTGCCGGTGGTTCTGCGGGACGAGGGAGCAGCGATCCAGCTTGAGGAAGTATTGCCAACCTGAAGCTTGGAAGATGGATCCATCTGGACGAAGAGGACCGTCATGTAATTGTCATGCGGCATGAGCGCGGCGTTTTCCGCATTGTTTGAACACCGATGGCAGCGGCAGTTTTTGCGCTGGAAGTGGTCAGTGTGTGGGCGTGATGTATTATGCAGCACTGATGCCGTGTATGATCGCGTCATTGATTGCTTCCGGATTTGCAGCCGGAATGGGAGTCACACCGAAAGTTTTCATGTGACGGATATTCCGGCACTGACTGTGGAAACTGGCCTGAAAATGGGAGTGATCGCTCTGGGCTGTGCAATTGTCAGCATTATGTTCTGTATTGCGCTGAATGGTGCAGCAGGACTTTATGGCAGATGGTTTAAGAATAAATATGTCAGGGTTGCAGTGGGCGCCTGCCTGGTCATTGTTGTCACCTTTATTCTGGAGAACAGATGAATATATGCTGGTGCGGAGCTTATTGAAAGCGGTGGAAAACGGACAGGCGGATGTTTTCGCCTTTTTTCTGGAAAATGGTGCTTACAGCACTGACTATGCGCGCAGGGATTCCGCGGGGGAGAGATCGTACCTTCTTTCTGCATTGGAGCTACCTTGGCTGTGTGATGGGTAATCTTATGGGAATTTCTCCGTCGATCTGTGCAGCCTGCGTGAATGGCAGCAGTTTTCTGCGGTGTGTGACCAACTGTCCGATCACTTCGATCCTGATCGCTTTTGAAATGTTTGGCTTTAAGGGAGTATCCTTCATATCTGATCGCAGTATCTATCAGCTATGCAGCATCGGGGATATTATGGCCTTTACAAGGATCAGACCATTGTGTACTCCAAATATAAAGCAAAATATGTGAACCGACATACCAAATTCTGATATAGAACGAAATGTGAAGGGTGTGTATACTGGCATAATATCTTATGGAATACCGCATGGACATGGCTGGAAAATATCTGGACATCTGCGGAAATCTGATGTAATATATTAAACGTTAGTATTTACAGAAAGGCAGATTTTAAGGTATGGAAGAGAAGATTCTTGATTTTATCATGGAGTATGCACAGGAGAATGAGGGAGTCCCGTTTCAGGTGATCGAGGAGAATTTTAATATCGTTATGGATGATAAGCTGAAAGATATCATCAGTGATGCGATCTGGGACAGAGACAATGTTTCTGATGTGATCATGGAAAGTGAGCGTTATGTGATCACCTGTTTTGAAGATTAATACAGGACTATCTGTGACCGTTACGGTAATGGAATTAAGAATTCTGATATGAGGAGAATGCATATAGGGCATTCTCCTTTTTTCGTCAATCTGTCAAAAGAATCCAAAAGAATCTAAAAGAATCTAAAAGAATTGAAGTTCCCCAAAAGAATGATATCCTAAAGAAAAACAGATGGGGTGGTTGAAATGAACAGCAAATATGAGATCAGCACAAAAGAAAACCGGAATTTCTGAAAGCATCCTGTGAGGAGCTTTTGATTTCGGGCATCGGTTTCCTTCACCGAATGGAGGTTCCTATTATCTGGGGACGACGGAACACCATGGAAGGACAGAAACCGGGAAACCTGGATCACCTGTCGTATGGCGCATGTATACAGTCTGGGTCTGATGCTTGGCCATGAGGGAAGCGAAGAGCTTGCGGATGCGGCATTGAAAGGTCTGAAGGGAGAGCTTCACGATGAAAAAACGGTGGCTGGTATGCAGGTGTAACACCGGAAGGAGATATTGTGCCCAATAAACAGTGTTATGCCCATGCATTTGTGATCCTGGCTGCATCTTCCGCACTGACAGCCGGAAGGCCCGGGGCGAAAGAGCTCCTTGAAGAGGCATTGGCTGTTTATGACCGACATTTCTGGAATGAAGAGGAGGGGCTGGCCTGCGATACCTGGAATACGGAATTTACCGTGCTGGATGATTACCGGGGATTAAATGCCAATATGCATACGGTAGAGGCTTTTTCTGGCAGCAGGAGATGTCACCGGGGATAAAAAATATCACATTCGTGCAGGCAGGATCATTGATCATGTGATCCAGTGGGCAGAAGATAACTCCTGAGGATCCGGAACATTTTACGAGGGAATGGGTGGCAGATCTTGACTGCAACCGTGACCGTCCGGATGATCCGTTCAAGCCATACGGCGCAACACCGGGACATGGAATCGAATGGGCAAGGCTGATCACACAGTGGACGCTTGCAAACTGTGGAGAAGAGAAAGAAAACTGGAAAAATATCTTCAGGCAGCAGAGAAAACTTCTTTACACAACAGCAATAAAAAAGACGGCTGGAACGCAGATGGTGCACCGGGAATTGTATACACGACAGATTGGAATGGCAAACCGGTGGTACATGACCGTATGCACTGGACTCTTGCGGAAGCGATCAATACCTCTGCAGTTCTTTATCAGGTGACCGGTAAGGAGAAATATGCGAAAGATTATGCTGCGTTTATGAAGTACCTGGATGAAGTGGTCATGGATCACGAAACGGCTCCTGGTTTCATCAGCTGGGATGAGCAGAATCATCTGAAAGGAAACCGTATGGCCCGGAAAAATCCGATCTGTACCATGCACTGCAGTTCTACACTGATCCCATATCATAAAGCAGATACGTCTATTGCAACCGGCAGTGAAGAAAAAAACTGAGATCTGAACAAAATCGTTTTGCGATTTTTGTTCGTGAGCATGTAATGAAGCGGAGTGCGAATGTTCAATAAAAAAACTTCCTGTGTTTACAGAAAAATTTCTCAGGACAGATACTTGCAGAGATACAGGTATCCGGTCTCGAAGAAATAAGAAAACACAGGAAGGTTTTTTTGTTGAATAGTTATTACTCCGTAACCTCTTTCAGATCCGAAATATCCGAGAAGCCATGAGAGAATAATTGGTGTAATAAACAACGAAACCGGGTTTCGCACCGGCAGGTTTTTTTCACATGCTTTTTCTGGATATAATCGATTTCTACCTTGGGAGCAGAGTGTCCTTTGGAGTACCAGGCTGCCAGGCGGCTGCTTCTTCAAAGGTACGGTCCGGAAGTTCACCGTCTTTGGTGCGGACGATCACATGGGAACCAGCCATTTTTCTTTGCATGGAACCACCAGTCATTTCCGGTTGCGAACTTGAAAGTAAGCTCATCATTCTGGAAATTATTTTTCCCCACATAGATATCAAAACCGTCACTGGATATGTAGTGAGCGGTTTGGATTTCGGCTGGGCTTTCTGGCCTTTTTTTTGTTTGTGTAGTGACGTTTGATATAGCCGTACTCAGTGAGCTCTTCCTTGATCTGGGAAAAGGTCACTTTCAGATCTGGCAATATCCAGAGCATTGGAGATAGATTCCAGATGAGAGATCTCACTTTCCGTATCTGTGATCTGTTCTGTGACGGCTTCCTCTGTACGCTTTAGCTTTCCGTATTTATCAAAATATTTCTTGGAATTCTGTGCCGGAGTCAGTGTCGGGTCAAGAGGGATAGTGATCTTCCTCATTGGTGTAATAGTTCAGTGCCGTAAAGGATCTGCAGCCTTCCTCAAGCCCGTATCCGTAGGTGTTGATCAGTTCACCGTAGACCTTGAATTTATCTTTTTGCAGTATCATTCAGCTGCTTTTTCTGGATGTTGTATTTTTTCGGTTACGTTCCCAGAGCGGTCTGTACTACGGCGAAGATCGGAGGATTTCTGGTGGATACGTGTCAGCAGACTTTGGTAGCATAATAGGTTTCATAACAGAGACACTGTCAAAGATTTCGCTGCGGTATTCACTGCCAAACTGCTGATAAGGAAAAGACACCGTATTCCACAGGTTCCTCTCCGCGGTAGACAATATTCGGGGTGAACTCTCTGTTCCGGATCTGTTCCATAAGGCGGAGAAAGGTATGATAAAGATGGGGTGCAGGCTGCCTCATCCAGGGACTGCGATGCATCGCTTCCGTCAATGGATGCACGGTAGCAGAATCTCCTCAGCCATTACCGGGCTCATACCTGTGAGTGAAGTGTAAAGCGCCTTGGAAATATTCACAGGCTTTTTACAGATGTGCTGTGTGAACTCCTCCTCGGGGAAACAGTCAGCGGATTTTCTTTATCCCTGGTATTGGGAATGAAATATTCTCTTCCGGGAAGAAGAACCTCACGGACAGAGCTCATATGAGAAGAGACATGTTTGATGCTGTCCAGGATCATTCCCTTTTTCGTCACAGAAGATGATGTTGCTGTGCTTGCCCATCAGTTCCATGATCAGACGCTTTCTGCAGGGATCCCCCAGCTCATTAAGATGCTCAGCTCAAATTTCCACCACACGCTCCATTCCAGGCTGTTTCACATCAAGGATACGGGCGCTTCCGATGTGCTTTCTGAAGAAGCATGCAGAAGTTCGGTGCAGTTAAAGGACTGATACGGTTCTTATCTGTAAAATAGATCAGAGGAAGGGATGCGCTTGCACTTAAGAGAAGACGTTTCTGTCCATTTGCGCCCTTTCCTGTGATCAAAAGTTCATCGTTTTCGGTTGGGCGATCTTGTTGATACGTCCGCCTTTTAAATTATCATCGATCTCTGCCACGAGCAGAAACTGTAATTCCGTCAAATGCCATGATTTTTTACCTCCATTTCAACATCAATCATTATAACAGTAAAAAAAAGTTTGACTAGGGTTTTGGAATGAACTATAATAAATCTGTATGCAATCAGTTACTGTATTTATCAGCAGCTGATAAACTTAAGAGGCAGTATTGGAGGATAACATGATAAAAAGTATGACCGGCTTTGGCAGGGCAGAAGCAGTTTCAGAGAGCGTAAGGTTTCTGTTGAACTGAAATCCGTCAATCACAGATATCTGGATCTGAGTATCAAAATTCCGAAAAAGACTCAGCTATTTTGAGGAGAGATCGAAATGTGATGAAGACTTATATCCGCCGCGGCAAAGTCGATGTGTTCATCACCTATGAAGACTATACAATGGGCGGAATGGCTCTGAAATACAATGCAGAGCTGGCAAAGGAATATCTGGGCTATCTGAACCAGATGAGTGAGGAACTGGGATCGAGAATGATATCCGTGTTTCCACACTTTCAGATATCGGATGTGTTTACAATGGAAGAGCAGGCTCGGATGAGGAAGAGCTCTGGAATTTTCTGGAAGGGTCCGCTTCATGAGGCCTGCCGGAACTTTGTGGAGACCCGCCAGCGTGAGGTGCTAATCTGAAACAGGACCTTCTTGGGAAGCTGGACGGACTGGAAGCAAAGGTCGATTGTGGAAAAACGTTCTCCGGAAGTAGTGACTTATCGGGAGAAACTGGAAGCCAAGATGCACGAGCTACTTGAGATAACAGATCGATGATTCCAGGATCGCCGCAGAGGTGATACTTTTTCAGATAAGATTTGCAATGATGAGGAGACGGTACGTCTTCGAAGCCCACATCCACGGAATGAAGATCCTGGACAGATGAGGAGCAGGGGCGTGGGACGT
>VOFH01000731.1_pt1 | contig 18914 bp, 34 predicted proteins | sample 5384091 | NCBI WGS metagenome assembly VOFH01 (sample SAMN12384727, study PRJNA508395) | human gut metagenome | isolation source: healthy gut G | host: Homo sapiens
GGGTGCGGCTGACCAGCTGGCAAAATTCAGCTCCATGATTGACGCCGGCGACGTGCATGTGCTGGCTGACGGCGTTGTCAGCGAGACCTGCCAGATCAGCGCGTTTGTGGGACGCACCGAATTCTGTGAGAAGTATCCGGAAATCACTGCCAAGGTTTTGAGGCGGTCCAGCGAGTTGACGACTGGATGGCAGAGAGCGAAGAAAATCAGAAAAAAGCATTTACCACACTGGCGGAAATCACCCAGCGCGAGGAAGCATGGTTCTCTACCATGTACGGCGGTTCCAATTTCGGAATAAACTTAACCGGGCAGGATCTGCGCGTGCTGGGCGAGGTGCTGGAATTCATGAAGAGCAATGATCTGTTATCCAATCCGGATATCACCATGGACGATATTCTGGAACTGAAATATCTGGAAATGGCCGGTTACCGGTAAAGGCGCTTACACCGGCGGCTGTCCGTCTGACTGGATGGGCCGCCGGTTTTTGTACATCGGAACTTATGGAAAGGAAGTTAACAAATGTTCAAGCTCAAAACTCAAAACAACGCCGGGCAAAATAAAATACTGCCGGTAATCGCAGTTGCATTTCCCGTTCTGGTAATCCTTTTCTGGCAGTATGCGTCAACCCATGGGCTGGTAAAAGCGTCTCTGGTGCCGGCTCCCTTAACAATTGCTAAGACATTTCTGTCCTACATGGAGTCGGGAAAGCTCTGGAAGAACTTAAGCGTCAGCTTTGGCCGTGTGGCCTGCGGTTATATGATCGGCGGATGCGGCGTGGTTGTGGGATTCCTGACGGGGTTATTTAAGCCGGTGAGCGCCGCGTTAAACGGAATTGTCAGCGTACTCCGTCCCATTCCCACCATTGCGCTGGTGCCGATTGTGATACTGCTGGCCGGTATCGGTTTCTCTTCAAAGTTGCAATTATTGCCTTTGGTTCTTTCTGGCCGGTGCTGCTCAATACCATGCACGGAATCAGACGGTGGACAGCAAGCTGCTGGAAGTGGCATATACGTACCGGATAAGCAATGGAAAAACTATTTTAAGATCATTGTTCCCTCCTCTATTCCCGCCATCCTCACCGGCCTGCGGCTTGGCATGAGCAATGCGTGGATGAGTGTGGTTGCCGCAGAGATGATCGCTTCCTCCACCGGTATCGGTTATCTGATCACCCTGTCCAGAGAGACGGCAAACGCCCGAGTCATGTACATGTGTGTGCTGGTTATCGGTGTCATTGGACTGATGATAGATAAGGGACTGACCGGCTGGAACACTATTATCTGGCGAAGACCCGCGGCATGGCAGACAGCAAATAAGGAGGGCCGATAAACTATGGCAGAGAACACAAATATTCTGGAAATCAACGGTCTGCACAAGAATTTCTTTATCAGGGGACAGAAATTTGAGGGTGCTTGCAGGCGTGGATCTGACGGTTAAAAAGGGGAGCTTCTGGCGATTGTGGGAGCCAGCGGCTGCGGTAAGAGCACGCTGTTAAAGCTGATTACCACTCTGGAAACGATCAGTTCCGGTGAAATCTTACTGGACGGAGAGCCGGTTAACGGCCCTTCCCCCAAATGCAGCATGATCTTTCAGGAGGCAAGGCTTTTTCCATGGCTGACAGTGCAGAACGTTGAGTTTGTAATATCCGACAAGGTGCCCAGGGCTGAAAAAAGGACATGGTGGATCATTACATTCATCTGGTAGGACTGGAGGGTTCACGAACGCAGTGCCCAATCAGCTTTCCGGGCGGCATGCAGCAGCGTGTCAGCATCGCCCGAGCCTCGCCACGAAGGCCGCAGACTGCTTTGCTGTTGGACGAACCCTTCGGCGCACTGGATGCATTTACCCGTATGGCTATGCAGCAGGAAGTGCTGCGCATCTGGGAGCAGGACAAGACGACGATGATGATCGTCACCCACGATATCGACGAGGCCATTTACTTAAGCAACCGTGTTGTGATTATGGGAAAAAATCCGGGAGTGGTAAAGAAGATTGTGCCTGTAGACTTACCGTTTCCAAGGGATCGTACCGATACCGCGTTTCTGGAAATCCGCGGCGAGATTATGAAAGAATTTCTCGGCACTTAAGGGCCATAACCCTGTCATCCGTGAAGGCGCTGTGAAATGCAGAGTGTGCATCTCGCGGCGCCTTCACGGATGGTATCTGCATTTTTCTGCCGGAAGTCCCCCGTTGAAAACTTTCGGAAAAATGGTACACTGGTAGGGACAAAACAGGAACAGGAGAGATATCATGCTATTGAAAGAACCACAGTCCCGCTTTGAGGAGTACTACAGAATCTATGAAGAGTCCTTCCCCAGCAGGGAGCGGCGGACCAGGGCAGCAGAGAGACATACTGAGTCATCCGTGCCACCGTGTCAGAATCAGGGAGGAAGACGGAAGCATGCTGGCGTTCGTGAGCTATTGGGAACTGCCGGGCTGTCTGTTTTGGAGCATCTGGCCACCACGGAGCAGTGCAGGGGAAAAGGGTACGGAAAGCAGCTGGTGGAGGAATGCCTTGCCGAGACGGACAAACCCGTGTTTCTGGAGATTGAACCCGTGACGGAGGAAGACCCGATGACCGGCAGGCGGGCAGGCTTTTATGAACGTCTGGGCTTTTTCATCAATACGTTTCCGTATATGCAGCTTCCGCTGAAGGAGGAGGACCATCCCATTCCGCTGTGGGTGATGAGTTATGGAAAACCTGTGACAAAAGAGGAGTTTGAACCTTATAAGAATGAAATACACGAGATTGCCTATGGAACGGCGGATTCTGACCGTTTCCGGCAGAAATAGAGAACATTGACAGCGAACCGGCGCTGTGGTGAATCAGGGAAGCCGATGAATATTAATGAAATAGCAAAGCTGGCGGGGAGTGTCCAGGGCGACGGTCTCACGGTTTTTAAATGACGGTTACGTCAGTGATGATAAGAAAGAAAAAAAATAAGAAAAGTGATCGAGGAGACAGGTTATAAGCCCTCCGCACAGGCTCAGACACTGAGGACGAAAAAGGACGAATCTGATCAGGGGTGATTATCCCGAAGATCAATTCCGCGTCCATCAGCCGTATGGTGGCGGGGATCAGCGTTGTACTTTCAGGGCCGGATACCAGCTCCTCCTTGCCAATACCGACAATGATGAAAAGGAAGAAGTCAAGTATTTACGTGTGCTGGCTGAGAATCAGGTCGATGGAATCATCCTGATCGGAACGGTCTTTACGGCGGCCCACAAAAAAGTCCTGAAGGAACTGGCCGTACCGGTGGTGATCCTGGGACAGAGCCTCGCCGGGTATTCCTGCGTCTATCGATGATTATCACGCAAGCATACGTTTAACTACTCTGCTTCTCGCTCATGGGAGACATCCGGCCTGCATCGGCGTGCTGGAACGCGATGAGGCGGCCGGAAGCGAAGAAAGGACGGCTTTTTAGACGCGGTGAGAGACTCCGGAGCCGGTACAGACCGGGTGCCCTGCGCGGAAGGCAAATTCAGCATGGATTCGGGATATGAGCAGACGAAGCTTCTTTTGAGCGCAAATCCTGAGATTGATTCCATATTCTGCGCTACGGACAGCATTGCCATAGGCGCTGTGGCGTATCTGCGGGAAATCGGAAGACGGGTCCCGGAGGAGATTCAGTTGCCGGGATTGGAGATTCAGAGACGGCCAGGGGTATGTGTGCCAAGGCTGACCACGGTCCACTACTACTATAAAACGAGCAGGGGAAGAGGCCGCGCATGCTGGTCAACATGCTGAGTGCCGGCGGCCAGATTCGCAGAGAAGTGAAGATGGGGTATGAGATCGTATATGGAAGAGCACAATTGTTCAGAGTAAATGAGTTTGTATCAGATACACGAGACGAAGCCGGGCCGGACACTGGAAAGAATGGTGTCCGGCCCGGCTTATTTTCCCGGGAAGGCAGATCAGGGCTGCGATTCCGGCCGCTCTGTTTTACCGGTTGATTTTTGCAGATTATACAAAAAACAGTTTTGTTTGTTATATTGGACGGTTTACAGGGGAGGACGGAAGGTATATAATAAAAACAAGATATGAGATCGATCTCATATAAATAACCAATATATCACATGAAATACAGAATAACTGGTAAAATAAGAATGGGAACAATTTCATAAAATCCAGAGGAGGGTAATTATGGATTACAGGAGTCAGCAAAACAGGTTTTCGAATTGATTGGCGGAAAAGCAAATCTGATATCCGCAGCCCACTGTGCAACCAGACTGCGCCTTGTGGTGGCCGACGAGTCGGTCTGCGACAAAGGAGCCATAGAATGTGGACGGGGTAAAGGGGGTGTTCAGCGCTTCCGGACAGCTTCAGATTATTTTTCGGAACGGGTACGGTAAATAAAGTCTATGATGAATTTATCGCCATAGCAGGAATTACGGCCGCATCGAAGGATGAGGTAAAGCAGGCGGCGGCCAGGAAGGAAATCCGTTCAGAGGGCGATTAAAGGCGCTCGGTGACGTGTTCGTCCCCATCATTCCGGCCATTGTTGCCAGCGGTCTCTTAATGGGGCTTTTAGAAGGCATCTGTAAGGTATACCCGGCGCTTGCAGGATCAGGCACCTATACGATTCTTCATCTGATGAGCAGTGCGGCATTTACCTTCCTTCCGGTCCTGATCGCGTTCAGTGCGGCAAAGGTTTTTCGGCGGCAATCCGTTTCTGGGAGCCGTGATCGGTATGGTCATGATCCATCCGGATCTGCTGAATGCATGGGCAGTGGCTGGAGCCGAGTCGATTCCCACCGCCTCCGTATGGTTTGGCCTCTATAACATTAACCTTACCGGTTATCAGGGCCATGTAATTCCGGTCGTTATCGCCGTGTTTTTTATGTCGTTGCTGGAGAAAAAGCGCACACGATCGTACCGGAGATGTTTGACCTGTTTGTAACCCGCTGGTGACGGTTCTTGTGACAGGGTACGTGACCCTGACTGTTTTTGGGCCGGTCTTCTCCCTTCTGGAAAATGGAGTGCTGGAAGGCGTGAAATTCCTGATTACTATCCCGTTCGGCATCGGTTCCTTCTTTTGGCCGGAGCGGTTTATGCTCCAACAGTAGTAGCGGGTGTCCATCATATGTATAATGCGCTGGAAGCGGACTGTTAAGCTCTGCCGGAATCAACACCTGGATGCCGATTGCCACAGCGGCAATGTGGCCCCAGGGCGGGCGGCTCTCGCGTTGCACTGAAAACAAAGAATAAAAAAGTGAAAAAGAGCTGGCGCTTCCCTTCACTCTCCGCATTTCTCGGCATTACGGAACCGGTTATCTTCGGTGTGAACTTAAAGATTTATGAAATCGTTTTGCCGGCTGTATCGGCGGTGCCTGCCGGAGCCATGGTATCCGGTATTCTCGGCGTAGGCGCTTCTGCTTACGGAATTACGGGACTGTTCATTCCTGATTACTACCGACTATGTATGGCAGTATGCCCTGGTAATTCTTGTGGCTGCAGCAGTCGCCTTCTTCATTTCCTGGTCACTGTTCCGTGACGAGAAGGAGGAGAAGGAAGAGAAGGAAGAGAAGAAAGAAAAGGAAGAAAAAGACGAGAAAGCAGAAATCGGCGGCAACGCTGAAGAAAAAAATGTAAATGTACCTTATACAGTATACAGCCCTTTAAGCGGGACCATTATTCCCATGAAGGAAGTAAAGGATCCGACATTTGCCTCCTGAAGTTCTTGGGCATGGCGCGGCGGTGATACCGTCGGAGGAAAAGTCTGTGCTCCATGTGACGGCACAGTGGTCACGATCTTTGAAACCTGCCATGCCATCGGGCTGATGTCCGAAGACGGAACGGAGATTCTGATTCACGTGGGGCTTGATACCGTGAAACTGGGAGGAAGATATTTTACTCCTCATGTAAAGAGCGGAGATGCCGTAAAAAAGGCGATTTAATGCTGGAATTTGACGCGAAAGCCATTGCGGCAGCCGGATACGATATCACCACACCTGTGATCATCTCCAACAGCTATGCATATCAGTCGGTAGAAATGAGCACAGAGAGCGCTGTCAGAGCAGGAGATGCCTTAATTACAGTAACCAAAGGATGACCGCATCGGGTTTTCAAAGAACTGAAGCGATGCGGCTCCAGATCAGAAAGGAGCCGGCCATGAACCGAACCGCCGAACATGAGACAATGGATCCCTACCGTTTAAAACTTCATTTGACGCCTCCCGCTGGCTGGCTCAACGATCCCAACGGTTTATGCCAATATCGAGGCACATACCATGCGTTTTATCAGTACGTGCCAGGGGATGCTCTGGGAAGGGGCAAAAAATGCTGGGGGCATGCTGTCAGCAGCGATTTAATCCACTGGAGAGATGAGGGGATCTTCCTGGAACCCGACCGACCCTTTGACCGGGACGGCGTCTATTCCGGATGTGCCTGGACTGATGAAAATGGAATTCATCTCTTCTACACGGGAAACGTAAAAGGAAGCAGGAGATTATGACTATATCCGCGAAGGCAGACGGGCCGCGCAGGTACTGGTGGAGACGAAAGATGGAAAAGAGGCTGGAGAAAAAGAGGCTGCTTCTGACCAATAAAGATTATCCGGAGGACTGTACGCTTCATATCAGGGATCCCAAGGTCTGGAAGGAGGGCGGAATGTACCATATGGTGCTGGGCGCCCGGAAGAATAACGATCAGGGAGCGGCGATTCTCTATGAATCGTCTGATCTGACGGCCTGGAAGTATGCAGGAGAGATGACGAGCGAGATTCCCTTTGGCTATATGTGGGAGTGCCCCGACTGTTTTGAAATGGAAGGAACAGCATTTTTATCCTTCTGTCCGCAGGGGCTGCCCCGGGGTGAATTTGAAAACCAGAATATTTACCAGTCAGGTTATGTCCGCCTGGAAGAGGGGATGTCCAGGCCTCAGACAGTGAAGACCGCGTCATTTACGGAGTGGGATAAGGGCTTCGATTTTTATGCGCCGCAGACATTTGCCGATGAGAAGGGAAGAAGAATCTTAATTGGCTGGATGGGGCTTCCCGACATAGAGGAAGAGTACGGCAATCCGACGGTGGCCTCTGGCTGGCAGCACGCCCTGACGCTGCCGCGGGAAATCACGTATCGGGCCGGCCGGCTGTGCCAGATGCCGGTTGAAGAACTGAAGCTTCTTCGCAAAAATGAAAGAAACGTGGAAACAGGGAGAAACCTCCGTCCTCTCCGGGGGATCTGTGAGATAGAGATTGATCAGATAGAGACTGGCTCCTGCCGGATCTGTTTTAACCAGGATCTGGTTCTGGATTGCAGGGACGGAGTTTTCACCATGGAATTTTTAAACAGGACCGGCGCCGGCCGTACCGTGAGACGTGCCGAAATAGACAGACTTGAAGACCTTCGGATCATCATGGATACCTCGGCAGTCGAAGTATATGTAAACCATGGCAGCACCGTATTCACTTCCAGGTACTATCCGGAACCCGGTAAATCCAGAGTCGTGATTGATTGTGAGAATAGCAGAAACAGGCTGTGGGATTTGGGCTGCTGATTAAAGCAGCCTCTTTTCTTTGCCGCCCATCTGGTATAATGAAACCATATGCCGCCGCAGGCGGTCACAGAGTACCGGAGGTGTGGAAAGGAGAGACGAAAACCATGGCAAAATTTACAATTGTATTTCACAGCGTCTGCGGAAATACGTATCAGATTGCAGACTGCTTTTACCGAGTGCTTCAGGAGAGAGGGCAGGAGGTGGCGCTTTACAGAACCGCGGATGCCTCCTTTGAGTCGGGGGCAAGGAGGAGTGATGAGTTTAAGCATCTTCAGGCTGCAATTGACGCGGTGCCGGTCATAGAAGAGGCAGCTCAGGTTCTGGGAAGCGATGTGCTGCTTCTCGGTTCTCCGACTTATTACGGATGCGTTTCGGCGCAGATGAAGACGTTTATGGATTCCTTTGAAAAATGTGGGCAGATGCTCCCACGGCCGGTATGTATTTCGGCTGTTTTACATCGGCGGGAGACGGCTGCGGCGGGCCGGAGCTGTGTCTGCAGGTAATGAACACCTTTGCCCAGCATATGGGCATGGTTCCCATATCGGTTCCCTGTAATATCGGAGGAACGGCGCAGCCGGCGTACGGAATCAAACACGTGTCCGGAGAAAAGGCGGACCGGGCGGTGACGGAAGAGACCCAAACGGCGGTAAGGAATTATGCGGACCATATTCTGAGAGTCATTTCATAAGGGGAAGAAAACGGAGAAAAGATACACAATTTTCAGGAAAAGATGTTCTTTTTATGATATCTCAAAGAAAGGATTGAATTAAAACTTCGTTGTGTTACCATGAGATTGGTCAGTTATTTCTACAAATTAATACATATTACAAGGAGGGTTCTTATAAATGGATATCCGCTATTCAGCTAATCAGAAAGATTTTAAACGTTACACAACAGAAGAGACGAGAAATGAATTTTTAATCGAGAATTTATATGTTGCAAATGAAGTCGTAGCCGTATACTCCCATGTAGACCGTATGGTTACACTGGGCTGCATGCCGACTACGGAGACTGTTTCCATCGATAGGGAATTGACATCTGGAAGAATTTCGGGACAGGCTATTTCCGGAGAGAAGGGAAATCGGCATTTTCAACATCGGCGGAGCCGGCAAGATCACTGCTGACGGCGAAGTGTTCGATATGAATTATAAAGACTGCTTATACATCACAAAGGGAACAAAGGAAGTTCTTTTCTCCAGCAACGACGCACCAATCCTGCAAAGTTCTATATGGTGAGCGCACCGGCGCACAAGGCCTGTAAGACAACCTTTATACCGATTGAGAAGGCTGCAAAGAAGCCGTTAGGCGCTATGGAGACCTCCAATAAGCGCGTAATCAATCAGTTCATCCATCCGGATGTACTTGAGACCTGCCAGCTTTCCATGGGCATGACCGTGCTTGATCCGGGCAGCGTATGGAACACCATGCCAGCTCATACTCATGAGCGCCGCATGGAGGTTTACATGTACTTCGACGTTCCGGGGAACAATGTGGTATTCCACATGATGGGCGAAGGAAATGAGACGAGACATATCGTAATGCAGAATGAACAGGCTGTTATCAGCCCGTCCTGGAGTATTCACGCAGGCGCAGGCACCAGCAACTACACATTTATCTGGGCCATGGGCGGCGAGAATCAGGCGTTTGATGATATGGATGTCATTCCAACAACGGAACTGAGATAGTTAGAACACTGCAAAGTTATACCCGGAGCGGACAGGATTTTGATTCTGACCATTCCCGGGTTTTTCTTATCTTAAGCTAATAAATGAGATTCATCACAATCCCCTGCGGAAAATCTCCATACTTTTCACCGAACAAATTGATGCCTCCGATATGCCGGGCATCTTTTTTTATCTGGATCAACAGCGAGATGTAGGGGTGATCCTGGAGCTTTAAATCTTTGATCGTCAGCCGGGGATCGATCAGGCTTCCGTCTAAGTAGCTGCCGTTTTCCCGGACGGAGAATGTTTTTAACAGTCCATACTGGGTGCGGCCGTTAGGCCAGGCGGGGAGTCAGGCGGCCGCGGCGGGCGCCGTAATCTCCGGGGAACAGTAGGTAGCGACTTCATGGCCGTTGATGGAGACGGTGATATCGGAGGGCCAGTCTTCCAGAAAGCCGGGCGCTTCGGAACAGAGCTCCATGCAGAAAGAGATTTCGTGGAGCTCCAATAAGGGATTAGTCAGGTTGGGAAAGCGGTATTCCACGAAGCCCTGCTGAAACCAGATCAGCTGTGCATTTCCGCGCAGCGGGGAGTAGAAGGTTCGGGCGCTGTCGTATGCATCCATGACGCCGTTCTCATCCGCCAGACCGCAGGTAGGCTCCACCTCGATCTGATAGTAATTGCCCACAGGCATATCCAGGGTGATCGTATTATCAGCCAGATCCGCGTCCGCGTCAAAGGTCTCCAGGTGAAAAGTCTGCATACTGCAGATACAGACACGCATGGAACCGTGCAGTCCGGGCTGGGTTTCCGTGACGATCAGCTTCGCCTCTTCCAGGATCTTGATGTGCAGCGCCGTGGAGGACACGGGTATGGAGAGAATGTCCGCGATCTCCTGTAAAGAGAGGGGCGTATTTTTCAACAGGTTTAAAATATTGAGGCGGATTGGAGAGGACAGGGCTTTTCCGATCCTGACAATCTGGTCGTGATGGGCCGGATTGCTTAAGTGAAGCTGGATATCACGCTCACCGATGATCTTAACCGGGCTTTCTGTTTTCGTGACATGACTGGTTCCTCCTTTTCTTACATTATTTTTTGAATACTGTAATTTAAAACCACATATTTATTATATAAAAAATGTAATAAAATATCAACTGTAATAAAAACTGACAGAATTATTGTTGATAATACATAAAAATATAGGTAAATAGCAAAACATACTTGATATAATATACAAAATATGGTAAGATAAATTATGTAATAAATGTGGCGAGACAAAGAAACAACGGATAGATCGGGGTAAGTTTCTCTGTTTAATACATATTTATTGTAATTAAAACGGAAGTTCAAAATTCAAGTATGAATAAAAGAAAAGGAGAGGGAGAAATGAGAAAAATGAAGAAAATGATGTCACTGACTATGGCGGCGGTTATGACTTTGTCGTTAGCGGGGTGCGGCGGCGGAGGAACAGCACCGACGACGAAAGCGGCGGAACCGGCGGAGACCAAGGCGGGGACAACGGCCGAGGCCAAAGCGGAGGAGACGACTGCGGCACAGCCGGCGGGGGAAAAGACGACAATGACGTTTATCAACGGCTTTACCGGCGGCGACGGTCCGTTTATGACCAAGATTGTAGATGCGTTTAACGAATCACAGGACCAGTACTTTATTGAGCAGCTTCAGGATGCAGACCATTACACGAAGTTTAAATCAGATGACTTTGATATGCTGATTATCCATGCGGACTGGATTTCCACCTATCATGCGCTGGGCCTTTTGAGAGAGGTCTCTGACATCTATGAGAAAGCAGGCCTGTCCTTTGAAAATGACTGGCATCCGATTACTCAGACGTATGCCAAGTACGACGACGGAATTTTTGCCTTCCCGTTAGACTTATACGCAGAGACCTTCTACTACAATAAAGAATACGTAAAAGAAATACCGAAGACGTACGACGATATGAAGGCACTGCGGATCAGCTGGATTCTGAGAACTCCGGAATCTATCCGATGTCAATTCCTCTTACCGGCGATCACCAGTGGGCGTGGATGACGGCTCTCGGCCAGTCCGGATGCAACTGGGTGGAAGGCGAGCATATCAAGATGGACACCGATGAGATCGCAGACGCATTTATGAAGATTCATGACCTGATCTATAAGGATCATATCAGTGCGGCCGGCCTGGGTGATAACGACCACTTTAATACATTTATCAAAGAATCCAAGGACAATACCAATGTCAGCGCAGTGACCAGTCTGACAGGTCCGTGGAATTATACGGCGGCCAGGGAGGTTCTGGGCGACAATCTGGGGAATCGGCACGCTTCCTCAGCTGTATGGAGACACGAAGGTAGTTCCTGCCGGCGGCCACACCTTCGGCGTATCTGCAAAGGTAACAGACGAGAAGAAGATCGATGGTATCGCGGCATTTATGAAATTTGCTTATCAGCCGGAAATCATGTTAAACTGGGCAGATTCCGGTCAGGCTCCGATTCATTTAAACACGATGGAACTGGTAAAACAGTCTCCTGACAAGTATCCGGTTGCCAATGTAAACTATCAGATCTTTGATTACGCCGATGATTCTTCCTGCCATCTATAACATCAGGGAACAGGTGAAATATGTCAATACAACCGTATGGTCCATGGTAATCAGACTCCTGATTTAAAGAAGGAGGATTTAATGGAAGAGCTGAAGAATGCGACGGAAATTGCGACGAATTATCTGAATTATAATCGTTAGACCATGAGGGGTCGCCAGCAGCTTTATGAAGATCATAAAGTGCAGGGCAGCAATATTTCTGATGCAAGCTGCAGGGGCAGCAGACAGGAGGTTGTCATGAAGAAAAGAAAAGGCACTGCGGTGCTGTTTATTATCCCCTTTCTACTGTTTTTCTACTGTTCTGGCTGATCCCATTTTGTATACGGCATCGCGATGAGCGTAACCAAATACAGTCTGATTCAGGGAAACAAAGGGATTCGTGGGATTCGCGAATTACATCAAGATTTTATTTTCCTCATCCATGTACCACAAATCATTTGTCCAGGGGCTGGGCAATACGGTAATTATTCGTCGTGCTCACCACTCCGTTTCTGGTGTTTGGAAGCCTGTTTCTGGCGCTTCTGCTGGACCGGCTGCCGGAACGCCTGAAGGGGATTTTCCGGACGATTTACTTTGCGTCCTATTCCGTTTCCGTAACCGCAGTGGCGGCGGTGTTCGTCTGGCTGATGAAGGAAACGGCGGATATTTTAACAATATGCTGATCAGCATGGGAATTATCAAGACGCCGATTCCATGGATGGAGCAGCAGCCATTTGTATGGGTGGCGCTGACGGTAGCCACGGTCTGGTGGACGATCGGCTACAATATGATGCTGTTTGTCAACGCACTCAATGAAATTGACACCAATCTGTACGAGGCCTCCGCCATGGATGGCGCAGGTTCTGGGTACAGCTCCGATACATCATTCTGCCAAATATCAAAACGTGTTTTTCTTTGTCCTGATGACGACGATCATCGCCTCCTTTAACGTCTACGGCCAGCCGAGGCTGATGACAAAAGGCGGCCCGGCGAGACGACGAAACCTGTTGATTATGATGATCACCTCTACGATTATGGACCGCAACGACTTAGGTGTGGGAAGTGCGATGACGATTCTCATGGGAGTGGTGATTATCCTCTGCTCCGTGGGCCAATACTACCTGACCAAAGAGAAAGATAATTTAAAAATAGGAGGGCGGCAAGATGAAAAAGAAATATTTTAACCGGATTTTGCTGGTCATGTGCGCATGTGTGATTGCGTATGCGTTTCGCTGCCGCTGCTTTTTATGCTGTTTACCAGCTTTATGGGTCTGGCGGAGGCGATGACCTCTTCAACGCTGCTGCCTCACACGTGGACGCTGCAGAATTACCGCGATCTGTTGCCAGTACATCCACGGCGCCGATCTTTAAATGGCTGATGAATACGGCGGTGGTAACGTCAGCGGTAACGATTTTAAGAATCACCACCAGCGTACTCGCGGGCTTATGCGCTGGCGCGTCTTCCGGTTCCCGGGAAGCGGTTCATCGTAGTGGGGCTGGTATGGGCGATGGCGATTCCGGAGATCGTGACATTTTTCCCATTGTTTATATCTTCAAACAGATCAATATGCTCAATTCGCTGCTGCCGCTGATCTTACCCTCCGGCTCCGGCGTTATGTGCATCTATCTGATCTATAACTTCCTTCTGGCATTCCCGAGGGAGCTGGAGGAAGCCGGACTGGTGGAAGGCGCCAATGTCTTCCAGGTTCTGTGGCACATTGTTCTTCCGTCCGTGAAGCCGGTGGTGATTACGCAGGCGTTTATCACATTTTCTGGGACTCTATAACAGCTATCTCTGGCCGTCGCTGGTGGTCAATAAGCAGGAGAACCGGACTGTGACACTGGGAATCGCAGCGCTGGTCCTGGGGAAAATTATACGAACCCCGGCCTTATGATGGCATCGACCCTCGTATCGGTGGTGCCTGTCCTGATTATTTTCATGTTTGCCAATAAGTATGTCGTTAAAGGATTTACACAGTCGGGTATTAAATAAGGTAACAGTACAGTCTCTGCGTCGTCTGGCCTTGTGCTGCGGTTTGCCCGGTCTTTCCAGTTCCGGTTTCGGGCATAAGCATTTCTAAATGTGCAGGATTTTTTCTAAAAACCAGGAATGCCCAAACTCGCGCGCTCAGACAGGTGGACATTTCCCCTGAACGAAAAATTCTGCGCATTAAGAACTGCTAATGCCCTGCAAAGTCACAGGAAAGACCGGGCAAACCGCAGCACAAGACCAGACGGACGCAGAGACTGTACTGTTATGAAATAAGCTTGGAGGATAACGTATGAGAGAAGAGTATCCGCGTCCTGATTTTTGTAAGGAGTGAATGGGTAAATTTAAATGGAGCCTGGGATTTTTATCTGGGCGGAGAAAAGCGAACGATTGAGGTACCATACGTGTGCCAGTGCCGAAAGAGGGATCGGTGAACGGATTCGGGAGGATTCCGTTGTCTATGAACGGACCTTTCAAGTTCCCGGGACCTGGAAAGGGCGGAACGTGCTGCTGAATTTCGGAGCGGTCGATTATTTTTGCCGGGTGTGGGTCAACGGACAGTGCGTGGGAAGCCATATTGGAGGTCAGACTCCCTTCAGTTTTGATGTGACCCGCTGTCTGAACTGGGGGGAAGAGTGCATCCGCGTGGAGGTGGAAGACTGGCTGAAGGATGAGCAGATCGCCAGAGGGAAAACAGTACTGGGAGGATGAATCCAGTTTTATCTGGTATACGCCCAGCACCGGAATCTGGCAGACGGTATGGCTGGAGCCGGTGTCCGAATCACCGTTTTCCTGGATTCGTTTCACGCCGGACATCGATGAAGGTACGGTAAAGATCGATTACCGGCTGGAACAGGGAACGGCGCTTCCGTGCGAGACGGAGATCACGATCTGCCGGGAGAACGAAACGGTATTTAAGGGCACCGTGTGGTGCAGGAACTCTGCAACACCATTACGGTGGATGTATTTCAGAAGAAGGCGTTAAACGGTGCCTTCCATTTTGTCGGGGCTTACTGGTCGCCGGAGAATCCCAACCTCTATGAGGCTGCCATGGCCTTGCGCTGGCGCGGAGGTGACCGACCGGGTGGAGAGCTATTTTGGAATGCGGAAGGTCCGGATTGAAGACGGAAAAATCTATTTAAACAACCAGCCTTACTACCAGAAGCTTCTTTAGACCAGGGGTACTGGGCGGAAAGCCTGATTACAGCGCCTTCCGATGAGGACTATAAAAAATGATATTTTAATGTCCAAGGCTATGGGCTTTAACGGATGCAGAAAGCATGAAAAGGTGGAGGATCCCAGGTTTTTATACTGGGCGGACCATTTGGGATTTCTGGTGTGGGGAGGCGATGGCCAGCTTCTGGGTCTATACGCCGGAGGAGCCTGCGCTTTTATGAGAGAGTGGATGGATGTGATCCGCAGGGATTACAATCATCCCAGCATCATTGTCTGGGGCATGTTAAATGAGAGCTGGGGCGTTCCGGGAATCTATGAGAATCAGGAGCAGCAGAGTTTTTCCAAATCTCTTTACTATATGGCCCACAGTCTGGATTCTACCCGCCTGGTGATATCCAACGACGGCTGGGAGATGACGGATACGGATATCTGTGCGGTTCACTCCTACCAGCACGGAAGAGAGGACGACCAGAAACAGCAGGAATTATATAAAAATTGTTTAAAAGAGATCGACGAGCTGCCTAAGATTGTGGAAAAACGGTTGTTTGCAAAGGGGCATTCCTATCAGAAGCAGCCGGTGGTGCTGACCGAGTTTGGCGGTATTGTAGTCTCGGAGGACGAGAGCGGCTGGGGATATACGGCAATCGGGCGATCGGAATTCTTAAAAGAGTACAGCCGGATCATTGATGCGGTCTATGATTCCGATCTGCTCTGCGGATACTGTTATACGCAGCTGACCGATGTGGAACAGGAGACCAACGGCCTTCTGACAAGCACCCATCAGTATAAATTTGACCCGGAAAAAATAAAGGAAATCAATGACAGGAGGGGCTGCAATGAAAGTGACTGCGCACCGGGGATACAGCGGAAGGTATCCCGAGAATACGATGCTGGCATTTAAGAAGGCGGTGGAGGCCGGATGTGATGAGATTGAGCTGGATGTCCAGCTGACAAAGGATGATGGTGGTGGTCCTTCACGATGAGCGGATCGACCGGACCACGGACGGCGCCGGCTATGTTCGTGATTATACATATGAAGAATTAAAACAGTTTAACGCAGCCAAATGCTGGAATGGAAGGTACGAAACCATGGCGATTCCCACGTTTGAGGAGTACTGCCTCTGGGTGAAGGATGAGCCTGTGACCACTAATATCGAGTTTTAAAACCAGCATTTACTATTATGAGGGCTGGAAGAAAAGACGATAGCCCTTCTGAGAAAGTACCACCTGGAAAAGAAGGTGATGTTTTCCTCCTTTTAACCACGTGTCTCTGCTGAAAGCCAAAGAGCTGGAACCGGATATTGAATGCGGAATCCTGGTGGACGACGGACTGGGCAATGCAGGATATTTCTGCAGCCGGTACGGCTTTCGAGTGCTACCATCCCAATGGGGCAAAACTGACGGATGACGTGGTGGAAAGCTGTACCAGACATGGAATCAAAATCAACGCGTGGACGATCAATGATATGGCTCTGCTGGAAAAGCTGGCGACTTAAACTGCAGCGGGGTAATTACGAATTTTCCGGGAATATGCCGCGCCTGGCGTGGATATGCGGGAAATGCGGAATTTACTTTACATGCGGGAAGGCGGAAAAGCTGTTGAAGGAACAGAGAACGGAACTGCTTGAAAAAGCGGAATTATTTGTCCTCGATATGGACATGATGGGACATTTTACCTGGGAGACCGGATTCTGGATGGAGCGCTGGACTTAAAGACGGTAGAGGAAAGCGGGGCGTAAATACTTATTTTTTACAAACAATTCTTCCCGGTCGCCCAAAGTCTATCTGGAAAAACTGAAGGGGATGAACTGCATAATCGGCCGGGAGCAGATTATGACCTCCGGAGATGTGATGATCCGGTACTTAAAGACCTGTTATGCGGGGCGGTCCGTGTATCTGGTTCGGCACACCGGCGCTGGAGGAGAGCTTCCGCGAGGAGGGAATCCGTCTGACGCAGGAGATGCCGGACGTGGTGGTAATCGGTTTCGATCTGACCCTGACCTATGAAAAGCTGGAGCGGGCATGTACCTATATCAGAAGCGGAGCCGAATTCCTGGCAACCCATCTGGATATCAACTGTCCCTACGGAAGAAGGCTTTATCCCGGACTGCGGCGCGATTCTGCGCGGCCATCTCCCCTGTCTACGGGAAAGCAGCCGAGATACGTCGGTAAGCCTTTCCCCGAGACCGTGGAAATGATCCTGAAGAAAACAGGAGTGGACAGGGAGCGAATCGCATTTGTATGGGCGACCGTCTGTACACGGATGTGGCTGCCGGTGTGAACAATGGCGCCATGGGAATGCTGGTGCTGACCGGGGAAACGAAGAGGGAAGATCTGGAGGGAGCGGAGATCGTCCCGGATGGCGTGTATCTTTCTTTGAAGGAGATGGGGGAGCTGCTGAGAGGAGCGGGAGATTCGGAAAGGACGGAAATGACGGGGTTGACATTTAAACTTTCTTCTGCTATTATTAACATACCGGCGGTATGTATGTAAGAGGAGGGGAGATTATGGCGCGTAATAAGTATCCGGAGGAGACCGTTCAGAAGATCCTGATGTGTCCCGCGCATTGTTCCGGGAGAAGGGATATGACCATACGACCATTCAGGATATTGTGAATGCGCTGGGAATGTCAAAGGAGCGGTTTATCACCACTTTAAGTCCAAGGAAGAAATCATGGACCGGCTGACCGATGTCTACTACGACGAGGCCGGGTGGTTTATGGATATTCGGCTGGACCCATCCTTAAATGGCCTGGAAAAGCTGAAGGAGATTCTCCGCTTCTTTGTTTACCGATAAGAAGAAATTTGAGCTGGATAAACTGATGCCGTATACCAACAGAGATAATCCGCGGCTTCGTACCCTGATTCTGGATTCCACCATACGTGATTCTGCGCCGTTTATCGCAGATCTGATTGAGGAGGGAATCCGTGATGGCTCCATACATGTGACGAGGCCGAAGGAACTTTCTGAGACCATGATGATCCTGATGAATGTCTGGATCGGAATGTTTGCGGAAAACAGAGAGGACTTTCTTATAAAAATCTATTATTTTCAGGAATTCTGCGAAAAGATGGGACTTCCGGTGATCGATGAACGCATTAAGGAAGCCATAATCGGGTATTATGACGAAGTAATAAAAGAACAGCCAGGGTGGGCGTAATCCCGCCCTTCTTTTTCACAGTTATACATACCAACCGTCGGTATTAAAAATGAGGAGAATAAAAATATGAATTCACGCCTGTTTCAACGAGATTTTTCCATTATGATTCTGGGACAGATAATTTCTTTGTTCGGTAATTCGATTCTGCGTTTTTCACTTTCACTGTATGTTCTGGAGGTTACGGGATCGGCTGCGGTGTTTGGTACGATTCTGGCCGTATCCATGATACCCACTTTGGTTCTGTCGCCCTTCGGCGGAGTTTTGGCAGACCGGCTTCCGAAACAGAAGATTATGGCGATTCTGGATTTCGTGACTGCGGGAATGATTGTGAGCTACGATGTGATCTTCGGAAGTATCGGCAGTTTGGCTGCAGTTGCGGTTTTATGATTCTTTTGACTCTGATCCAGGCTTTTTATCAGCCGGCGGTTCAGGCCAGCATTCCGCTTCTGGCGCCCGGGAGCATCTGATGGCGGCTAACGGGATTGTGATGCAGGTTCAGGCCCTTGCAGGACTGCTGGGACCGATTTTAGCCGGTATGCTCTACGGGATCGGGGGAGTGAAGCCGATACTGGCGGCCAGTGCGGTCTGCTTCTTTTTCTATCGGCTGTGATGGAGCTGTTTCTGCGGATTCCGCATGATAAGAGGGCACCGGAGGCTTCTCCTGTACGCACGGCTCTTCTGGACTTAAAGGAGGCGCTGTTCTACTTAATCAAAAGAAAATACCTGTCTTTTAAGCTGCTTATCATTGTGGCGGGAATCAATCTCTTCCTGTCTGCACTTTTCATCATCGGTCTGCCGTATCTGGTGAAAATATCTTGGAATGTCTCAATTCTCGGAGGTCTCTTATCCG